>WNFT01000027.1_pt1 | contig 96549 bp, 108 predicted proteins | sample 5400191 | NCBI WGS metagenome assembly WNFT01 (sample SAMN13153359, study PRJNA577476) | soil metagenome | isolation source: 80 cm saprolite under Madrone tree | place: USA:California | collected 2016-06-14 | reverse complement strand
TCGTTCATACGTCGCGGTCGGAGGTGGGGCAGATCTACATCCCGGAAGTGAACACGGCCCTGATGATCGGTTGCTTGCTGCTCGTCCTCGGCTTCGAGTCCTCGAGCGCCCTGGGGGCCGCGTACGGCGTCGCCGTGACTGGAACGATGGCGGTGACGACGCTGCTGTTCTACGTCATTGCGCGACAGCGCTGGCACTGGTCAGCGGTGCGAGCGGGCGCGCTGGCCGGCGCATTCCTAGCGATCGACTTCGCGTTCTTCGGCGCCAACATCATCAAGATCGCGCATGGCGGTTGGGTGCCGCTCGCGATCGGCGGCGGCGTCTTTCTCCTCATGAGTACCTGGAGTCGTGGAACCGACCTCCTCCGGAGGTTCCTGGCGCAGGTCGCGGTCCCGATGGATCGCTTCCTCGATGAGGTGGAGCGTACGAAGCCACCGCGCGTGCGCGGCACGGCGGTCTTCCTGACCCACGACGTCGATGGCGCGCCGCTGGTCCTGCAGCGGCACCTCTTGTACAACAAGGCCCTCCACGAGAGGATCATCCTGCTCTCGATCATCACCAAGGAGGTCCCAGAGGTGGAGCACGACAAGCGCGTGACCACCGAGGCGCTGCCGCAGGGATTTCATCGCGTCCGGGCATACTACGGCTTCATGGAACGGCCGGACGCGCAGGAGATTCTCGCCATCTGCGGTGACCTCGGCATCATGGCGCAGGCGGAGGAGACGATCTACTACGTGGACAGCTCGCGACTCCTGCCGACCGGCCCAGCCCCGATGATGCGGTGGCGGAAGCGTCTATTCAGCTTCATGGCGCGCAACGCGAGTGCGGCGACCGACTTCTTCAGCATCCCGCCAAACCGGGTCGTCGAGCTCGGCGCGCGCATCGAATTCTGAGTCTCCAGCAGCGGCTCTTCAAGACCGGCGGGCGCCTCATTCGGCATGCCCGGTACTTCATCCTGCAGCTGGCCGAAAGCCACTTGACGAGGACCCTCTTTCGGCAGATTCTCGGAAGCATCGAACGACTCGCATGGGACCCCACGTGATCGAGAAGGCCGGACCCGGAGGGAGAGAGAAACGGCGCACTCTTGGCGGGAGTATCTCTCGGCAGGATGGTCGCCGAGAATCTTCGGAAGATGGGCCGTCAGTCTCGCGGGCGCCGCGGGGACAGCCCATGACTTCCATAGTTCCTCGTTCGACGAGACTTGAAGCGGTGGCCTCACTTGCTACGAGGGTCCACGCCCAAGACGCCGAGATCTGATGTTTATTCTGCAGATTGGTGGCTGGTTCGTTTTCTCGTGCATTCTGATGTCCTTTATCGAGCACCAGGTGCACAGGAAGCTGATGCACAGAAGGAACTTTCTCAGTGCGCGTACCGCGTCCTTCAAGCGCGTATTTGAGGGTCACGCTCTTGTGCATCACAAGCATTACTCCAAGATATTCAGCGATGAACCTGTCGCTCGTGGTGAAGACAAGGAGATACGGCTGACTGTGCGCAAGGCGCCGATGAAGGCGATCCCATTTGCCGCGCTTATTGCTTTCGTATCCTGGCAGGGGGCGGCTGTCTTCGTGGCTGCTATGACTTTTCATCACTGGGCGTGGAACAAAATTCATCTAGAGATGCACAAGCCGGAGCAGAGGGTCTTCAGCACCTGGCCGGTCTATAAGTTTCTGGCACGATATCACTGCTTGCATCACAGATACCCGGACAAGAATTTCAATGTTGTGTTCCCTCTGGCTGATTATGTTCTTGGAACGAGCGTTCGGGCCAACGAAGGTGATCTTAAATATCTCCAGCAATGGGGATTATGAATCAACCGAAACGGAGTACTATCCGCGTTAATGTGTCAAACAAGTTCTCGAATAAGCACCTGCGATTAACAGAGAATCCCTCTGCAAACCCCGAAAAATCTCTTCGCCGCTTAGACCTCGGTGGACAACCAAAACCGGCCATAGATGTTCAGATCGATCCAGTTGGTTTCCGGCGCCGTGTAGCATTCAGCCCCCCAACCAGCGACTCGTAATGCTAGGCCAGCGTCCTGGCGTGGCGCGCCCCTGCGCCACGGGCGACCGCTGTCACCGAGACTGTCACTCACGCCGCGCGCCAGCGTGCAACTGAGCGCAACTTAGCGCAACGTCGGCCACGAACGCGCGAGAGGGCAAATCGTTGAGAAGACGGGCGATGCGGGCGAATGACGCCGAGTACTGAAAATCCTGGTGTCGGCGAATCAATCCCGTCCCTGCCCACCATTCTTTACCGCCACGCGGAGGGAGCGATAGATGTCGAACGGTCAGGAAGGAGATTGCCCGTGACGGCATAACACGATCGATCCAGGGGGGACCCGATGCACGCGTTCGATTTCGACGAGTTCGACCCACTCGGCGTCGGGCCCGGGCAACGGGGTCAGGCCGTCGCTGGTCTTGCCGGGGTCGGCCCCTCCCGTGTCGACGAGCAGCGCGCCCGATGGAGCGACGGCCACACGGAGCCGTGTCGCGCCCTCGGCAGGCGACGGAGAGCCCATCAGGGACGCCGTCGAGGCAACCATGCGACGGCGACGACACCGGCGTCGGCAAGCGGCCGGAACTCCCGGTCTCCCGTCACCACGAGAGCGGCGCGGTCCCGCGCGGTTACAACGGCGAAGGCATCCGCGTACGAGATCGGAAAGCGGGCCTTGATGTGAGCCGCCGCCAGCACCGTCGCCCGTGAGACGCCCACGATTTCCAGAGGGAGCTGCTCGACTGCCCCGAGGGCGCGACGGGTAGCGACGAGGCCGCGCTCGCGTTCCGTGATGTAGAGTACCTCACCGAGGTTGATCAGTGACAGATACACGGTGTGGCGCTTCGCCTCTGCACCCTCGAGAACCGATCGGACTCGCGGCATCCCCGCCTCGCCCTCGAGGTAGGCGAGGACCGCGAAGCTGTCGAGCACGTAGGCTGCGGGACTACCGGCCACGCGCGCGCTCTCTCCTGTGCTCGGTGAGCAGCGCGCGAGTGAGAGATGGCCGCCCCTTCAGCATGCCGGCGGCCTGCCGGACGGGTCTGGCCATCGCCGGGACGAGGGCGAGGACGCCCCCGTAATCGACGACGGAGACTTCGGCGCCTGGATGCAAGTTGTACTTCTTCCGAAGGTCGGCCGGAATGACGACCCAACCCTTCTCGGAGACCGTGACGGACATAGGCCCTCCTCCGCGTTATACGATCAGACATGAATGTATAACTCCGCTTCATATCGGCGCAAGGGCAGACTGCGCTGGCGAGGGGAAGGCATTGAGAATGCTGACGGTGTAGGCGATTGAGGATGAGAACTGAAAATCCTGGTGTCGGCGGCTCGTGCGAGCTTCTTTGCCCTGTCCCGGTCACCAATTCCGTCGGCGAGCCGACAGGGCTTCCGTGACAGGGTCTGTGGAAGCAGACCGGATTGCCTGACCTCGGCCGACTCGGTTAGGATGGCCGGCGGTGCTCACCCCTGCGGAACGGCTGTCTCGACCGGCGCTGGTCGTGGTTGACATGCAGAACGATTTTGTCCGCGTGGGCGCGCCGCTCGAGGTTGCCGACGCGCGGGCCACGATCTCGGCCCACCGGGCGCTCCTCGACGCGTTCCGCCGCCGCGGCTTCCCGGTGGTCTACACGAAGTTCATCACCCGGCCCGGTTATACCCTCCTCTGGGAGTGGTCGCCGCAGTGCCGCCCGCCAACCCGATGCTGCTGGAAAGGTCACCCGCGATTCTACCCGGACGTCGGGAAGGAGCTCGACTGCACAGATATCATCCAGGAGATCTACCCCGAGCCCGACGACGTCGTCATCGAGAAGTTCGGGTACGGCGCCTTCCACGGCACCCCGCTCGCCGATCGGCTGCGGGAGCGGGGTGTCGAGTCGCTCCTGATCACTGGAACGGTGACGCAGATCTGCGTCGAGGAGACGGCCCGCGAGGCCTTCCACCACCACTTCAAGACCACGCTCGTGACGGATGCGGTGTCGTCCTACGTTCCCGACCTCCACGCCGCAACCCTCAAGAACTTCGCAATGAAGTTTGGCTGGGTCGAGTCGAGCGAGAACCTCCTGAAGCTGTTGACGTGACATGCCCGCCGTCAGCCGATCTATGCGGCTGACCGACCGCGGGATTTACTGGGTTCTGGCAACGGTCCTGGCCGCCGCCGGCCTGATCCCCGAGTTCCGCTCCCTCGGCAATCTCGCCAACGTCGCAACCCAGTCCGCGGCGCTCGCCGTCCTCGCCCTCGGCCAGACCTTCGTGATCCTCTGCGGCCTGATCGACCTGTCGGTTGGCCAGCTCACGGGCCTGATCGTCGTGCTCGTCTGCGACGTGGCGGCTGGCCGGGACGCGATGACGGCTCCCGTGCTCCTCCTCGCCCTTGGCCTCGGCGCCGGGAGCGGCGCCATCACCGGCCTGCTCAACAACCGCCTCCGGATCCACCCGCTCATCCTGACCTTCGGCACGATGAGCGTCCTCCAGGGCATCGTCTTCACCTATACGGATCGTAGCGTCGGCCGGGCGCCCGCCGCGATCGCGTGGCTCGCCGACGGCCGGCTCCTCGGCCTACCCGTGGCCCCGCTCCTCGTTCTGCTCCTGGCGGCGGGAGCGCACGTGACCCTCACTCGGACGCGATTCGGGATGCACGTGCACGCGGTGGGCGGGGGCCGGGACAATGCCCGGCGCGCCGGCATCGACACCGACCGCGTCGCGGCGACCGTGTTCGTGATCTCGGGCGTGAGCGCGTCGATCGGCGGGCTCCTCGTCGCCGGACGGCTCGGCGTCGGCTACCCGCACGCCGGAGCCGGGTTCGAGCTCGACGCGATCGTCGCCGTCGTGCTGGGCGGCACCTCACTGACGGGCGGCCGCGGCAGCGTCGCCGGCACTGTTGCGGCCGTCCTGCTCCTGGGCCTCACCAACAACGTGTTGAACCTTCTGCAGATCTCGTCGTTCATCCAGATGCTCGTCAAGGGCCTGATCGTGATTGGCGCCATCCTGGTCAACCAGCCGGGAGGGCGAAGAGCCTTCGCATGAGCACCGAGGCGGAGCGCCCCCGCGTGCGTCCGGCAGCCATCGTCTCTTGGCTCAACGCCGGCTGGGTCGAGCGGTCTGCAATCTGGGTCGTGCTTGTCGCCCTGCTCGGCGTCGCCGCCCTGTGCTCCGACGCCTTCCTCCAGCCGTCCTACCTCTTCAACATGGTGCGCCAGGCGGCCCCGGTCGGCGTGGCGGCCATCGGCGTCACCCTGGTGATGGTCATGGGCGGCGTCGACCTCTCCGTCGGCGCCGTGATCTCGCTGGCCGCGGTGGTGGCGGCCGTGCTCATGGACGGCCAGGCGGGGAACATCGGCTACGCCCTCGCCGCCACGCTCACGATCGGGGCGGCGATCGGCTTCGCCAACGGCGTCCTGATCGCCTGGAACCGCGGCTCTCCGTTCATCCTGACGCTCGGAACCGCCGTCGCCGTCTACGGCCTGACCCAGATCTACTCGGGCGGCACCGCGCGTGGCATCGTGGCGCCCGGCTTCCGCGAGTTCTTCAACGAGCGCATCGGCGGTCTCGTCCCCGTCCTGGCGCTCCTGTTCCTCGCGGCCGCCACCATCGCCGCGCTCGTCCAGCGCACCACGCGCTTCGGGCGGAGTCTCTACCTCGTGGGAAGCAACCCCCGCGCGGCGCGCCTCGCGGGGCTGCGGGCCGCTCGCCTCACGGTCACGACCTACACGCTCTCGGGCCTCCTCGCCGCCCTCGGCGGCATCGCGCTACTCGCGCGCTCGGGCGTCTCCAGCACCTTCGCCGGGCGCGGCTTCGAGTTCGACGCCCTCGCCGCGGTCGTTCTCGGGGGGACCACCTTCGAGGGCGGCCGGGGTGGCGTCGGCGGAACCGTGGCCGGACTCCTGGTCTTGTTCGTCGCCTTCAATCTGGTCAATATCCTCGGCCTTAACTACAATGTCCAGCGACTCGTCGCGGGCGTGATCATCATCGTCGCCTCCGCGGCATACACGTATCTCACGTCCCGACGCTTGACGGAGAGCCGCCTGTGGCCGTCTCACCACACATCGGAGGGAGCCCCATGAAGACACCACTGACCGCGATCTGCGCCGCCCTGGTGCTGATTGTCGCCGCGCTCCCGCTCACCTCCCTGGCGCAGGGCGTCGAGGCCGCGCGAGTTCAGGAAACCGTCGCGACGGCACGGTTCAAGAAGGCCGCGCCGTACCGTGTTGGCGTCGCCGCCGGGTACCTCAGCAACTCGTGGGTGGTGTTCTGCTTGCAGCACATCCGATACGAGGCCGCCCGGCACAAGGAGATCAGCGAGGTCCTCGTCACCGACGCCGGCTTCAACCCCGGCAAGCAGGTGGCTGACATCGAGGACCTGATCAGCAAGAACGTCAACCTGATCCTCTACTGGCCCGTCGATGAGAAGGCGATCCAGCCCGCGCTGGAGAAAGCCGTCGTGAAGGGCATTCCCACCGTCAACACCGGCGGGGGCTTCACCTACAGTCCCGGGACCGTGGCGAATGCCTTCATCGACCAGGTCGTCCTCGGCGACATGGTCGCCCGCCAACTCTTCAAGGACATGCGCGGCAAGGGCAAGATCGTCGCGATGCTCCCGATCGCGGGGACGACGGCGGCGGTGGACCAGCTGGCGGCCCTCAGGACCGCGATGAAGGAGTTCTCGCAGATCGAGCTGCTGAGCGCGGAGTACGGGGACTGGAACCGCGCCAAGGCCAAGCAGATCACGGAGAACCTGCTCCAGCGCCATCCGCGGATCGACGGCGTGTTCTCGCCCGCAGGCCAGATGTCGATCGGCGTGGCCGAGGCCTTCGAGGAAGCGGGGCGCCTGAAGGAGGTCGTCATGTCGCCCGGCGACGAGTACAACGGGTGGCTGAAGTGGGTGGCGAAGCACAAGCGGGGCGGCGCCGTGACGTTCCCGACCCGCGTCGGCCAGGAGGCGGTGCGGCTCGGCCTCCGGATCTTGAATGGAGAGCCGGTGAAGCGTGGCCTCGCCGTGCCCTCGGAGTACATCTCGCCAGCGAGCATCACGCGCTACGTCGAGCCCACACGGCCGGACGACTGGTGGGCCAGCACCTTGCCGGAGGAGTGGAAGCCAAAGTAATGGCGTTCCTTGAGATCCGGGGGTTATCGAAGACCTTTCCCGGCGCGACCGCTCTCGACGGCGTGGACCTCTCCGCGGAGGGCGGCGAGGTCCACGCCCTCGTCGGGGCAAACGGCGCCGGGAAGTCCACGCTCATGCTCGTCCTCGCAGGCGTGCTCAGTCCGACCGCGGGGGAGATCCGCCTGGCGGGCGTACCCGTCGCGTTCAGCACTCCCCGGGCCGCGATGGAGGCCGGCGTCAGCATCGTCTATCAGGAGACGAGCGCCCTTCCGGAGATGACCGTCGCCGAGAACATCTTCCTCGGTCGTGAGCCGACGACCCGCCTGGGCCTCGTGGACCGGCGGCGTCTGTACGAGGAGACCCGGCGGCTCCTCGACCGCTATCACCTGCCTCTCGACCCTGCCGCCCAGGTCGGCCGGCTTACCGTCGCCGGCCAGCAGCTCGTCGAGATCGCGCGGGCGCTCTCGATCGCCGCGCGGGTCCTGATCCTCGACGAGCCGACGGCAGTGCTCTCGCTCGCCGAGCAGCGCAATCTCTTCGACATCATCGCCGGGCTGAGGGGGCCGCGCCTGCTCATCCTCTACGTCTCTCACCGGCTGGAGGAGATCTTCACGATCGCCGATCGCATCACGGTGCTTCGCGATGGGCGCAAGGTGACCACGGTGGCGACAGCCGACCTCCGACAGGCGGACCTGGTGCGTCTCATGGTCGGCCACGAGGTTCGCGAGCGCGTTCCCCTGCCGGCGCCGGCCGGGGCGCCTCCGCTGCTCGAAGCGAGGCTCACTGGGAACCCCCCACGTCTCGAGGTCCGGGGCGGGGAGATCCTGGGATTCGCGGGGCTCGTGGGGGCAGGCCGTTCCCGTCTCGGCCGCTCCCTCGCCGGGCTCGATCCAATAGATCTAAGGCTCGACGGCCGGCCGGTCCGTCTCCGATCCCCGGCCGACGCGCTGGCCCACGGGATCGTCTATCTGACCGAGGACCGGAAGCGCGAGGGCCTGTTCGACAATCTCTCCGTCCTCGTCAACGCGACGGCGGCAGCGCTGCCCAGCCTGTCTCGATTCGGCGTGGTGCGGCTAGCGGTGGAACGGAGGGCCGGAGCGGCGATCCTCGAGCGTCTGCGGCTGGTCGCCCGGTCGCTCGCGGCCCCGGTGCGCGAGCTGAGCGGGGGGAACCAGCAGAAGGTGATCTTCGGCCGGGCACTCCTGTGCCGCCCCAGGATCCTCGTCTGCGACGAGCCGACGCGGGGAGTCGACGTCGGCGCCAAGGACGAGATCTACGACCTGCTGCTCGAGCTCGCCCGTCAGGGCGTGGCCATTGTCCTCATCTCCTCCGAGCTGAAGGAAGTGCTGGCGCTGAGCCACCGGGTCCTCGTCATGCGGGACGGCGCTGCTGTTCGCGAGTTCACGGGCGGCGAGGCGAACGAGCAGGACGTCCTCCTGGCGGCGATGGGATCGCTCCCGGGAGCCGCGTAGTGGATTTTCGCGTCGCCGTCGTGCAGATGGACTGCGTCCCTGGCGAGGTGGCTCCCAATCTGCAGAAGATCGACGACTTCGCCGAGGCGTCCGCACGGGCGGGGGCCGAGCTCGCGGTGTTTCCGGAATGCGCGACGACGGGCTACTTCATCGCCGACCGTCTCGCGACGCTCGCCGAGCCGGCGAACGGCCCCGTGATCGCGCGGCTCGCGGCGGCCGCCCGACGCCATCGCCTGCACCTGGCAGTCGGGCTCGTCATCACCGAGGGCGGTCGCTTCTACGACGCCCAGGCCCTCCTCTCGCCCGTCAGCGGTCTGCTCGGCCTCTACCGCAAGGTCCATCTCTTCGCCGCCGAGCGCCAATGGTATGCCGCTGGCGATACGGCGCTCGTGGTCGACACCCCGCTCGGGCGCATCGGTATGACGATCTGCTACGACTTGATCTTTCCTGACTTCATTCGCCGCCTGGTCGACCTCGGCGCCGACCTCATCATCAACAGCACCGACTGGATCGCCGATGACTACCAAAGCACCGTGTGGGGCTGGGACGGTCGGGCGACGCAGGGCCTCGCGGCCACGCGCGCCCTGGAGAACGTCACCTTCGTGGCGATGGCCAATCGCGTCGGACGCGAGGGGGAGTTCCGGAGCCTCGGCTGGAGCGGCATCGCGAGCCCGTCCGGCCAGATGCTGGCCGGCCTGCCAGACGGCGAGGGCATCGCCGTCGCCACGGTCGCGCTCGACAGCCCTGACCTCGCCAGGTGGCGCGCCATCGCGACCTATCGCGCCGACCGACGCCCCGACCTCTATCGTCCAGCGTCCCTCCGGGCCCCCTGACGTGCATGAGCCCTCTTGGCTGAGACTCATCCGCGCGCGTCCAGGGGGCGAGAGACTGTCCGGTCACATCTTCTTCCAGTCGCCCGACTTCTCGAAGGCCTGGGCGGCTCGGTAGATGGTCGGCTCGTCGAAGTGCTTGCCGACGAGCATCATGCCGACTGGCAGCCCATCCACCATGCCACACGGCACCGACATGGCAGGATGATGCGTCACGTCGAAGGGCGCCGTGTTGCCGATCATCTCGAGCGCCCGCTGGATGTATTCCTCCCGGCTCGCCTGCCGTCCTGGCAGCGGCGTCGCCTTCATGGGGGTCGTCGGCATCAGGAGCAGGTCGTGATCGGTCAGGACGCGGTCGTAGGCCGCGGTGAGTCGCCGCGCGATGTTCATGGCCTTCCCGTAGTAGCGCGAGCCGTGCTGGTTCAGGATGTAGGTGCCGAGCATGAGGAAGAGCTTCGTCGTCTCCGAGAGCTCGTTGGCGCGGTGGCGCCAGTTGCGGTGGAAGTCCATCAGCGAGACGGAGTAAAGATCGGACCGGCTCAAGCCATAGCCGTCGCCCCACATCATCGTCTGGGTGAGCCCCTCCACGCCGATCGGCGTCCAGATCGCTGGGCCGACGGTGTGCATGGGAATCGAGACCTCGTCGACCTTGGCCCCCAGCTCCTGGAGCCGGCGCGCCGCGTTGTACACCTTCTCGTTCACCACCTTCTCGCCGTTCGGCTGCGTGAAGCCCTCGGTCACGATCGCGATCCGCGTCCCCCGCACGCCGCCGTCGAGCATGGTCGAATACGGGTGCATCTTGGGCGCCTTGATCCGTGGGTCGTACCCGTCGTCGCCCGCGATCGCCTCGAGCAGGAGCGCGTTGTCGGCGACGGTGGCCGTCATCGGCCCCGTGTGGTCGACGAAGATCTCGATCGGCATGATGCCCGTGTACGGCACCAGTCCCCACGTCGGCTTCATCCCGCAGATCCCCGAGAAGGAGGCGGGCAAGCGAATGGAGCCGCCCTGGTCGCCGCCCATTGCCATGTCGGCCTCGCCGAGGGCGACGACGACGGCGCTGCCCGATGAGGACCCGCCGGCGGAATAGCCCATCCGGTGCGGGTTGTGGACGGGTCCGGTGGCGTTCGTGTGGCTCCCGCCCGAGAGGCAGAAGTACTCGCAGTGCGTCTTGCCGATGATCTCGCCACCCTCGTCGAGGATGCGGCTGACGACGGTCGCGTCGAAGTCGGGAACGTAGCCCTCGAGCGTCGAGGCGCCGTTCATCATCGGCACGCCGGCGAGCATGATGTTGTCCTTGACCGCCACGCGCTTGCCCTTGAGCTTGCCGCTCGGCGCGCCCTTGACCGACGTCTTGCGGTACCACGCGTTGTGACGGTTCTCCTCCGGGCCGGGCCGGTAGCCGGGCGTGCGCGGGTATCTGACGGCCGGAACCTCGTCCGGCATCGCGTCGACCGCGTTGTAGGCCTCGACGTACCCGGTGAAGAGCTGCCGGAAGGATTCGGCGTCGGCGCTGCTCAGCGACAGGCCGCATCGGCTGGCCACCTCGCGCATTTGCTCCGGGGAAGGAATCTGGACCGCCATGGCGTCCTCCTTCGAGCGTGTCGTCGTTGTCGACCCGTTGAGCTCGCTCGAGCGCGTGGACGAAGGGCCCAACGGGTATCAGGAAAGACGGGGTGCGTCAAGGCGCGACGCGCCCGGTGTGTGAGCGGTCCTCGACTTACCTCGAGAAGAGACCGGTGAAGAAGTCCCGTACGCGCTGAGCGAACGACGGCTCGGCACTGGCGGTCGTTCGCTCCGACGGCGAGGGCGTCTCTCGTATCGATGCGGGACTCGGTGACGCATCGACGCTCGCCCTCGCGGGGCTCGCGATCCTCTCCTGGTCTGGGACCGTCGCCACGCCTGCGCTCGGGGTACGAGGCTCGATCTGGCTCGTCGCCGCGAGGAGCGTTTCGGAGATGCCGATGACGAGGTAGGTGAACCAGAGGCCCTCAGAGATGTGGACCTCGAGCGCGTTGCCGCGCTTCTCGTAGACCTGCCGCGTGCCGTCCTTGGCCGCGGTCGTCGTGTTGACGTGGCGCCAGCCGTTCGACTCCAGCATCGCCCGCATCACGAGCCCGAGGCTCGCGGGCTCCAACCGTCCGCGATAGACAAGCTCCGCCGCCTTCACGGAGGGCGACTCGATCACGACCGAGCGCTGCGGCTGGTAGGTGAGGCCCGTCGGCAGCGGGACGTCGTCGAACTCGGTGCGGAGCCGCGTCGTCGCACACGCCGTGGCCAAGAGCATCAGCGCGAGGACCGCGCACAGTGGGTTTTTCATGGGCGCAGCTTAGCAACGCCCACGCGCAGGAACCAAGAAATTCGGGTCAGATCCATGCCTCCTGGGATGGGGTGAGGGCCTACGCGCACGCAGGAGGCCGTGCCGTCATGGCTTGGCCCCGCTGACGTTCTGGCAGCCCGGGACAAGGGCTGACAGTGGAGCCACGGGGGTCGGAGCACCACCCGTGTGGGTTATCGGCCGATCGAGCACCATATCTCGCCCCTCCTGGGGCGGCATCGGATGTGCACCTGAGGCTGACCGCCCGGGTCGCGGGACGGACTCGTGGCCGACACCCCGGGGCTTGCGGAAGGGAGGAGCTATGATCGACCGTTGCTCACGGATCGTTCTCGTGTTGCTGCTGACATCGGTGCCGGTCCTTGCCGGCTGCGCCAAGTGGGCGGGGACATCGGACACCTCCGCGCCGGGATCCCCGGGATCCATGGATGGCGATCGGGCGGCCGGCGGATCCATGGGTGGTGCCGCCGCGGCGGGGCGCGCACCCGGGAGCCCTGACCGACCCAACCCGAAGGAATTCGTCGCGGTCGGGGAGCTACGGGACGTCCACTTCGACTTCGATCGGTACGAGATCCGGTCGGAGGACGCCCAGGTCCTCGAAGCGAACGCGGTGCTGCTGAAGTCCAACCCCAAGTGGCAGCTTCTCATCGAGGGGCACGCCGACCAGCGCGGCACGACCGAGTACAACCTCGCGCTCGGCGATCGGCGCGCGCGCGCGTCGATGAACTATCTCGTCGCCCAGGGCGTCCGGTCGAACCGGATCTCGATCATCAGCTACGGCAAGGAAAGGCTCCTCTGCCGCGAGTCGAGCGAGGACTGCTTCGGCCAGAACCGCCGCGCGCACTTCCTGGTGAAGGCGCGGTAAGTCCGCCGTCCGGAGGAGGAGGAGCGTTCCTCCTCCTCCTCGTTCCGCCCGGCGTTTCGGTTATCGCTTGACCCAGTATCCGCGGGCAGCCGGGAAGACGGTCTTGCAGCGCGTCGCCTCGGTCGGCCCGTCGAGCGTCTCGGCAGCTCCACGCCAGACAGCGTAGTGCGGCATGGTGCGGTGTGCGTCGAGCGCAGCCTGGTCCGTGTAGACCTCGAAGAAATAGTAGACGTTCTCGTCCTTCTCGTCCTGAAGGACGTGGAAGCGCAGGCAGCCAGGCTCGTCCCGCTCAGAACCGAGCGCGTCCGCCTCGATCGCTTCGAGAAAACGCTTTCGGAGTCCCGGCTTGATCCGCACCTTCACCCACATCGCGAGCATGGCGCCCCCCTCGTCTGACACAGCATAGCCCAGCCGAGGCTGGGCCGGGGGGAGGCCTTCCTCACCTCCGTTCGGTCCACCTCTCGCGGCAGCCGGTGTAACCGAGGCCGGCGATCGTCCGCACGAACTCGGCCTGGGTGCCCCGTTCGACGAGCCTGCCGCCACGATCGATTCGCCACGTCACGGGCAGCCCGTCCAGATTGAAGATGCGGAACTCGTTCCGCTCGTCATCGAGCAGCGCGAAGCCGACCTCCCACTTCGGCATCGCCTGAATCGTGTGACAGAGCGGGAGGACGGTGACGGCGAGCAGCAGCGTAAGGAGCCATCGTGAAGCGCGGTTGGGGCGGTGCGTCATGAGCCGCTCCCCTGGGGCGCGTGAAGGCCGGGCCGGGGAGGCCCGATGGTCACTCGTAGAAATATTTTCACTTAAAGTTCTCGCAGCGCGAAATTTCTCGGACGCGCACGCCGAGACCCATCCAGTCCTCGTCGTTCACCAGCCCTCGTCGTTCTTGACCCTGCGTGACGCTGGAGCTACCTTCGGCGCGCCGCCTCGACCTTGACCACGCGGCGCTGGAGGCTCGGCATGAAGCGCTCCCGATGCGTGCAGGACGACCCGGCCGACGAGCGGTTCTGCGTCGGCTGCCGATCGCCCGCGCGTCGGACTGTCCTGAAGGTCGGGCTGGGCTTGGGGGTGGGGCTCTGGTGGTCCGGCTCAGCCAGCACCCAGGAGGTCGATCCGAGAGCCGCCAGGCCACGGGAAGACGACCGCTTCGTGTTGGCGGGCAGAGGCCGCAGCGGCGGGGCCGTCGGCGTGGCGGACGTCCCGCTCGGAGATCCGCCGGTGACGGCTTACCCGATGGATCCGGCGACGGGGATGGTTCGAGACCAGTCGCGTCTGAACCAGGTCCTGCTGATTCATCTCGATCCGACGGAGCTCGGTGCCGAGACGCGTACCCATGCCGCCGAGGGGATCGTGGCCTACTCTGCAATCTGCACGCATACGGGATGCGACAGCTGGGAGTGGCAGGCGCAGACCCGAACGATCAAGTGTCCGTGCCACTTCTCCACATTCGACGTCAGGGACGGGGCCCGCGTCCTCGATGGGCCGGCGCCCCGACGGCTTCCCGCCCTACCGCTCAAGGTCATCGATGGCGTCCTGGCGGCCGCCGGGGGCTTCTCGAGTCGTCCGGGGTTCCAGCAATAGGGAGGATCACGATGAGGCCGATCAGAAGGCTCGCGATCTCGTGTGCGGCGCTGCTCCTCGGCCTGTTGCCGGCAGTCCTGGCCGCGCAGAGCCCGGTCAGCTACAACCCGGTGACGGACCGCCGGCTCCTCAACCCAGAGCCGCACAACTGGCTGATGTACCGCGGGAACTACCACGGGTGGGGCTACAGCCCCCTCGATCAGATCGCGCCGCACAACGTCAAGAAGCTCGCTCCCGTGTGGGCCTTTTCTTCAGGGGTGACCGAGGGGCACCAGTCGCCCCCGATCGTGAACAACGGCGTCATGTTCATCACGACCCCGCAGCAGCAGGTGATCGCGTTGAACGCCAAGAGCGGCGATCCGCTCTGGCGGTACAAGAAGGAGCTGCCCGAGGATCTCCTGCAATTGCACCCCACGAATCGCGGCGTCGGTCTCTACGAGGACAAGGTGTACATCGCCACCGTCGATGCCCACCTGGTGGCGCTCGACGCCGCGACGGGGAAGGTCATCTGGGACACGACCGTCGACGACTACAAGAAGGGCTACTACTCGACGTTGGCGCCGCTCGTCGCGAAGGGAAGGGTCATCATCGGGATGTCCGGCGGTGAGCTCGGGATCCGCAGTTACGTCGCCGCTTTCGATGCGCGCTCCGGGCAGGAAGTCTGGAGGACCTACACCATCCCCGGACCCGGCGAGCCGGGCCACGACACCTGGACGGGGGACACCTGGAAGACCGGTGGAGCGTCGGTCTGGCTCACGGGACACTACGATCCCGACCTCAACCTGACGTACTGGGGGACCGGCAATGCGGCGCCCTGGCCGGGCGACATGCACCCCGGCGACAATCTCTACACGAGCTCCGTCGTCGCCCTTGACGCGGATACCGGCAAGATCAAGGGACACCACCAGTACCACTGGAACGATTCGTGGGACTGGGACGAGGTCTCGACGCCACTCCTGATCGACGTCCGGCGCGACGGACGGACGATCAGGAGCCTGGTCCATCCCGGGCGGAACGGGTACCTGTGGCTCCTCGAGCGCCGAGCGGACGGCATCGGGTTCGTCGACGCCAAGCCCTATGTCAGGCAGGAGGTGTTCACGAGCATCGATCCGAAGACGGGCCGGCCGAGCTACGACCCCGAGCGGAAGCCACAGCTCGGCAGGGCGACGACCTTCTGTCCCGGTCTCTGGGGCGGGAAGGACTGGCCACCCGCGGCCTACAACCCCAAGACGGGCTACCTCTACATCCCCGCCAACGAAAATCTGTGCAGCACGCTCGTAGGCAAAGAGCAGCCGTACGAGCCCGGCAAGCTGTATCTCGGCATCGACCGGCCCAAGACCACCATGAGCATGCGTCAGGGCGCGACGCACATCGGCGAGCTCCAGGCCTGGGACATGAGCCGCGGTCAGAGGGTCTGGACCCACACATTCAGATACATGAACTGGGGTCCGGTGCTCACGACCGGGGGCGGCCTCGTCTTCCTCGGCGGAACGAACGACCGGCACTTCCGGGCCTTCGACGCCAAGACCGGGTCGCTTCTCTGGGAGTTCAAGACCAATTCGGGCGTGACGGGCGTGCCCAGCTCGTTTGCGGTCGACGGCGTTCAGTACATCGCGGTCCAGTCCGGCTGGGGTGTGGATGCGCAGCGGATGCAGGGGAGACTGGACACGTTCCTCGGTACCAAGACCGATGTCCCACAGGGGGGAGTCCTCTGGGTCTTCGCGATCAGGGACTAAACAGGAGTGCAGCCCACTGACCTTTGGTCCCATCGGGACGGGGCCGCCATCGGCGGCCGGTAAGGTGAGTGGGCTGAGGCTTGTATTCCTATACCGCATCGGGAACGTAGTCAAGGGGCCTTTGGGGGCCCGTGAAAGGAGAGTCTGTCATGAGGAGATCGTGGGGAGTCGTCGTCCTCGTCGGCGCGTGCTCGCTCGCTGCGGGCTTTGGGCTGGGTGCGGCCCTGGGACAACAGAGTCCGCCCACCGAGAACAAGGGACTCGACGCCAGGGTCGAGAGCACGATCGATCTCGGCCCGGATTTCTCCGGCTACCAGCTTCGCCTGCGGACGATCACCTTCGAGCCCGGGGGGGTGGCGGGGTTTCATAGTCATAAGGAGCGTCCTGCGTTCGCCTATATTCTGAGTGGCCATCTCACCGAGCTCCGACAGGGCGGCTACGCCAAGACGCTCGGACCTGGTGGCTTCATCACGGAGTCGCGCGACGTCGACCATTGGGCGGAGAACCGTGGCGCTGCGAAGGTCGTCCTCGTCGGGGTTGACGTGATCAAGCCGTAGGGTCGTTGACAGAGTCGCCGAAAGCGCACTAGCATCGCGTCCACTCGGACCGCAGAGGGGGTGACCGACCCGACCCGCCCTGTGTGCTGTTGCGTGCGAACGAACAGTCCCGTAGACATCGGAGAACGGTATGGGCACATTCTCGAGACTCGTCCTCGTCCTGCTCGCACTCCTGTCATTCAGTCTGACGCCGCCGCCCGCGCCGGCCGCCGAGTGGCGGGACGTCACCGACGATCGCCTGGCGAACGCCGGGAGCGACCCCGCCAACTGGCTCATGTACAGCCGGACGTACAACGGCTGGCGCTACAGCCCGCTCGACCAGATCAACACCGGCAACATCAAGAAGCTCGTGCCGAAGTGGATCTTTGCGGGCGGCGTCCTCGGCGAGCAGCAGATGACCCCCGTCGTCAACAGCGGCGCGATGTTCACGACGTCGACCGCCCTGGGCGTCAACCGGGTGCACGCGCTGAACGCCGTCACCGGCGAGCTCCTGTGGAAACACGACCGGAAGATCCCGGAGGACGTCGGCGCCCTCGTCCGTGTCATTCCCCACAACCGCGGCGTGGCCCTCCACAAGGACAAGGTGATCTTCGGCACGCTCGACGCCCATCTCGTCGCCCTCGACGCCAAGACGGGCAAGCCGGCATGGGAGACGAAGATCGCGGATTACGCCGATGGGTACTTCGTGTCCCAGGCGCCGCTGGTCATCAAGAGCAAGGTGATCGTGGGCATCGCTGGACCCGGTGAGATGGGGCCCCGCGGATTCGTGGAAGCCTTCGATGCGGAGACTGGCAAGAGCCTGTGGCGCTGGTATTCCGTCCCCGCCGCCGGCGAGCCCGGCAGCGAGACCTGGCAAGCCGATACGTGGAAGATCGGTGGCGGCGCCGTCTGGCACACGGGCACGTACGATCCCGCGACGAACCTCCTCTACGTCGGGACCGGCAACCCGGCTCCTTGGATCGCCGACATGCGCCGGGGCGAGAACCTGTACACCATGTCGGCGGTTGCCCTCGACGTCGACTCCGGGAAGATGAAGTGGTACCACCAGTATCTGGCGAACGAGCCCTGGGATTTCGACACGATGGCCGAGCACCACGTCATCGACGTCGTGCGCGGCGGACAGACCCACAAGGCGGTCGTCCAGGCCAACAAGCTCGGGTACGTGTACACGCTCGACCGGATCACTGGGAAGTTCCTCTCGGCGGTTCCGTTCGCGAAGTCGGTCACCTGGGGCGGTCCAGATCCCGTCACCGGCAAGGGCGTGGAGAATCCCGGGCTGCGGCCGACGATGGGCGGGCCTCCGGTGGAGGTCTGTCCGTCGCTGCTGGGCGCGACCGGCTGGCAACCGAAGGTCTACAATCCGAAGACCGGCTACCTCTACATTCCGTCCAACGAGTTCTGCATGCGCTACGCGTACGTGGCCGATCTGACGTACAGGCGGGGTCAGCTCTACACCGGCGTCACCGTCGAGCACTTCAGCAAAGCCGAGCAGGCGGGCGTCCTCCGCGCGTTCGACGTGAACCAGAACAAGGTGGCGTGGGAGTGGTCGAACCGGACGCCGCTCATCAGCCACACCCTGTCCACCGGCGGCGACCTGGTCTTCCAGGGCACTGCCGAGGGCATGGTCGTCGCGCTCGACGCGAAGAGCGGTCGCGAGCTCTGGTCCTTCAGCCTCGGGACGCCGCAGTCGGGCGGGATCATGAGCTACGCGGTCGACGGCAAGCAGTACGTCGCGGTCGCGGCCGGCGGCACGCTGCGGTCCCAGGTCTGGTTCGGCAAGGAGCCCAAATGGTCCCACGCCCTGAAGATGAACTGGAGCGACCTCGTGGTGGTGTTCGGGCTCAGCGAGTGAGAATCCTCGGCCTCGCGGCCGCCATCCTCCTCACGGCGACGGCGGGCGGGCGCGGCGAGGTTCGACGGATCCGGCTGTGCGCGGATCCGTCGAACCTGCCGTTCTCCAGTCAAGACACGCAAGAGCCCGGCTTCGAGGTCGAGATCGCGCGCGCGATCGCCGAGGCGCTGGGCGCCGAGCTCAGCGTGCACTGGTTCCCGACGGCCCGGGAGATCCTTGCGTTTGGCCAGCTGTACGAGGGCCGGTGCGATCTCTTCATGGGGCTGCCGCTCACCGAGCGGTTCGCGGGCGACAAACCCCGCTTGATCTTCTCCATCCCGTACTACGTGATGCGTCAGGTCGTCGTCTCCTCGAGCCTCGGCGCCTTCCGCTCGCTCGACGAACTGAAGTCGAGGCTCGTTGGCGTCCAGGCGATGACCATCGGCGACCACATGGTCTACGAGCGGGGGTACAACCGGAAGGTCTACCTGAGCCCCGAGGCGACGTTCGACGCGCTCGGCCGAGGCGAGGTCGATGCGGTGGTCCTGGAATCACCGCTCGCGGGCTGGTTCGTCAAGAAGAACCCCGGCTTTCGTGCGACGGAAATCAACGATCCCGCGCGCGACCTTAAGATCGGCGCGGGCGTTCGCCGGGACGACCGCGAGCTCAAGGAGGCGGTCGACCGCGCGATCCGGCAGCTCCAGTCCGCGAAGCTCCCCGAGATTCTCGGGCGCCACGGCATGACGCTCGCCCAGGCTGCGCCCGAGACCGCGCCCTTGAGCTCGGAGCTGCGGGCGGCCCGGTCGACCTACCTCACCCAGTGCTCGCAGTGCCACGGCACCGACGCCAAGGGGACCGCCGCCGCCGCGAATCTTCGGGCGTTCAAGGGGACCGAGGCGGACTTTGTGCGGACCGTCGAGAACGGTCGGCCCGGAACCGGCATGACCCCATGGAAGGGGCTCATGAGCGACGAGGAGATCCGCGCCATCGCGCGCTACATCAAACAGCTCTCGACAGACTCGGACCGCCAGTAGGACGCTCCTCGGTCGCTCCGGCTCCGGGTTACCCGCGTCCGACGAAGGGCATCTTCGTCGCCATGACCGTCAGGAACTGCACGTTGGCGTCCAGGGGGAGGCTCGCCATGTAGACGACCGCGCCCGCCACGTGCTGGACGTCCATCGTCGGCTCGACGGCGACGGCCCCGTGCGCCTGGGGGACGCCGTTCCTCATTCTGGCCGTCATGTCCGTCGCGGCGTTCCCGATGTCGATCTGACCGCACGCGATGTCGTACTTGCGACCGTCGAGAGATGTCGACTTGGTGAGACCCGTGATCGCGTGCTTCGTGGCGGTGTACGGCGCCGAGTTCGGCCGCGGCGCGTGCGCCGAGATGGAGCCGTTGTTGATGATCCGTCCGCCGCGTGGCTCCTGGGCCTTCATGAGCTTGAAGGCCTCCTGTGTGCAGAGGAACACGCCGGTCAGGTTGATCTCGACGACCGTCTTCCATTGCTCGTAGGTCAAGTCTTCGAGCGGCAGCGGAGGCGCTCCGGTCCCCGCGTTGTTGAACAACAGATCGAGCCGACCGAACTCCGCCTTCGCCCGCGCGAACAGGGCGCTGACCGACGCGGGATTGCTCACGTCGGTTGGAACGACCAGCGCCCGCGACCCCGACGACGTCCCCTCCCGAGCCGTCGCTTCCAGGAGCTCTTTGCGGCGGCCTGCGAGGACGACCGAGTAGCCCTCCCGCAACAGGGCAAGCGCGACGGCCTTGCCGATTCCGGTTCCGGCGCCCGTGACGATCGCGATCTTCTCAGATGAGGCCATGGTGGAGATCTCCGCCTTTCCAGACCGGGTGTCTGCCTCGGCGGCCTGCCGCAGAGGCGCCGACAGGGTACTGCCTCGCCAGGGCCCTGATCAAGGGGTCGGTTGCGCGCTCAGACGATTGATGAGGCGCGTCAGGCGCTCGAGCTGCGGTCCGGTCAGGTTGGTGAAGTAGAACGCGTAACCGTCGAGGTCGACCCGGATCAGCACGGAGACGATCTCGAGCCGCTCGCCGTCATCGGGCAGCGTGACCGAGAGCCGCACCGCCGACTCTGGCGCCGCCCAGAGCGGCCGGACCTTCATGCCCGACGGGCTCAAGTCGACGCTCGTCGTCAGCCAGTCGACGCTGCCGTACTCGCTCACCTGGACGGGCAGCTGGACCCGCACGCGAGGCGCGCGACGCCGCTCGGCCGGTCGCCCCGCGACCGCCACGGTCTGCGTGAGCGCGAGCGGCTCGAAGACCTCGAGAATCTGTCGAAGACGATCGAACGGGATGGGCTTCGGCAGGAAGTCGAGGGCCCCGAGCCGCAGACATTCCTGTGCGTCCCCCTCGGTCGCGATTCCCGAGATCACCACGATCGGGACGCGGGAGTCGCGCACCGGACGGAGCTGGAGGAAGTCGAGGCCGCTCATGCCCGGGAGCCTGAGATCGAGCAGGACCAGATCCGGGCGCTCGGCCCGAAGTCGCGTCAGCGCGGCTTCCGCAGACGGCGCGAGGTCCGCCGCGTGGCCGAGCTCGCGGGCGAAGTCCACCAGGAGCCCGCCGATATCCGCGTTGTCTTCCACGATCAGGACCCGCACGGCGCTCGTCGCCTCCCTGCGCGATCTCCGGCGTGATGCTGAGCCTCGGATGAGCAAATCGAATGCCAGCGGCGGCGACGGAGTCCGGAAAGCCGAGCGAAGATTCCGGGAGAACTGGAAGCGCGAAGATCCCGCACTTTTAAGAGCGCGTGCTGTGCTCGGCAGTGGGTCGCGGCGGATCCCGCATGCCAAGGTGGCGCGAGCTGCCGTCCAGCGTCAGGGCCCTGGCAGGCGGCAAGCCGGCGCCCGTACTTTGCCAGGCCAGGGGTGCGTGTGCTAGGCTTCGCCCGCCACACGCGCGCTGAAGAGCGGCGCGCATCAAGACATCGCCAATCGGGAGGAACCCGCATGCTCGGGTCCAACATGAGTCGTCTGACGCGGCGCCACGTGCTCAAGACGGGCGGCGCCGTCACCTTCGCTGGCTACGCGGTCGGAGTCGACAAGGTGCTCGCCCAGGTCATCAAGACCGACACCCAGGGGATCGTCGCCGGAGACGTCCAGGTCAAGATCGGGGAGTACGCCATGCCGATCTACGAGGCGCATCCTGCGACGGGCAGTGGCGCGCCGATTCTGCTGGTGATCTCGGAGATCTGGGGTGTTCATGAGTGGATCAAGGACGTCACCCGGCGCTTCGCCAAGGAGGGCTACTATGCCGTGGCGCCCGAGCTCTTCCAGCGTGAGGGCGGCGTTGGACACATCCCGAATATCCAGGACATCCTCAAGATCGTGCTCGCCGTGCCGCGCAGACAGGTGCTCGGCGACTGCGCGGCCGCGGTGGACTGGGCGACGAAGCGGCCGGGCGTTCGGTCGGATCGCGTGGGCGTGACCGGCTGGTGCTGGGGCGGGTCCACGGTCTATCAGGTGGCGGCGACCAACCCAGACATCAAGGCCGCGGTGGCCTGGTACGGGCCGCCGGCGCGACCGTATCCCGACTCGCCCAACCCCGTGACGGGCTTCGACGTGGCCAAGGACATCAGGGCGCCCTTCCTGGGCCTCTACGGCGAGACCGACACGAGCCCCACGCCGGACGACGCGCGGAAGTTCGGCGACCTGCTCAAGCGGCACAACCGCGATGTCGAGATCGTGATCTACCCGGGCGCAGGGCACGGGTTCTTCGCCGACTACCGGCCGAGCTACAACGAGGCGGCGGCGACCGACGCCTGGAAGCGCTGTCTGGCCTTCTTCGCGAAACGTCTCAAGGCCTGAGCCGTTCGTCGTCGGTTACCAGGAGGAGTGCGATGAGCCACTATCACGATTCGGATGACCTCAAGATCCTCGGCGAGTTCAAAAAGCTGGCCCCGGCCGAGTTCAAGGGATTCGTGGAGCTGGACGCCGTGGTGGGACGGGACGACGGAGCGATCCCGCGGAAGTATCGCGAGCTGATCGCGCTCGCGGTCGCGTGTACGACCCAGTGTCCCTACTGCCTCGACGTCCACAGCCGGGCCGCCAAGCGGGTCGGGGCGACGCGCGAAGAGGTGGCGGAGGCGGCGCTGCTGGCCGCCGCCCTTCGCGCGGGCGCAGCCGTGACGCACGGGGCGCTGGCCGTCAAGCTCTTCGACAAGGCGTAGCCGGGCGAGCGGTCAGCGAGCGCCGTCGATCCGGATCCAGCCGGCCGACTGTAACACCCAGTCGCGCGCGGCCGAGCGTCGAGCCGTGCGGCGGCGCTCGAGCTCGGGCGGGCCCGTCCGGCGACGCCGGTCGGCGCGGCGGCGATCAAAGATCACCCGCACGCCGCCGTCGCCGTCGAACGCATAGGCGAGGGACTCGTGGCGCTCGGGCAGGTCCCGGGACACGACGAACAGCACGCGGCGGCTCCGGCGCGACGGGGCTTTGACCTTCATCGATCCCGAGCATAGGGGAGACCGCCGAGGAGACCAAGTTTTGGGGAGCCACAAGATCCAGCGGCGCTCGGTCGGGCCGCCCACTATATTGTTGATGCGGCGATGATCTACGCCCCGTTCACGCTCGTGCTGCTGTTCCTGCTGCTCGCTCTCCTGGGCGTGTTCCTCGTTCTGGTGGAGATGCGAGTCCTGGCCTACGCGTACCGCAAGGTGGGCGTCCGGCCCCGCTACGCGTTCGCCGTGATGCTGCTGTCGCTCCTGGGAAGCCACGTCAACGTCCCGCTCTACGCGGTCTCGGGGCAGCGCGTCCTCCGTCCGCACGAGCTCTCGAGGTTCGGTCGCACGTACATGGTTCCGGAGACCGTCGAACCGGGCGCGACGGTCGTGGCGCTGAACGTGGGTGGCGCGTTGATCCCGATCCTCGTATCGATCTACCTGGTCGGACGCACGCGGCTCTACGGGCGCATGGCGATCGGCGTGGCGATCGTCGCGACGGTGGTGCACAGCCTGGCGCAGATCGTTCCCGGTGTGGGCATCGCGGTGCCGATGTTCGTCCCGCCCCTCGTGGCCGCCGGGGTCGCCTTGCTCGTCGCGTTCCGCAGGGCCCCGCCCGTGGCCTATGTGGCGGGGTCGATGGGCACCCTGATCGGCGCCGACCTCCTCAATCTCGACCGGATCGCCGAGCTCGGCGCACCGGTCGTCTCGATTGGCGGCGCGGGGACCTTCGACGGGGTGTTCCTGACCGGCATCATCGCGGGACTGCTCGCGTGACACGGCTCGAGGGCAAGATCGCCCTCGTCACCGGTACCCCGCAGGGGATCGGGCGAGGCATCGCGGTCGCCTTGTCCCGCGCCAGCGCCGACGTCGCGCTCCCCGCCCAGGCGCTGGTCGCCGAGGTCGTGGCCGACCCGGGACTTCGTCCTTGACGTCAACCTCAAGGGCGGGTTCTTCTGTGCCCAGGCGGCGGCGCGCGTGATGGTCGCCGGCGGACGGCGGGGCTCGATCCTCAACGTGGCGTCCCAAGCCACCCGGGGTGCGGTGCGGGGCGTCCACTCCTCGGCGAGCAAGGGTGGGGTGGTCGTCGTCGTCGCCAGCGACGACGCGCGCTTCATCACCGGTCAGACGGTGCACGTGAACGGCGGCTCGTACATGCCGTGATCAGGAGAGGGTAAGGACATGCTTCGTCTCCTCGCGACCGCGGCGCTGGTGCTGGTCCTCGGGGTTACGTGGCCGACCGTGAGCGAAGGACAGGTACGTCCGGAGGAGTCCCTGACACGCCCCGCGGACTCCGGGTTGGAAGTGTCCCTGGCGACGCGACTCGGCATACCGAGCGGGTACGTGCGCGTCGGGGAGGGGCCGCTTCGTGGCACCCGGCTGCGGCTTCACGACGACCTCGGGATCGACGTGTCGGAGGCCCTCGAGGCGAGCGTGGCCCTCCACGTGACCCCGCGGGATGCGCTTCGAGCCACGTACCTCTATTACTTCCTCGACGGAGGTGCGCGCGTCGACCCGACGGCCTCCTTCAACGGAGACGGCTTCGGTCCCGGTCACGTTCACATCAACGCCGATTTCTACCGTGTCAGCCTCGACTATGAGCGGCTCCTGATGAGCGACTACGGAGCGTTCCTGACGGGCAGCATCGGGCTGACCTACGTCCACCTCGACCCGAAGCTCAGCTGGCAGGGGCACCGTAGTCACGAGGACTTCTACCGACAGGAGCTGCCGGTGCCGATCGTGGGCGTCCGCTTCGACATCCCGATGGGCCCGCGGTTCGCCGCAAGGGCGACGGTCGGTGGGGGCGGCCTTCCACGAGTCGACAGCGGCCGCAAGGAAGGCGGCCCCGTGTATCTCCAGCAGATCCACGCCGACGCGGGGATCTCGGTGGTCTACGCGATCACCCGGGCTCTCCAGCTGGACGTCGGCTACCACCTCACGTATTTCTACCAGCACGAGAAGAGCCACGAGGACGACAATGCCTTCGAGCTTTACGACAACGGCCTCCGCGTGGGCCTGACGATTCGATTCTGAGCCGGGCGCGAAGGCGCGCGAAAACCGGGCTTGACTTCGCCGGAGCGAGGCGCTAGTCCTGCGGCCAGTTCTGCTCGCCGGGCACGGGGACGGCGCGCGTCGGGAGGGGGTGGGACGAGCGAGAGCAGGGCTCGCGACGTCGTGTCAATCGGTGGTCTGACCGTCGATTCGATCGGGAGGCAACGTATGGAGTTCAATGTCTTCGAGTACTTCAAGGGATACAAGCGGACCACTCGTGGCCCGATGACTCCCGAAGAGCAGGGGACCTCGTTCTTCCTCGCGGGCCACATGGGCGAGCAGATCAGCGAGCGCGTGGACACCTGTGCCGCCAAGGCTAGGCTGTCCCGTCGCAATTTCCTCGGGACTGCCTCGGGGTTTGCGGCCGCCATGCTGGCGGTGAACGAGATCACCGGCATGAAGTTCTTCGAGGTCACCGAGGCCGAAGCCTACGATGTCGCGGCCGCGCAGGACATCAAGGTCGCGCGGAAGCCGGGGTCCGACTTCATCGTCGACGCCCACACCCACATCTGCTGGCGCAAGGACGGCTATATCCCGGGCGTGAACACGAGCGAACGGGGGATGTGGTTCGTCCAGCTCCTCGACGACCTCGGCAAGGCGATGGGGCTTCCGAACGGGACCAAGGACATGACCGTCGAGAACTTCGGCAAGCTGATTCTCGAGGGGAGCGACACGAGCGTCGCCGTCTTCAACCCCTTCGGCTTCCGGGAGGACTACGGCGGCAAGGACATGATCCCGATCGAGGAGCAGGCGGAGGTCAAGCAGCGCTGGCCCGACCGGACCGTCATGCTCGCCGGAGGCCTGACGCCCAATCAGGGGCTCCGCGAGACGCTCGACCGCCTGCAGATGTTCGTGGAGAAGTACAAGATCTCGGGGCTGAAGCTCTACACCTTCGACTCGACCCCCAAGCGCGGGTGGTGGTTCGACGACCAGAAGCAGGCGTACCCCATCTGGGAGAAGGCCCGCAAGCTCGGGATCAAAAACATCGGTTGCCACAAAGGCATCCCGTTCGGCCAGTTCATGGCGCGCTACGCGCATCCCGAGGACCTCGACGCGGCCTGCGACGACTTCCTGGACCTGAACTTCATCGCGTACCACTCGGCGTGGCCGTACCAGAACGAGCTCGCCGCCCTGAAGGGATTCAAGCCGCAGCGGAAGAACCTCTACTGCGAGGTCGGGTCGACCTTCGCCGCCACGGTGACGAACCGACCGCTCGAGTGCGCCCACGTGCTCGGGACGCTGCTGCGTGACCTCGGACCGGACTACGTGATGTGGGGTACCGACTCGGCCCTCTGGGGCAATCCCCAGTGGCAGATCGAGGCGTTTCGGAAATTCCAGATCCCCGATCAGCTCGTTGAGGGGCACGGGTACCCCAAGCTCACCGACGAGATCAAGGCGAAGGTCTTCGGGCAGAACGCCGCTCGCATCTGGAACCTCAAGACTGTCGCCAGCGCCGTGCCCGCCGACAAGCCTCGGATCGTCGCGGTGTAGCTCGAACCGTCGCGGTGTAGGCCGTAGAGGAGCGGGTGGCCGGCGCCGAGTCGGCCACCCGAGCCCTCGCGCGAGAGGAGGATCACGATGCCGGTGTACGAATACGAATGCGCACACTGCCGTGTCATTTACGAGGTGCGGCAGGGGATGAGCGACCCGCCGCTCGCGGCGTGTCCACGGTGCACGGAGCCGGTGAACCGGATCATCTCGGCGCCGAATCTCAACCGGTACAACTTTTCGAGCCCCACCGAGGCGAAGTACGCGAAGGTCACTCCACGGGAGGAGATCGCAAAGGAGCGGGAGCTTCAGAAGGGGTACGAGCGAATCTGGCTCCCGCCACCCGTGAAGCACAACCCCTGGGAGGAATAGGTCCTAAGGGTCACAAGGCGCCCAGGGCCCTCGTAGCCGCCGCCGAGATCGGTGGGAGCACGCCGGCGCCGTCGAGGGTCACCTCGAAAGCGTCCACGACGACGAATGCGTCACCCGAGGAGGTGTTCACCATCCCTGTCACCTCGATCACGAGCGTGTGGCTCCCGGCGCCGAGCCGCGGGCTCGTGTACACCACTGTGGAGGTCGCCGGGCGTGTCGGAGCGAAGGTGTCCACGGTGGCGACGCGCGCATCGTCGATCCAGACATTGGCGACGCCGCAGACTTCACACGGGACGCCGATCCAGCGGACGCCCGTGCCTGTGAAGGTAAAGGTCGCCGTGGCGCCCGCGGCCGAGCCGTACACGGCTCGGTCTCCACTCAGCGCCACGCCCGAGTCGGCGCTGGTGGTCTCGCTCCAAGCGTCCCTGGGCGCCAGCGTCCCGGCGGTTTCTTCAGAGCGCGCGAGGGTGAGGGTCGGGACGGGTCCGTTCGCGACGGTCACCGTCACGGTGGCGGAGGTCGTGATGTTCCCCGCGGCGTCGCGGGCGCGCGCGGCGAGGCGGTGGGTGCCGTCAGGGACCGTCCGCGTGTCCCACGCGACTTCGTAGGGCTCGGAGGTGTCCTCCGCGCCGAGCGGCTCGCCGTCGAGGAGGAGCTGTACTCCCGCCACGCCGACGGTGTCAGAGGCGCTCGCGGTGACTGTCACGGTTCCCGAAACCGTGGCGCCGTCGCCGGGTGAGGCGACCTCAGCAGTCGGCGGAGTCGTGTCGCGCACGGTGATGTCGGCGGTATCCGTTGCGGTCGGGCCCTGCGAGTCGCTCACCGTCAATGTCACCGTGGTGGTGCCGAGGGGAAATTTCACGGTTGCGCGGACGCCGGTCGCCGTGCCGCTCGGCCACGACCAGGCGAACGTGAGGGAATCGCCGTCGGGATCAGAGGATCGTGACCCGTCGAGGGTGACGACGGCGCCGCCAGCATCGGTGGCTTCAACGACCTGGTCAGGACCCGCGTCGGCGAGCGGGGCCCGATTCGGCTGCTGCTCCAGGACAAAGACGCCAGCGCCAGTGCCCGCGTACAGGATGGTCGGCGTCATGGGGTCGATCGCCAGGGCGTAGATGGAGAGATTGGTCAGGCCGGTATTGATGCCGGTCCAGCTCATGCCGCCGTCAGTGCTCTTGAACACGCCGCGGCCCGCAATGCCCACATAAATGATGGCAGGGTTCAGAGGATCGATGGCCAGGGCGCGACCCAGGGGCTGGATGCCGAGCCCGTTGTTGGCGGCGCTCCAACTCGCCCCACCATCGGTGCTCTTGACGACCCCGGTGAGGTTGGGACTGTAGTCGCGCGTGCCCGCGTAGAGAGTGGTTGGAACTTTGGGGTCGACGGCCACCGCGTAGACTCCCAAGACGGTGAGCCCGGTGCGGCTAAAGCTCGCCCCGCCGTCAATACTCTTGAAGAGCGCATAGTCAGTGCCCGCATAGACCGTGGTGGGGGATTGGAGGTCAAAGGCCACAGTCTGAGTACTGACCGGTCCCACGGAGCTCCAACTGCTCCCGCCGTCCGTGCTCCTGAAGAGATTGTCGCCGTTGGTCCCCACATACACGGTAGTTGGAGTTTGGGGGTCGACGGCCAGAGCGAGGATACTGCGAATCCTTAGCACGTTGACGGGGCTCCAACTGCTCCCGCCGTCACTGCTCTTAAAGAGCTTCGTGTAAGTGGAGGCATAGAGCGTGCTGAGGGTCTGGGGGTCGATGGCCATTTCACGAGAAGCGTCGGGAGAAGGCCCAATGTTGACGGCGCTCCAGCTGCTTCCGCCGTCACTGCTCTTGAAGATGCGGTCACTGGTACCCGCATAGATCGTGCGGGGATCCTGAGGATAGAGGGCCACCGAGGAGACCGCGGTTGCGATCAGCCCCGTGTTAACGGGGCTCCACCCGCCCCCGCCGTTGGTGCTCTTGAAGACGCCGCCACCGCTGATTGAAGCGTCGAAGACCCCGAGACCGCTGCCGCTGGTTCCGGCGTAGAGGGTGATGGAAGCCTGAGGATCGATGGCCAGAGCGAGCGCACTGGTCGCGCTCAGCCCCACGTTGGCGGCGCTCCAGCTGCCGCCACCGTCGCTGCTTTTGACGCCGCCGCCGCCGCTGGTTCCGGCGTAGAGGGTGATGGAAGCCTGAGGATCGATGGCCAGAGCGAGCACACTGGTCGCGCTCAGCCCCACGTTGGCGGCGCTCCAACTGCCTCCGCCGTCCGTGCTCTTGAAGACGCCGCCGTAGGTGCCCGCATAGAGGGTGGTGGGGGTCTCGGGGTCGATAGCCAGGGTCTCGACAGTGAGGTTCGTCAGCCCCGTGTTGACAGCGTTCCAGTTAGACCCGCCGTCGGTGCTCTTGAAGACGCCAGCCCAAGTGCCTGCGTAGAGAGTGGTGGTGGCCTGAGAATCGATGGCCAGGGCGCGGGTATAGCCGGGCCCGGGCCTGATGGCGCTCCAGCTGCTTCCGCCGTCGGTGCTCTTGAAGACGCCCTGGGTGGTGCCCGCGTAGAGGGTGGTGGGGGTCTGGGGGTTGATGGCCATGGCGGCGATTGCGCTGACCCGCACCCCATAGGGGTCTATCAGCCCGCTGCTGATGTTGCTCCAGTTGGCCCCGCCGTCGGTGCTCTTGAAAACGCCTCCACCCCAGAACGCCGCGTAGAGGGCGGTGGGAGTCTGCGGGTCGATGGCGAGGGCGCGCACACTCGTCGCACCCAGCCCCGCGTTGACTGCTCTCCAGTGGGTGCCGCCGTCGATGCTCTTGAAGACGCCAGCGCTGGTGGTGCCCGCGTAGAGGGTGGTTGGCGTCTGTGGGTCGACGGCCAGCGCGTTGATCGACCCGCCTTCCGGCCCGTTGGTCGTCCACACGTTGACTCCCGCCTCGGCCCCGTGGAGGCTACCGAACAGTAGGAGCGCTGACAGCAGCAGGGCGGTGCGAATCCTCCGTGCGATCGTCTTCAAATGCGCCCCAAACGACATCCGCCTCATATGCCGACTCGCCTTCTTGTCATGTGTGCCGGCGCTAATGCGGACGCTTCGTTCGCACGCGCCGTCTTCGCCAACGTGGAGAGCATAGGCTCCGGAGGAGGGTGAGTAATCGTGGGAATCCCTGGATCGGCGGACCGGTGAATCCCTGACAGCGACAAGGAGGCATCGGGCGAGCCGCCCCCGACGACCACGTGATGGCTAGATAAGGTTCAAGCGGTCAGCCCTCGACCGCTTTCGTCCTCGGCGTTACGTTTGCTGCGTCATTGGCCAGCACCTGCCAGAGGGCGCGGGATGACGCGAGGCTCCCGGACGAGCCGTGAGGTGGCCACGCCTCGCCAGGTGAACGGAGCGCAGTGCCCGGGAATTCAGTAGGATGTGGAGGTCACGGAGGGACGCACTGCCCGTGGCGACAGGGAAGGAGCCATCGTGAGCAACGCGAAGGTGGAGACGGTGCGGTCATCGAGCAGTGGCACCATCGGGCGGGCGCAGAGTATGGTGCGCGGCCAACGGCTCGTCCTGGACTCCTCAACCCGGCCTCAGCCGGACGCCCTGACCAACAGTGAGGCGTTCCTGGCCGGCATCTCCTCCTGCGGGGTCACGCTGATCGAGCAGCACGCGCAGGAGAGGGGCGTGCCGGTCAAGCGCCTGGAGGTTACGATCGAGGGAGTGCGGAGCGCCGCCGCGCCGAATCGCTTCGAGAGCATCAGCATGCACTTCACCATTGCTGGCGTCGGTCAGGCAGACGCCGAGCGGCTCGTCGAGACCTACCGGGAGCGCTGACCGCTCTATCGGACGGTCGCGGTCGCGACCACCGTCAAGGTCAACGTCGTCGCCGTCCCGGCCTAGACGCGCCGCCCCGGAGCATCCGATGGAACTGGCACCCGGGCTCAAGCATTCCCAGTCGGTCAAGGTCACCGGGGACATGACGCCTCGGCATCTGCGCGGCGACCCGATTCGCGTCCTCGCCACGCCGGAGATGGTCCGGCTCATCGAGCAAACGGCGATCCAGGCGGTGCAGCCGCTCCTCAAGCCCGATCAGACGACGGTCGGCACGCGCGTCGACGTGGCTCACCTCGCCGCTACCCCGGAGGGGATGACGGTGACGGTCACGGTCGAGCTGACGGCCGTCGATCGCCGCCGGCTCACGTTCCGCGTCGAGGTCCACGACGAGGTCGAGAAGGTGAGCGAGGGAACCCACGAGCGCTTCGTCATCGAGGGCGCACAGCGCGGGCCACGGCTCCAGGCGAAGCTCGACGCCTGGCAGAGGCGCTGACGCCGGTCCTTCAGGCTTCTCTCAGCCCGGGCGGGCCTCACGCGCCGGAAATTAGGCCGATGGCCCGGGCGCGAATGTGTCACACTGAGCGCGTCTGGCCCGGTCGCCGGTTCCATCGTGGACCCCCTCCTTACCAGACCACGGCTCTGGCGCCCTCTTCCGCGTTCCAGGGAGTGTCACCAACTGCGGAAGATCTGTTCGGAGGTGCGCGATGGCACAGAAGCTCTTCATCGGAGGCCTGTCTTTCTCGACGTCCAGCGAGCGGTTGCGCGAAGTGTTCGCCCAAGCTGGCGGGGTCGAGTCGGCGACGGTCGTCACGGACCGTGAGACGGGCCGTTCGCGCGGGTTCGGCTTCGTCGAGATGGCGACGACCGAGGAGGCCGAGGCCGCGGTCAAGAAGTTCAACGGTCAAGAGGTGGACGGCCGGACGCTCAAGGTCGAGTTCGCCAAGCCAGCAGGCTCGGGCTCGGGCGGCGAGCGGCGCGGCGGAGGGTATCGGAGCGGCGGCGGCGGCGGGCGCAGCGGGAGCCGGTGGTAGGCGCGAGCCCGACATGCAAGTCGTCGCGTTCTCGACCCCGACGAATCCTCACTGGCGCTGGCGGATCGTCAACTACGCAGGCGAGGTCGTCGAGGAGTCGCACGAGATCTTCCCGACGATCGCCAGCGCGGTCGCGCAGGGCACGAAGCGGCTCGTCCAGATGAACGTTGTGGACCGCTCGGAACCGGTGCGCGGCTATCGATCGACCACGCACCTTCGGGGCCGCTGAGTGAGGATCGAGGTCGTCGACAACCAGATCGAGGCCGCGCTGAAGGCGCTCAAGAAACAGATGCAGAAAGATGGCCTCTTCCAGGAGATGAAGCGGCGCGCCCACTACGAGAAGCCGTCGGTCAAGCGAAAGCGTAAGCAGGCGCAGGCACGGAAGAAGCGGCGGCGGGCGCTCCAGCGCGCCCGCCCCTTCGACGAGGACTGATTCGCCCAGTGATCGATCCCCTCGCGCCGGCCGTCGTGGCCGGCCTGCTGCGGAGCGCCGTGACGACGCTACGCGCCGAGTTGACCCCGCTGCCCGAGCCGGTGCTGACCTACCACCCCGCGCCCGGCGAGTGGTGCGCTCAGGAGGTCGTCGGGCACCTGATCGAGGCCGAGCGGCGCGGCTTTGCCGGCCGCATCCGGATCATTCTCGCCGAGGAGACGCCGAGGCTTCAGGCCTGGGACCAGGACGAGGTCGCACGTGCCCGGCGCGACTGCGCGCGAGACGTCAAGACCCTGCTGGACGAGTTGGCGGAGCTGCGGGACGACAGCGTCGCGCTCGTGACGGGCCTGCGCCGGGACGATCTCCGACGGGCCGGCGAGCATCCGAAAGTGGGGCGTCTCTGCGTGGCCGATCTCCTCCAGGAGTGGGTTCACCACGACCGCAACCACCTGCGGCAGATTCTGGCGAACGTGCAGGCCTGGGCCTGGCCCCACATGGGTAACGCGCAGCGGTTCTCGGCCGACTGAGCGAGGGGCGCGCGCGCGTGATTCGCACCATCGGCCACGGCACGCGGCCCGTCGAGGAGTTGATCGCTCTCCTGCGCGCGCACGACATGGCGCAGCTCGTGGATGTTCGGACCATCCCGCGCTCGCGCCGGAACCCCCAGTTCGGCCGCGAGGCGCTCGCCGCGAGCCTCGCCACCGCCGGCATCGCCTATGTCCTCATGCCCGGCCTCGGGGGCCTTCGGAAGGCGCGCCCGGGATCGGTCAACCTCGGCTGGCGAAACGCGGCCTTCCGCGGGTACGCCGACTATATGGAGACTGCCGAGTTCGCCCGGAGCCTCGAGGCGCTCGTCGAGCTCGCCCGGCGGCAGCCGACGGCGATCATGTGCGCGGAGACGGTCCCCTGGCGGTGCCACCGGTCGCTGATCGCGGACGCGCTCACCGCGCGCGGGATCGCGGTTCTCCACATCGTTACGGCCGGACGCGCCGAGCCGCACGAACTCACGCCCTTCGCGGCGCTGGAGGGGACGTGCGTCACCTACCCGGCTGCGACGCCCGCCGGCCGCGCGGAACGAAGCAATCGATGACGAGGGAGGAGCGGCCATGAATCGACCGAGAGGCTCGCGTGAGGAACGCTCTCGATCCTGTGCCAGCCGGGGGCCCGCGCGGCCCCTGCTGTCACGGGGTGGCCGCCCACTTTCTGGCCATCGGAAAGGAACTGGCCGGACTTCCACCCTGGTAGAGCGACCGAGCTGATCGACAAGCCCTGGAAATCGTGTCGGTTTGTCCTGCCTTGCGCGTCGACGACCGCTGGTATTTCTCTTGCTGCACTGACGACGGTATGAGGGTCCTGATCGTGGAAGACGATCGGTCGGTAGGCAGCGTCCTGCAGGATTTTCTCCTCGAGCTCGGCCATGAATCAGAGCTGGTACTCTCCGCGGAAGGCGCGCTCGACCGCCTCGATCAGAACCGCCCCGACCTGATCCTGCTCGACTTCAGGCTCCCCGGTATGAACGGGCTCGACTTCCTCCAGCGCCCGCGGGTTCGGGACTCCCGCATCCCCGTGATCGTTGTGTCCGGCATCGCGAGCGAGCTCCAGGCCGAGGCGTGCCTGCGGCTCGGTGCGATCGAGTTCGTCGCCAAGCCGATCGCCTTCGAGCACCTGCAGCGCATCCTCCAGTCCCTCGAGCCGCAGGTGCTCGCCCGCGAGATCGCGACGGCGCGACGCGCCACGGACCGGCGGCGCACACCCCGCGCGCGGATCGCGCTGCCCGTGCGAGTCCGCGACGCGCATGGCGGCGAATGGGAGACGACGAGCGTCGATCTCAGCGCTGGCGGCATCAAGATCCGTTCGGCCGGCGAGGTACATCCGGTGGCCACCGTGGAGCTCTCGTTCGCGCCGCCCGGCGCGGGCGAGCGCTTCGAAGTCGCCTCGCTCCTCGTCCGAGTCGACGTGGACGGCTACGTCTTCCACTTCGCGAACCTGACTCAGGATCAGCTGGAACGGTTGACGCTCCTCGTCCGTCGGCTCGCCGCGTCGTCCCGCCTCGAGTAACTCCCCAGCCAGCGCCTCGAGCCCTTGACCGTACGGCGCCGCGGCGATAACTTCGGCGCGACGTGATCGCGTGGCCCGTCGCTTCCCAGAGCGGTCTCTGCTTGGTCGCGCTCGCGCTCCTCGCCCTACCGTCCGGCGCGGAGGTGATCGTGCCGTCGGGGTTCGGGGTTCACGCCTATGTGAGCGGCGACGGCTTCGAGGCAGGCGTGGGGAGCAGTGTGCGCGGCATCCCGTCGACCTCCACGCTCGCCTTCGACGAGGCCGGCGCGCTCTACCTCGGACGCACGGGGCGCCGATATACCGGGGGCGAGGTCGAGGATCTGTGGCCCCTCTATCGGATCCCGCTCGGGGGCGCGCGGCTGACCCCGGCCATGGAGGCGCAGTACTTCTACGGCCCGCCGCTTCTCAACGCTCAGGTGGCCGCGATGCGCGCGGGGCGCGAGCTCTTCATCACCACCTTCGATCGCGACCGGAAGGTCGGGGTCGTGTATCGGATGCTCGGCGGGCGGGCCGAGCTGTTCGCAGGGGGTACGCCGCCGGCCGGCGGACCGCCACTCCTCGTCCAGCCCGAGGGCGCGGCGGTGGATGCGGCGGGGAACCTCTACGTCGCCGACCGCGCTCAAGACGTGATCGTGCGGCTCGATCCCGCGGGCCGTGTCCTCGACCCGCGCTACGTCAGCGTCGCCCGGCCGCGGCTCATGGCGGCGGGCGAAAGCGGTCACCTGTGGATCGGGAGCGACGGGACGGCAGAGGCGCCGTGGCAGCGGGGCATTGGCGAGATCGTGAAAGTCGTTGCCGGGCGCGCACCGACCGTCGTGCTTCGGGGACCCCTGATCGCCGCGATGGCGGTCAGCCCGACGGGCCATCTCTTCGTCGCCGACCGCCAGGGGACGCGGATCTTCTTTCTCGACAGCGAGGGGAAGCCGGTCGAGTTCGCCAGCTTCACGGACGGCGACGCGCCGCGGAGCCTCGCGTTCGCGCCGATCACGCCCCAGACCCGCGCGGGCCGGATCGCCGGTGACCTGTTCGTCGTCACCGTCAATCGCGGCGCCTGGCGGGTCAACGAGGTCCTCCGCATCTCGGGACCCCTCGACGCGCCCCTCCGAGGGCGGTAGCCGGATGCGAAGGGACATGGCGCGGGTTCCCCTGCGGTCGCTCATCCGGGTGTTCGCCTGGACAGGGCTCATCGCCCTCGGCGGCGGACGCAGCGCCTACTTCTACGACGCGGTCGTCGTCCGTCGGGCATGGGTGACGACCGGCGAGTTCGTCCAGGACCTCACACTGAGCCAGCTCCTGCCCGGGCCGAACTTCGCGAACCTGGCGGTCGCGCTCGGCTGCCGGCTGGGCGGTTGGCGCGGCGGCGTGTGGGCGCTCCTCGCCGTGCTGGTGCCGGGCGCGCTCGCCTTGCTGGGGCTCACCGTCCTCTATTTTCGCGGCGCGTTTGCGCCGGGGACGACGCGACTCATGCACGGGATGGCCGCGGCGGTGGTCGGCCTCGTGCTGGTCACCACTGCGCAGCTCGTCACCGCTTCGCTCCGCGGCCGGGCCGCCGTGGCGGTCGCGGCCGGCACGTTCATGCTGGTCGGTCCGCTCGGCGTGAGCACGCCGGTCGCCGTCTGCCTCGCCCTGCCGGTGAGTCTCTGGTTCAATCGCCCGCCGCGCGGCCGATGACCGATCTGTTCCATCTCGCGGGGACGTTTCTCTGGCTCAGCCTGATCGCCGTGGGCGGGGGCCTCGGGGTCCTCCCCGAGATGCAGCGCCAGGTGGTGACGCGCTACGGATGGGTCACCACCCGCGAGTTCGTGGACGGCTACACCCTCGCGCAGCTCACGCCCGGCCCTAACATGCTCGTGGCGATCTTCGTCGGTTACGGAGCCCACGGTCTCGTTGGCGCTCTGGTGGCGGGGACGGCGATGTTCGTGCCGACCTCCTCGCTCACCGGGCTCATCGCGCGACGGTGGGAGCGGCTGCGGCGCCGACCGTGGGCGCTCGCCACCGAGCGGGCGCTCGCGCCCGTCGGTATCGGCCTCATGGCCGCCGGCGTCTACACTCTCGCGCGCTCGGCGGTGCACGACTGGGTCACCGCCGCGCTCGCCGCGGCGGCCACCGTCGTCCTCGCCGCGCGCTGGCTTCCGCCGGTCATCGTCGTGCTCGCGGGCGGGGTCGTCGGCTGGCTCGTCAGGTCGTAACACCGAACGTGAGGAGGGATGTGATGAAGCGCGGTGATCTGCTCGGCATCGTCCTCGTGTTCGCGCTCGGGCTCCTCGCCGGTCACGGCCTGTCCCACGTGGCCACCGCAAGGCGGGCGGACGCCGTGACCGCGGCGCCCCTGCCCGAGGGGCTCACGCCGGAGGAGAAGCGGGACATCGAGGTCTTCCGCCGCGCGCAGGCGTCGGTCGTGTTCATCACGTCCGTCGCGCTCCGGCGCGACATCTTCTCCTTCGACGTCCAGCAGATCCCTCAGGGAACGGGGAGCGGTATCGTGTGGGACCGTCAGGGCCACATCGTGACCAACTTCCACGTCATCCAGGACGGCAACGCCTTCGCCGTGACGCTCGCCGACCAGTCGGACTGGGAGGCGAAGGTCGTCGGCATCGCTCCCGAGAAGGACCTCGCGGTCCTCCGGATCAAGGCGCCACAGGAGAAGCTCGTGCCGCTCGCGCCGGGCGTGTCGCGCACGCTCCTCGTCGGCCAGCGCGTCCTCGCCGTCGGCAACCCGTTCGGGCTCGACCACTCGCTCACCGTCGGCGTCGTGAGCGCGCTCGGGCGCGAGCTCCGGTCGCCGAATGGCCGCAGGATCCGCGACGTCATCCAGACCGACGCCGCGATCAACCCCGGCAACTCGGGCGGGCCGCTCCTCGACTCGAGCGGCCGAGTGATCGGCGTCAACGCCGCGATCTTCAGCCCGAGTGGTGCCTCGGCGGGCATCGGTTTCGCCGTCCCCGTGGACACGATCAGCCGCCTCGTCCCGCAGCTCATCGCCCGGGGACGAGCGATCCAGGCGGGGATCGGCGTGACGCTGGTCCCCGACCGGTACAACGCCCAGCTCGGCGTCGACGGCGTCGTGATCGCCGAGGTCTTCCCGGACAGCCCGGCCGCCCGGGCCGGGCTCCAGGGCGCGCAACTGACTCCGTCGCGTCGCGTGATCCTCGGCGACCGCATCGTCGCCGTCGACGGCAGGCCCGTGCGGTCGGAGGACGATCTGCGGGACGTCTTCGAGGCCGCGGGCGTGGGGGCTCAGGTCACGCTCACCGTGGTGCGCGGCAGCGCCAAGCGGCAGGTCCGTGTGCAGCTCGTCCAGGTGGACTAGGAAGGGCCGCGTCGGTTGTCGAGGGCGGCCCGGCCGGGGCCGGCGATCACGAGCAGGAGCGCGCCTGCGAGGATCATCAGCTCGAAACGCGCGTCGAGCCACCCCATGAGCCTGAACTTGACCCAGAACGCCGCGACGATGAACTCGCAGACGAAGAACAGCCCCAGGATCCGCGTCCCGTAGCCGACGAGCAGGAGGAGCCCGCCCACCAGCTCCAGCACCGCGATGAGGGGGGCCGCGATCCAGGCGAATGGAATAGGGTACCTGGCGAAGCTCGCCGCGACAGCCGGCATGCCGATCGACATCTTGGTGTAGCCGGCGATGACCAGGATCAGCGCCATGACGACGCGCAGCGGCGTGATGCCCCAACCCGGGTGGATCCCCAAGATTCCCCGCATGGTGCCCTCCTTGGTCGAGGTGCCCCTCGAACGCTGGGCGGGAGAGTACCATTTCGGGAGCGTCAGCGCGCCAGCCCGTCAAGCGTCGTCCTTTCGGCTCAGCGCGCGACCTCGACCCAGGCGCCCCGCGCCGCCGCCTCGAGCGTCGCGTCGAGCACGGCCTGGGCGCGCATCCCGTCGGCGAGCGACGGGGACGGCGTCGTCCCGGTCCTGATTCCTTCCAGCAGGTGTCCGACGAGCGGCGCGATCAGGGTCCGACCCGTGACGTCGAGCGGGTCACCGTCGGCCGCCACCGTCGGCGGGGGCGTCCGGGGCGTCACCGGCGTGAGCGCGGCGCCGGCGCCCGCGCGCAGCTCGCCTTCCCACCAGCGCGCGCGCTCACGGCTCACGCGATAGCTCACGGCCCCGCGCGTGCCGAACGCCTCCAGGGTGTGCTCGTTCACGCCGTGCGCCGCGCGGCTCGCGGTCAGCGTCACCTGGGCGCCGGACGTGAGCTCGCCGACCACGGTGCAGTAGTCCTCGGTGTCCGGCGGCCGGGTGACGCCGGGCGCCGAGCGGAACGGGTACGCGATGCGCGCGTGCGCCGCCACGCGCGTGAACTCGCCGAACGTCCAGCGCACCATGTCGACGAGGTGGACGCCCATGTCACCCATCGCGCCGTGGCCCGCCTGGGCGCGGTCCATCCGCCACGTCGCCGGCGCCTGCTCGTCGGCCCAGCGCGAGCCGAGCCAGCGGAGCGCGAGGTGGAAGACTCGGCCCAGGGATCCCTCCGTCACGCGCGCGTGGAGCTCCTGCATCGCGGCGGTGAAGCGCCAGTTGAAGCACGTCATGGCGACGCGCCCGGTGCGACGCGCCGCATCCACCATCGCCTCGGCGTCGGTGCGCGTCATCGCGATCGGCTTCTCGCAGAGCACGTGCGCGCCGGCGCCGAAGGCGCGGACGGCGATCGCGCGGTGCAGGTGCGGCGGGGTCGCGATCACGACGATCTCGGGCTTCGCCGTCTCGAGCATGTCCTCCCAGCGACCGAAGACGTGCTCGACGCCGTAGCGGTCGGCGACCGCCTTGGCGCTCGGCTGGTCGCGCTGGCAGAGGGCGACGACACGGCAGCCGTTGACCTGGAACGCGGGGATGTGGGCGCGGCCGAAGCCGAGGCCGATGATGCCGACCGTGGGCGCGTGCTGGGTCATGGGATCAGTCCTTGTGGGGGATGGGGAAGATCGTCATTCACGGTGCCAGACTGCAGTGTCGATACGGGTAGAGCCGGCTGTTCTTCGCGCGCGCCTCGATCGTCTCCTTCAGCCTGCGAGAATGGTCGCGCATGAACCGGCTGAGCGTCGGACGAACGAGGATCTGGCCCTTGAGCCAGCCGGCAAACCCACCCTTGATGCCGATCGTGCTCTCGTAGCGAAAGAGGGTACAGCCGTCGAGGTTCTGAAGCACGAACCGGTCCTGCAGCAGGTCGACCGGGCCCTCGACGCCCTCGAACCGGATCTCCTCGGGTTCGAGGAGCGTCACCCATTCAACGGTGCGATACATCTTCTCTCCGCGCTTCTGGCCGTGCCTGAACGTGGGGATCACGGAATGGAACTCTACGAGCTTACGGTCGCCCTCGGCCTTCAGTACCATCGATGAGCTGCCATCTTCCTGTCGCACGCCGAACGCGGTCAGCACCTGGAACGCGAGTCGGCGATCGGCGTGGATATGGCGCTCAACCGGCGTCAGGCGAATCGGGAGAATCATGCTCAGTGAGGCGTCCGAGCGTTCGAGCGCCGGCTCACTTCGGCGACTTCTTGTAGAACTGGACGAGGCCGAGGACGTCTTGCCAGATCAGGCGCCCGATCGGGCCCGAGCTATACTGTGACACCACGATCGTCCGGTCCGGACTCACGACGAAGCCGGTGGATTGCAAGATATTTCTCCGCTCCTCGTAGAAGGCCCCGAGCGCCGCCGCCGTCTCCTTCAACGGGAGCCCATACCCGAGCGGGAACGTCAGGGAGTGTTCGCTCACCGTCTCCTTCGCCTTCTCCAAGGGATCGGTGGAGGCGGCGACCACCGCGATGCCTTCTTCCGCGAGCTTGGGCTGTGCCCGCTCGAAAGCAGCCAACTGCTGCTTGCAGTAGGGTCACCAGTGCGCGCGGTAGATCAGGAAGACTCCCCAGCCGTCGCCGAAGCGCTCGGGGACGCTGATTCGACCGTGGGAAACGGTGTCCATCGCAAGGGCCGGCAACCTCTCGCCGGCATCCAGAACCCGGGTTCCCGCTCTGGCCATGGTCAGGTCCTTTCTCGGGATGTCTGCCTCGAAGGTATACGATACCGCGGAGAGAGGAATAGTATGCGTTCGCCGAGAAGGAGGTGAGCCCGGATGGTCCGACGCGTCCTCACCGTCGCCGCGGTTGTCTGCGCGCTGACCCTCGCCGCCGGGACGGGAGCCGTGGCCCAGCAGAAGGCCAACCCGTGCGCCGCGAAGAATCCCTGCGCGGCGAAAAACCCCTGCGCCGCGAAGAATCCGACGAAGAAGGCGCTGAAAAAGGGCGAAGCCAAGCAGAACCCCTGCGCCGTGAAGAACCCGTGCGCGGCGAAGAATCCCTGCGCGGCGAAGAAGTAGCATCGTGACTCCCAGGGCCGGGGGCTCGGCCGGCACGGCGGCCCCCGGCACACGTCCCCGCCGCCGTCATTGACAGCGCCTTCCTCGGGGTGATAGAAGCGGGCAACCGTCCGAGCCTGGAGGGGGTGAGACCAAACCCCGGGTCCCCCGACGACTTTTCCGGCAACCCGCTGACTTCTAAGGAGTCTTTCAATGCGAGCCACTTCGCGTCGTGAGTTCCTGCGCGCTGCCTCCGGCGCGACTGCCGGCGTAGCGTCCTGGCTGGCGCTCGGCAAAGCTCCCGCGTTCGCCCAGAAGCGTGAGCTGACGTTCCTCAGCTGGAATCACTTCGTTCCGGTCTCCGACGACGAGCTCCGGAGGCAGGCCGAGGCCTTCGGCAAGCTGGCGAGCTGCGAGGTCCGCGTGGACACGATAGCGCACCTCCAGATGCCGGCGAAGATAGCGGCGGAGGCCCAGTCGCAGTCGGGCCACGACATGTACCGCACCGCCGGCGCAGACGCCTTCCTCTACGAGCACCTTCACGCCAACGTGGACGACGTCGTGGAGAAGCTCGGCAAGCAGTACGGCGGCTGGTACCCGTTCTCGGCCGAGATGGCCAAGACGAAATCGGGTTGGAAGGCGGTGCCCTGGTTCTGGATCTCGTTTCCGGCGACCTACAACATGGCCCACTTCAAGAAGGCGGGGCTCGAGACGCCGAAGACGTGGGATGAGCTCCTGAAGTCCGGGAGGATCCTCAAGAGGCAAGGGAACCCGGTCGGGATCGCGATCAGCCACTGCGCGGACGCCCACTCGACCTTCTGGTCGGTCGCGTGGTCGTACGGCGCCAAGGTGATCGAGGCCGACGGTAAGACCCCCGCGATCAACTCGGACAGGACCGCGCAGGTGATCGAATGGTACAAAGAGCTGTACCGCGATGCGATGGAGCCCGAGGTGCTCTCGTGGGACGATGCCTCGAACAACCGGTGCATCCTCGCCGGCAAGTGCTCGTGGATCCACAACCCGATCAGTCCGTACAACGCGGCGCTCGCAAACAAGATGCCGATCGCGGACGAGATCAACCACCACAACAGTCCGGCGGGGCCGGCGGGCACGCACTCGGCGCCCCCCATCCTCGGTCTTGGCGTCTGGAAGTTCTCGAAGAACGTCGAGCTGGCGAAGGAATTCATCCAGTTCCTCTTCCGCAAGGAGAACTTCGACGCCTGGATCGTCGCCTCCAACGCCTTTAACCACCCGCCGCTCAAGAACTTGGCCGACCATCCCATCTGGGCGCGAAATCCGAAGTTCGCGATGTTGCCGAAGGAGGCGGAGTTCGCGCACCCGCGCGGCTGGCCCGCGAAGCCGAGCGACGCTGTGCAGCGCATCGACGACAATTACATCCTCGCGGACATGGTGGCGAAGGCGGTCAACGGCATGCCGACGAAGCGCGCGATGGAGTGGGCGGAGCAGCAGGTCGCCCTGGCCCTCAAGGGGCAGCTGAAGGTCGGCTAGCGTGGCCGTCGGTCCGCGCGCGCTCGAGGTGACCGGGCTCCATGTGCCCGGCCGCCTCGCGCGCGCCCGCGAGTGGTGGGAGCAGGAGCACGTCTTCGGGTACGGCCTCATCGTGCCCGCGCTTCTCCTCCTGACCTGCCTCGTCGCGTACCCGTTCGGCATGGCGATCTACTTCAGTCTCTCCGACTATTGGGTGGGATCGCCGGGCGGCTTCGTGGGTCTGGCCAACTACCGCGATATCCTCGCCAACGACGTCTTTCGCCAGACCATCCAGAACTCGTTCGTGTTCACCGGCATCGCGCTCACGCTCAAGACGGTGCTCGGCGTGTGGCTGGCCCTCCTGCTCGCCCGCGACATGCGCTTCAAGCGGCTCATCCGGGGCGCGGTGCTGCTGCCATGGGTGATCCCGACGGCACTCTCGACCCTGGGTTGGTGGTGGATGTTCGACTCGCTCTACAGCGTCGTGAACTGGACGGCGATCCGCCTCGGGATCCTGAGCCCGCCCGGGCCCAACTGGCTCGGCCAGTCCGCCTACGCGATGGCGGCGGTCATCACCGTCAACGTCTGGCGCGGTCTTCCCTTCTTCGCGATCACGGTGCTCGCGGGGCTCGTCTCGATCCCGCGCGAGTTCCACGAGGCGGCCGAGGTGGACGGCGCTGGTCCGTGGGGACGGTTCTGGCACGTGACGTTGCCGCTCCTCAGGCCGGTCCTCGCGGTCGTCATCCTGTTCTCGACGATCTTCACCTTCAGCGACTTCAATATCGTGTACGTGCTCACCCGTGGCGGGCCCGTCAACATGACGCACCTCTTCGCGACGCTCGCGTACCAGATCGGGCTCAACGGCGGCAACCTGGGCCAGGGCGCGGCGATCTCGCTGTTCCTCTTCCCGCTGCTGGGAGCCGTGGTGTTCCTCCAGCTGCGCTACATCCGAAAGGAGTAGGGGTGGCGGGCGCTCGGGACCGCGAGGTGACGATCCGGTCGGCGACGTTCACGTACGCGAACCTCGTGCCGTTCCTCGCCTTCGCGCTGTTCCCGTTTTACTTCATGCTCATCACCTCGCTGAAGTCGAACGCCGAGCTCTATAACCTCAAGTCCATCCCGTTCCTCGTCCAGACGGGAGTGATAGCCGACCACTACCAGTACCTGTTCCAGCGCACCGAGTTCCTCACGTGGATGAAGAACAGCCTCATCATCAGTGTCGTCGCGACGTCGGCGTCGCTCGCGATCGCGATCCTGGCCGGCTACAGCCTGGCGCGCCTGCGCTACCGCGGCGTGGCCTCGTTCGGCACCGCGGTGTTCGTCACCTACCTCGTCCCACCGACGCTCCTGTTCCTGCCACTCTCTCAGGTGGTCGTGTGGCTCGGGATCTCGGATACGATCTGGGCGCTCATCGTCACATACCCGACCTTCCTCGTGCCCTTCTGCACGTGGCTCCTGATGGGCTACTTTCGCACGGTGCCGCGGGAGGTCGAGGAGTGCGCCCTCGTAGACGGGGCCTCCCGGATGCAAACGCTCATCCGCATCGTTTTGCCGATGGCGGTGCCCGGGATCGTCTGCGCGGCGCTCTTCAGCTTCACCCTGTGCTGGAACGAGTTCATCTACGCGCTCACGTTCGTCTCGCAGAGCGCCAACAAGACCGCGGTCGTCGGCGTGACGGCAGACCTCATCCGTGGCGACATCTACTACTGGGGCTCACTGATGGCCGGCGCGGTCCTCGCCAGCGTGCCGATCGTCGCGGTCTATGTCTTCTTCCTCGACTACTACGTGTCCGGCCTCACCGCCGGCGCCGTGAAAGGCTAGGCGGCGCGCGAGTGACGTCCGCCCCCTCGGGCCGCGACACGCTCTGGACGCTCGCCCGCTCCGTCGAAACGGTCATGCGCGGGCAGTCGGCCGCGATCCGGAAGCTGCTCGCCGCGTTCGCGAGCGGCGGCCACGTGCTGCTGGAGGACTACCCGGGCACCGGCAAGACGACGCTCGCCAAGGCCCTCGCCCGGTCGATCGGCGCCACGTTCAAGCGCATCCAGTTCACGCCCGACCTCCTGCCGTCGGACATCCTGGGCGTGTCGGTCTTCGACCAGCGCGATCACGCCTTCCATTTCCACGAGGGCGCGATCTTCACGAATGTCTTGCTGGCCGACGAGATCAACCGTGCCTCGCCGCGGACCCAGTCGGCGCTCCTCGAGGCGATGGCCGAGGGCCAGGTGTCGGTCGAGGGACGCACGCTCAGGCTCGCGGAGCTCTTCTTCGTCATCGCCACGCAGAACCCGGTGGAGTTCCGCGGCACGTACCCCCTGCCCGAGGCGCAGATGGACCGGTTCGCGATGCAGTTCGCGCTCGGGTACGTCGCCCCCGAGGAGGAGGTCGCGATCCTCTCGGCCCAGGAGCAGCACCACCCGCTGGACGATGTCACGCCGTGCGTGTCGATGGACGATGCCCTTCGGCTCCGGCGAAGCGTCAGGGACGTGCGCGTGAGCGACGAGCTCCGGCGCTACGCCGTGGACCTCGTGCGCGCGACCCGCGCGCTCGCCGGGGTGCAGCTCGGCGCGAGCCCTCGCGCCTCGCTCGCGCTGGTGAAGGCGGCCCAGGCCCTGGCGCTCCTCGACGGCGCGGCATTCGTCGTGCCCGAGCACGTCCAGGAGCTCGCCGTGCCGGTCATCGCGCACCGGCTCGTGATCGACCCGCAGGCGCGCTTCTCGGGCGTCACCGCGCCCGGCCTCGTCGAGGAGATCGTGAAGACGGTTCCCGTCCCGGCGTGAAGCGGGTCGCCTACCGGCTCTTCCGGTCCACCGCGTCGTTCCAGTACCGGCTCGGCCGGCAGCTCACGCCCGCGGGCAAGCTCGTCCTCGTCGCGCTCGGCGCCGCCGGGGTCATCGGGTTCGACACCAATCGCACCGTCGGCTATCAGGCGTTCACACTCCTCGCCGCGCTCCTGGTCGTCGCCGCGGCCTGGAGCGTCGTCTTCCGGGTGCGCCTGGACATCCAGCGCGTCCTCCCCCGCTTCGTCACGGCCGGCGCGCCCGCCGCGTACCGCCTCGTGATCCGCAACGGAACCGTGCGCCCCCAGCGCGGTCTGGTGCTCCTCGAGGACCTCGCCGACCCGAGTCCGTCGTTCGACGAGTTCCTCCGCGCGCGCGAGCCGGGCGAGGAGCGGCGGAACTGGTTCGACCGGACGGTCGGCTACCCCCGCTGGGCCTGGCTCATCGAGCGCCGGCGCGGCGCGGGGATCGCGCCGCGTCCGCTGCCGCCGCTCCCTGCGGGGGGCGCGCGCGAGGTGGAGGTCGCGCTCCTTCCGCTCCGTCGGGGACGCCTCGCGTTCACTGGCGTCACGATCGCGCGGCCGGATCTGTTCGGCCTCGTCAACGCGCTCGTCACGATCCCGCTCCCCGGCGCCCTCGTCGTGCTGCCGAAGCGCTACGCGGTGCCGGACCTGGCCCTCCCGGGAGTGCGGAAGTACCAGCGGGGCGGCGTCGCTCTCGCCGGCGCGGTGGGAGACTCGGAGGAATTTGTCTCACTGCGCGATTACCGTCCCGGCGACCCGCTGCGCCGCGTTCACTGGAGGAGCGCAGCGCGCGTCGGCCGGCCGGTGGTGAAGGAGTACCAGGACGAGTTCTTCGTCCGCCACGCGCTCGTCCTGGACACGTTCGTGGAGCACGAGGAGAGCGACGTCTTCGAGGAGGCGGTCTCCGTCGCGGCGTCGATCGCCTGCTCGATCCAAACCCAAGACTCGCTCCTCGACCTCCTGTTCGTGGGGCCCGAGACCTATTGCTTTACCGCGGGGCGCGGCCTCGGCCACACGGACCACATGCTCGAGGTCCTGGCTGGGGTGCGCCCCTGCCGCGACAAGCCGTTCCGCGCGCTTCGCGACGCGGTCCTCGAGCGCTCCGCGTCGCTCTCGGGCGCTGTCGCGGTCCTGCTCGCGTGGGACGCGCCGCGTCGCGACTTCGTCCGGCGCCTGCGCGCCCTCGGCATCCCGACGCGGGCCTTCGTCGTCGGCGACGGGACCACACCGGCGGGCGGGCCCGGCGACCAGGTCCAGCACCTCGAGGTCGGCCGGATCGGCGAGGGGCTCGCGCGGTCATGACCCCGCCGGTCTTGCTCGGCGCCGCCGTGGTGTTCTGGGGCTGGGAGACCGGGCTCCTCCTCCCCGCGACTGCGCTCGCCGTCCTCCTCGAGGGGGCGCGCGCCGTCGCGTGGCGCGTCGACTTCTCGCGCCGTGACTTCCACCGCATCTCCGATCTCTGCACGGTCGTCTTCGCCGGGAGCGCTGTCTACCTCTTCACCGCGAGCGGGACGCGCGTCGCCGGCGCGCCCGGGGCGATGACCGTCCTCTTCCAGTGGCTGCCGCTCCTGGTGGCGCCCCTCGTCGTATGCCAGGCGTACAGCACGGCTGGGAAGGTGGACCTGGGGGCGTTCCTCTGGGCGTACCGAAAGAAGGCGGCGGACGAACGCGACCCCTCGACGGACGCGCTCGACGTCGCGTACCCCTACGGCGTGCTCTGCGTCCTCTCGGCCAGCGCCGCCAACGTGCGGACCCCCGTGTACTACGCGGCAGTCTGCCTGCTCACCGCCTGGGCCCTCTGGGTCGTGCGCTCGCCCCGCTTCTCCCCGCTCTGGTGGGTCGCGTCGCTCGCCGTGGCCAGCGTCGCGGGGTACGGCGGGCACGTCGCCCTCCACCGCGTCCAGCAAACCCTCGAGGAGATGGCCTTCGAATACATCTCGAGCCTCGTCCGCCGGGACACCGATCCCTTCCGCTCGGCCACGGCGATCGGCCACCTCGGGCGGCTGAAGCTCTCCGACCGGATCCTCTTGCGCGTCACACCGGCCGCCGGCCAGGCGCCGCCGTTCCTTTTGCGCGAGGCGAGCTACAACGTCTACAACTCGCCCGCGTGGTTCGCGGTGGGGGCCGCGTTCACGTCCGTCCAGCCCGAGCCCGGGGGCGAGACCTGGAAGCTCGCGCCGGGGCCGGCGCCCGAGGCGAGCGTGGGCGTCTCCGTGTACCTGCCTCGCGGCCGAGGCGTGCTGCCGCTGCCCGCGCGCGCGATGGAGATCGACAAGCTCGCCGTCGTCCGGCTCTCGAAAAACCCGCTCGGCGCGGTGAGGGTGGACGAGGGGCTCGGGCTGGTCACCTACCGGGTCCGTGTCGGGCCCGACGCCCCGCTCGACGCCCCGCCGACGGGCTTCGACATGGCCGTCCCCGCCGCAGAAGCGGTCGCGGTGGCGCGGATCGCGGCCGACCTCGGGCTCGCCGGGAGGCCGCCGGCGGAGCGTCTCGCGGCGGTGGCCGCCTTCTTCCGGACCAGGTTCCGCTATTCGACCTACGCCGACCGGCCGCTCGGCCAGTCGCCCCTCGAAGACTTCCTCCTCCGCAGGCGCTCCGGCCATTGCGAATACTTCGCCACAGCGACCGTCCTGGTACTCCGCGCGGCGGGCGTGCCGGCGCGCTACGCGACCGGCTACTCGGTCCAGGAGTGGAGCCGCCTGGAGCAGCGCTATGTCGTCCGCGCGCGGCACGCGCACTCGTGGGCCCTCGGGTGGGTGGAGGGCGCCTGGCGAGACCTCGACACGACCCCGCCCGTGTGGGCGGACGAGGAAGCGGCGGTCGCGTCGGCGTTCGAGCCCGTGAGCGACGTCGGGTCGTGGGCGGTCTTCCTCTTTTCGCGATGGCGCTACGGCGAGGGCGAGGAGGGCGTCGCCCGATACCTCGTGTGGCTCCTCGTGCCGCTCGTGCTGGGACTCGCGTGGCGCCTCTACGGGCGGCGGCGGATCGGTCGCGTGACGACCGAGGCCGCACGCGACGAGCCCGCACCGCGCCACGCGGGCGCCGACTCGGAGTTCTACCTGATCGCCGACCGGCTCGCGGCGGCGGGTCTCGGACGGGGTCCGGCCGAGCCCGTCTCGACGTGGATCGACCGGCTCGAGGCGGCGCACGCGCCGGTCACCGCCGACGCCCTGCGAGGGATCGCCGAGCTTCACTACCGCTATCGGTTCGACCCCGCGGGGATCGGGGTGGACGAGCGGCACGCCCTTCGGGCGCGCGTCGAGGCGTGGCTCGCCGAACGGGCGGGGGCGGCCCGAGCCCGCGCGCACGATTGAATTGGACGCGGCGTTGTCTTACCTTGTCTCCCTTGACGGCCTAGGTTCCGGGAGGATGCGTGCCCTTCGTGAGCGGATCGTTTCAGAGTCCGAAGGTCAAGCTCCGCGCGATCGGCCCGCGCGAGAGGGGTGTCTTCGCGACGCGGGCGATCCGGAGGGGTGAGATCCTGACGATCTCCGGAGGCGTCGTACTCCCGTACCGGAAGGTGAAGGCGCTTCCGCGATGGCGCCAGCGCCTCTGCTTCCACATCGAGCACGGTTTCTACCTGGTGCCGCCGCGTGGCCGGGAGGTCGCGCTCGGCTTCTACATGAATCATTCGTGCACGCCCAACGCCGGCGACCTCAACGGCGCGTCCGCGCTGACGGCGGTCGCCCTGCGTCCGATCCGAAGGGGCGAGGAGGTCACGTGCGACTACCGGACGGTCGCCGTCCTGGACGACCGACGCTACCGGCCGCTCCTGAAGTTCCGCTGTCGCTGCGGGGCGCGGAACTGCGGGGGCGTGATCCGCGCGTGACCGACGCCCTCCTGCGCACCGAGCAGCTCTCGCGCAGCTACGGGAGTCTCCTCGCGGTGGACCGCGTGGACCTGACGGTCCACGCGGGCGAGCTGCGCTCGATCATCGGCCCGAACGGCGCGGGGAAGACGACGCTCTTCCGGCTGATCTCCGGCGAGGTCGCACCGACCGCGGGCCGCATCTGGTTCCGGGGGCGGGAGGTGACGGGGCTGCCCCAGCACGTCGTCTCGCGGCTCGGGATCGCGAAGTCGTACCAGATCACCAACGTCTTCCCGCGCCTCACCGTGCGCGAGAACGTGCGGGTGGCCGCCCAGGGGCACGCGCGCTCCTTCGACTTCTGGTCGCGCGCCGACCGGCTCGCCGCCCCGCTCGACCGGGCAAGGGCGCTGCTCGCGACGGTGGGGCTCGAGCGGAAGGCTGACCTCCTGGCCGCGCACCTCTCGCACGGCGAGACGCGACGCCTCGAGCTCGCCATCACGCTCGCCGTCGACCCCCCCCTCCTCCTGCTCGACGAGCCCACCGGCGGCATGAGCCCGGAGGAAACGGACGCGACGATGGTGCTGATCCGTGAGCTCGCCGCCGGGCGGACGATCGTGCTGGTCGAGCACAAGATGAAGCTCGTGATGAAGATCTCCGACCGGATCACCGTGCTCCACCAGGGCCAGGTGATCGCCGAGGGCACGCCCGAGGAGATCCGGGCGAACGCCCGCGTGCAGCAGACCTACCTCGGGGCGTGGCGATGACGCCCCGCGCCCCCCTGCTGGCGGTCGAGGACCTGCACACCTATTACGGCGAGGCGCATATATTACAGGGCGTGTCGATGACGGTCGGCGAGGGCGAGGTCGTCACCCTCATCGGCCGGAACGGCGCGGGCAAGACGACGACGCTGCGCTCGATCATGGGCGTCGCGCGGCCCCGGCGGGGGCGCGTGGCTCTCCGCGGGGAGGACGTGACGGGCCTCGGGTCCCACGAGATCGCGCGCCGCGGCATCGCGTGGGTGCCCGAGGAGCGCCGCGTGCTGCCGAACCTTACCGTGCTCGAGAATCTGCGACTCGGCGCGCTCGGCGCGGGCCGCGACAACGGCGCCGCGAGCTTCGACGATGTCCTCGCGTTCTTCCCGAGGCTGCGCGAGCGGATCGCCCAGAAGGGCCGGTTCCTCTCGGGCGGCGAGCAGCAGATGCTGGCGATCGCGCGCGGGCTCGTGGCCCGGCCCCGGCTGATGCTCATCGACGAGCCGACCGAAGGGCTCGCGCCGCTCCTGGTCGAGAACCTGACGGGGATCCTCGAGGAGATCAGCCGGCGCGGGACGACGATCCTGCTCGTCGAGCAGACGCTCGAGGTCGCGATGAGGCTGTCCCACCGGCTCTACGTCATGGACCAGGGCCGCATCCAGTTCGAGGGCACGCCGGAGGAGCTCCGGCGCGAGCCCACGATCCAGCAGCGGTTCCTCGGCGTGTAAGCGCGCGTCGGACTCACCGCGGTTCGAGCGCCGGCTTTTGCCGGCGCAACCTATCCTGGGGGGAGGCATCGGAAGGGGGGCAAAGCCCCCCTCCGAGGTTCTAAGCCCCCTGGGGGCCCGAGCCGAAGCGGAACATGCCCTCCTGGATGCCGAGCGCACTCTTGCCGATCGCCTCGAGCATCCGGTCCACCGTCGGCGGCATCAGCGTCGCGGTGCGCACGTCCCGGAAGGCGCGCTCGGCCGGGTAGTCCTTGTAGGCGCCGCGCCCGCCGACGACCTGGATGACCTTCGACGTCACGTGGAGGGCCACCTCGGTCGCGAGGTATTTGGCGCGGTTCGCCAGCAGGGCGCGCTCGACCATGTCGGCCGCCACCCAGCTCACCGCGGCCTCGTCGAGGACGAGCCGGGCGGCGTGGAGCTGGGCGGTGAGCTCGCCGATGTGGCGCTGCACTGTCGGGTCCTGCGCGACGGCGACGTTCTCGGGCCGGACGACGCGCTGGCGCGCGTAGTCGATCGCAAACGCGAGCGCCGCCTCGGCCGCGCCCACGTAGATCGCCGCGTAGCCGAGTCCGAAGCTCTCCACGACGCCCACCTGCATCGCCGACCCCGGCCGGCCGAGGGTCGCGTCGCCGCCGACCCGCACGCCCTTGAACGTGACGGACGGGCTGAACGTGGCGCGCATGCCGAGCGTGTTCCATTTGCTGTCGGTGGCGATGCCGGGAGCGTCCGCGGGCACGAGCGCCTGGAGGAGGGCCTTGCCCATGTCGGCCTCGCCGTCGAGCGCGCACCAGACCATGTAGTAGGACGCGCCGAGCGCCATCGTGCAGAAGTGCTTCAGGCCGTCGATCACCCAGTCGTCGCCGGTCCGCCGGATCGCGGTCTCCATGAGGAAGGTGCGCGAGAGGCTCACCGCGGGCTCGCTGCCCCAGCTCCCGAAGAGCTTGCCGAAGCGGATGACCTCGGGGAAATAACGCCGCTGCTGCGCCTCGGTGCCCAGCGAGTCGATGAAGCGCATGACGGTCGAGTGCATATGGAGCGTCATCGCGGTGTTTGCGCAGCCCTGCGCGATCGTGCGGACGACCGCGATGTAGGTGGGCATGTCGAGGCCGAGCCCGCCGTGCACCCGGGGGATCGCGGAGGCGAGATACCCCTCGGCCCAGAGCTCGCGCCAGCTCTCGACCGGGTTCTGCCCGGCCCGGTCGTAGTCGGCGGCGCGAGGCGCGATGCGCTCGCGCGTGAGCTGCTCGACGCGCTCGACGACGTGCCGCGCCTCGGTGCTGAGCCGCGCCATCGTCAGCGCATACCGCTGACGTCGGCGCGGTCGGTGGCCTTGCACCGGCAGCTGCCGGCCTCGTGGAGCTCGATCATGTTCCCCGCCGGGTCGTGCAGGAAGATCTGCTGCGACCGGGGCCCCACGACGCCCTCCGAGACCCAGTAGGAGGCGCCGAGCCGATCGAGCTCCTTTCGGGCCTCCTGGATGTCGGGAACGGCGAGCGCGACGTGCGGCAGCGAGGGATCCTTCCCGGGACCCTGTGCGAACTTCGACTGGCCGTTGACGCCCATGAGGTGGATCTGCGCCCTGCCGCCGACGTCCATCCAGTAGCCCGGGATCGTCGGGATGGACGGGCGCCCCGGATCGTGCGAGAGGCCGAGCACGTCCGCGTAGAACTTCATCGTCTTGTCGGCGTCCTCCTGCGTCGCGCCGACGCGGATGCCGTGATGGTGGAGCTCGAGCACCTTGATGGCCATGGCATTCTCCTCCCCGATGTAGCGCTCGATCATAGGAGGCGGCTCCCTCGGGTGTCAATCGTGGTAAAGTCCGCGCCATGATCCCGCGCGGTACTATGATCTGTCGTATTACCAGAAGGCCAGGAGGTAGGCGACATGGCGGTCAAGGCGCTGCTCCACTACGCGCTCGAGGTGCCCGACCAGGGCGCCGGCGAGAAGTTCTACTCGAATTTCGGGTTGATCGACGCGCCGGGCCGGGACGGCGCGGTGCGTCTCAGGCCGGCGCCGCTCCAGCGTGAGTCGGTCCTCCTTTACGGCGGCCCGAGGAAGCGCCTGCATCACCTCGCGTTCGGCGCGCCGGGGGACGAGTACGCGGCGACGCGCGAGGCCGTGCGGCGCGCGGGCATCCGCGAGGTCGACCCGCCGCGCGGCGCGCCGGAGGGCGGCTTCTGGGTCCGCGACGGCGACGGCAACCTGGTCAACATCCGCGACGAGGGACGCGTGGTGCCGCCGCCCGACGCGCCGCTCTCGCTCAACAGCCCCGGCCACATCGCGCGCGAGGTGCGGCGCGGCTGCCCCGACGCGGGCCTCGGGGCGAGGCCCCGCCGGCTCGGCCACGTGCTCCTCTTCACCGGCGACCTCGAGCGCCAGCTCGACTTCTACACGCGCGTGCTCGGGATGAAGCTCACCGACCGGTCGCGCCAGGTAATCGTCTTCCTGCGCTGCACCACGGACCACCACAACCTCGCGTTCCTCGTATCGAAGGGACCCGGCTTCCACCACGGGTCGTTCGAGGTCGGCAACGTGGACGAGATCGCGATGGGCGCCGCGAAGATGCAGGAGGCGGGCTGGCAGCCGGGGTGGGGTCTCGGACGTCACGTCATCGGCTCGAACTTCTTCTATTACATCCGCGACCCGTGGGGGAGCTTCGCCGAGTACTTCCACGACCTCGACTATATTCCCGAGCACTGCGCGTGGGAGCCGCGCGACTTCCCCGAGGCGGAGGCGCTCTACCGCTGGGGGCCGCCGGTGCCCGAGGACTTCGGCCGGAACCGCGAGCTCGAATAGCGCCCGCCGCTGATGGACCGACCGACCGTGCTCGTGACGGGAATGAGCGGGCTCATCGGCGGCGCGGTGCGGAGACAGCTCGGCGCCCGCTACGAGCTGCGCGCGCTGAACCGGCGGGCCGTCGACGGGGTTCCCTGCCACCGGGCCGACATCGCCGACCTCGCCGCGATCGAGCCCGCGTTCAAGGGCGTGGACGCCGTGGTGCACCTGGCGGCGAGCGTCGGCTCGAGCGCGCCCTTCGACGAGCTCCTCCGCGCCAACGTGATCGGGACCTACAACGTCTTCGAGGCGTCGCGCCGCGCCGGCGTCCGACGCGTGGTCTACGCCTCGAGCGGCGCGACGGTGAGCGCGTACGAGCGCGACATGCCGTACCGCGCCCTCGCGGAGGGCCGCTACGACGAGGTGGGGGCCTGGACGCCGCTCACCCACGAGACGCCCGTGCGCCCGGCCGGTCTCTACGGCGTGAGCAAGGTGTGGGGCGAGGCGCTCGGGCGTCACTACGCCGACGCCCATGACCTCTCGGTCCTCTGCGTGCGCATCGGTCACGTCACCGCCGAGGACCGGCCGCGCGCGCCACGCGACTTCTCGGTCTGGTGCAGTCAGCGCGACATCGCCCGGATCATCGAGGCGTGTCTCCGGGCGCCCGCGACGCTTCGCTTCGACGTCTTCTTCGCCGTCTCGAACAACCGATGGAGCTACCGCGACCTCGACCACGCGCGCCGGGTCCTCGGCTTCGAGCCCCAGGACGCGGCGGAGACGTATCGGACGTAGGCGCGCGGCGGCCACGAACGCTTCCGGGTCGGCTGTCACGGGGATGGCCGGGTGTTCCGCCCGGGTCCGTGAGCCGTTGATCGCGGCCTGAATCAGCGCGACTCCGTCGCCTCGGTCTTGCGCCGTGTGCCTGCCTGCGCAACGGCCGTTCTCAACCCGCGCTCCTCACTTTCCGGCGAGCAGCTCGTCGACGTTGAGCTCGTACATGATGGCGCCCGGGTTCCACCTGGGGACCCGCTTCGAGGTCGCGTACGGCGTGTGGTAGTAGACGAGCGGCAGCCCCAGGTGCTCGGAGCGGAGGCGGTTGAAGATCGAGCGCATCAGCGCGTACGTCTTCTCGCGGTCGGCCTGGTGGATGACCGCGTCCATCAGGCTGTCGAGCTCGGGGTCGCGGATGGACGCCGACTTCGCGCTCGGCGCCGCGTACTTGTCGATCAGCGCGTAGGTGCCGATCCAGTCTCGGTTCGCGATGTTGTAGTAGCCGAGGGCGCCGGGCGCCGTGCGATCGAACCACTGCTTGCGGAACGCGGGGTAGTCCACCGGGATGAGCCGCGGCTTGAGCCCCACGTGCTGCCAGTAGCCGGCGATCGCCTCGGCCATCGCCCGCCCCTCGGGGAAGCCGGGGAGCTGGAAGGCGAAGATGTCGATCGGAAAGCCGTTCGCGTAGCCCGCGTCGGCGAGGAGCCTCTTCGCGCGCCCCGGATCGTGGGCGTAGACCATCTCCGGCGTGATCTTGAACTTGATCTCGGGGAACGACCACGACAGGCCGAACGGGACCGCCGCGGGCGAGGCCTGGCCGCCGAAGACGGTCTCGGCGAGCTCCTTCCTGTCGATCGCAAGGTTCAGCGCCTCGCGGACGCGCTTGTCCCGGATCGGCGTCTGCGCCCAGGGCTGCACGAACCAGCCCTCGATCTGTCCGTCCTCCCGGCGGAGGTGGACGGGGTAGCCGGCGCCCGCGACCTCCTTCATGCGCTCGCGGCTGATCTCGACGACGTCGGCCTCGCCGCGCCGGAGCATCGCGATCCGCGTCGTCTCCTCGGGCACGGCCTTGAACACGACCGTCTTGTACTTCGGCGTGCCCAGACGCCAGTGGGACGGCACGGCCTCGAGCCTGACGTGGGAGCCCGAGACCTGCTCGACGAACCGGTAGGGCCCCGACCCGACGGGCGCGCGCGCGAAGCCGTCGTCGCCCTTGGCCTCGACGTACTGCTTCGGGAGGATCATCCCCTCGGTCGAGAGGAGCCGCGACAGGAGCGTCGGGATCATCGCGGTCGTGTCCTTCGTGACGATGACGACGCGGTCCGGCGCCGGCGTCTCGATCTCCTTGACGAGCTGGCGGAGCCCCTGGGCGTAGCCCGTCGTCGAGCGCGGCCCCAGCGCGCGCAGGATGCTGAACTTCACGTCCTCGGCGGTCAGCTCGTCGCCGGTGTGGAACCTGACGCCGCGCCGCAGGTGGAAGGTCCAGCGCTTGCCGTCGGCCGACGCCTCCCAGCGGGTGGCGACGCCGCCGTCCCGAGAGAGCTGGCCGTCGGGCGTGGCGCCGACGAGGTAGTCGAACATCAGCGACAGGTAGAACTTGACGATGTGACCGGCCAGGATCGGGTCGAGCGCCTCCGTCGAGAGGCTCGAGAGGACCACGGTCAGCTCGCCCGGCGACGGCTGGGCCCAGGCCGGCGCGGCGGTCACCAGGCACAGCACGAGCAGGGAGGTCAGGGTCGAACGTCGCATTCCTGTCTCCTTTCATAGGCTCGCCTCGCACGGTGGGGCCCCAGCCCCACGACGTGCTGCGGCTCGCACTCCTATTCAGAACTGGCCGAGCCTCGGGTCGAGCACGTCCCGGAGCCAGTCCCCCATCAGGTTGAAGGCCAGGACGACCAGCAGGATCGCGAGGCCCGGGAACAGCGACACCCACCACGCGCTCGTGATGTAGTCCCGCCCCTCGGCGATCATGGACCCCCACGCCGGGGTCGGCGGCGGGATCCCGGCGCCGAGGAACGAGAGCGCGGCCTCCACGACGATGACATAGCCGACCTGGAGACTCACGAGGACGACGAGCGTGTTGGCCGTGTTGGGGAAGAGGTGGAACGCGATGATCCGCACCGGCGAGGCGCCGAGGGCGCGGGCCTGCGCGATGAAGTCGCGCTCCATGAGCGCCACGACCTCGCCGTAGATCACGCGCGCGTACCGCGCCCAGAGGATGACCGCGATGGCGACGACGACGTTCGCGAAGCTCGGGCCCAGCGTCACGGCGAGCACGAGCGCCAGGAGGATGATCGGAAACGCGAGCGTCGCGTCGGTGACGCGCATCAAGAGGGCGCCGGTGCGTCCGCGGAGGTAGCCGGCGACCAGGCCGACCCCGCCGCCGACCGCCCCGGCCAGGGCGACCGTCACCACGCCGGCGGCCAGCGACACGCGGGCGCCGTAGAAGAGCCGGGAGAGGAGGTCGCGCCCGAGGCGGTCGGTGCCGAGGGGATGCTGCCACGAGCCGCCCGCGCTCCAGATCGGCGGGGCGAGGCGCGACCGGAGGTGTTGCGCGTAAGGGTCGGCCGGGCTCGCGACGCCTGCGAGGACGGCGACGGCGACGAAGGCGACGATGATCGCCAGGGGAAGGAGCGGCGGGCGGCGCGCCCGCCGGCGCTCAGCCATAGCGGATCCGCGGGTCGATCCACACGTAGAGCAGGTCGACGGCGAGGTTCACCGCCGCGACGACCGCGCCCGTGACGAGCACGACCGCCTGGATGACCGGGAAGTCGCGTCCGGAGATCGCCTCGTACGCGAGGCGGCCCATGCCCGGCCACGCGAAGACCGTCTCGACGACGACCGCCGTCGTCACGAGGATCGCGAACGACACGCCGGCGAAGGTGACGACGGGGATCAGCGCGTTCCGGAGCGCGTGGCGCCAGACCACCGCCCGCTCGGTGGCACCCTTCGCGCGCGCGGTCCGCACGTAGTCCGCGTCGAGGACCTCCAGCACCGACGAGCGGAGGAGGCGCATCAGGCCGGCCAGGACGAACCAGCCCAGCGTGACGCCGGGCAGGACGTAGTGCGCGAGGCCGCCCGTCCCGCCCGCGGGGAGCCACTGCAGGCGCCCGGCCACGACCTCGATGAGCACGATGCCCACAAAGAACGTCGGCAGCGCCTGGCCGAGCGCCGCGACGGTCTTCGCCGCCGTGTCCACCAGCGTGCCCTTGCGGGCGGCGGCCGCCACACCGAGCGGGAACGCGACGAGGAGGCTCAGGGCCATCGCGAAGCCGGCGAGCTTGAGCGAGTTCGGGAAGCGCTCGCGAAGGAGCTCGTTCACCGGTCGCCGCGCGCGCAGGGAGGTGCCGAAGTCGCCACGCGCTGCCCTCACGAGGAAGCTCACGTACTGCTCGGGCAGGGGCCGGTCGAGCCCGAGGTAGCGCCGGGCGTTCGCGTAGTCCTCCTCGGTCGCCGCCATCGGCAGGATGAGGCTCAACGGGTCGCCGGTGGCGCGCGCCAGGATGAAAACCGCGAGCGAGAGGAGCAGCAGCGTCGCGAGCGACTGGACGAGCCGCACGGCGAGGAAGCGGCGCATCGACCGCTCAGGGTCCGAGCCGCGCGAGCAGCGTGCCCCAGATGCCTTTCGGAAGGAAGAGGACGAAGGCCATGAAGATCGCCCCGACCACGAGCGGCCAGGACTCGGTGAAGACCGCGAGGCGGTCCTCGAGGACGAGGAACGTCGCGGCGCCGACGAAGGGGCCGAAGAAGGTGCCGGCGCCGCCGAGCAATGTCATGATGACGACCTGCCCCGAGGTCGTCCAGTAGAGCGACTCGATCGGGACGACGTTGAGCCGGAGGGCGTCGAGGGAGCCGGCGAGCCCCGCGAAGAGGGCGGAGAAGACGAACGACAGGAGCTTGACGCGACTCGTGTCATAGCCGCACGCGGAGGCGCGCTCGCTGTTCTCGCGGATCGCCTGGAGCACGGCGCCGAAGGGCGAGTCGAGGATGCGCTTGAGGGCGGCGACCGCCGTGGCAACGAGCGCCAGGGCGAAGTAGTAGAAGGCGAGCGACGTGTCGAGCGGGATCGTGACGCCGGGGAGCGCCAGCGGCGGCAGGGTGATCCCGCGGAGGCCGTCGTCGCCGCCGGTCCAGTCGGCGAGGTGGAATCCGACGAAGTAGAGGAGCTGGGCGAACGCGAGTGTCAGCATCGCGAAGTAGATGCCACGCCGGCGCAGGCAGAAGAAGCCGATCACCGCGCCGCCCGCCGCCGCGAGGCCGAGCCCCGCCGCGAGCCCGAGCCACAGCGAGCCGACCTTGAGCTTCGCGAGCGCGATACCGGTGCCATAGGCGCCGAGCCCCCAGTAGGCGGCGTGGCCGAAGGAGAGCAGCCCCGTGTAGCCGTAGAGGAGGTTGAAGCCGAGGGCGAAGAGGCCGTAGATCAGGACCTGCGTGGCGAGCGCCTTGTACGGCACGAGGTACGGGAAGATCGCGAAGACGACGAGGAACGCGACGACGGGGTGGGTCGCGATCCAGCTTCTCATTGTAGCGGGGTCCGCGAGGCCGGAGCCGTCGGTGGGTGGCCTGCCACGAGGTGCGACCCGGCTGCGTTCCCCAAGTCGCGTTTCATTCCAGCGACCCGGCTCCGTTCCTCGTGTCGCTTCTCATTCCATGAGGCCAGACTCGCCGAAGAGGCCGCTCGGCCGGACGAGCAGGACGAGCGCCATCACGATGAACACCATGATCTCGGCGAACTTCGGCGCGAAGAGGGTCGTGAGGCTCACGACCTCGCCGATCGCGATGCCGGCGACGATCGCGCCCACGAGGCTCCCCATCCCGCCGACTACGACGACGACGAACGATTCGATGATGATCGTCACCCCCATCTCGGCGTAGACGCCGCGCATGGGCCCGGCGAGGATGCCGGCGAGGCCCGCGAGGGCCGTGCCGATGCCGAAGACGAGGAGCCACACGCGTCCGAGGTCGAAGCCGAGCGCCTTCACCATGAGGGGGTCGCGCGAGCCCGCGCGGATGATGAGGCCGACGTTGGTCTTCTCGAGAAAGACGAAGAGCGCCACGAGCACGACGACGGTCACGCCGATGACGAAGAGGCGGTAGAGGGGGAAGTACGTGAACCCGAGGTTGACGGCGCCCGCGAGCTCGCGCGGTGGGTCGAGGGTGAGGCCGATCTTGCCCCAGATGAGCCGCACCGTCTCGACCATCACCAGCGAGAGCCCGAACGTGAGCAGCAGTGGATCGTCGATGGAGCGCCCGTAGAGCGGGCGGACGAGGAAGCGCTCGATCCCGAATCCGAGGGCGCCGACGAGCAACGGCGCCACGACGAGCGCCAGCCAGAAGCTCTTCGTGTAGCCGATGAGGAAGAACCCGAGGTAGGCGCCCAGCATGTAGAGCGAGCCGTGGGCGAAGTTCACCACGGTCATCAGCCCGAAGATGAGGCTCAAGCCGATCGCCAGCAAGACTAAAATCATCCCGAGCACGAGCCCCGTGAAGGCTTGGGCGGCCAGCGTCGCCAGCGTCAGCTCGGCCATGGGCTAGACGAAGCCCTTCTCCTTGCAGGACCGGTCCAGCTCCTCGCTGGCCGCGACCTTCTGCACGATGTCGACGAAGTCCCACTCCCCCTTCATCTTCGATCGCTCCCGCCCCTTCACGATCCAGAGATCCTGGAACGCCTTGTGATCGCACGCGCGCCACCACTGCTTGCCCTTGTAGTGGTTGTAGACGGGGTTCGCGATCAGCGCGGAGGCCACGGCGTCGGAGTTGACGACCTTCGCCAGCGTGATGCCGCGGGCGACCTCGTGGATGGCGCTGTAGGCGTAGGCGCTGTAGTCGCCGGGCGGCTCGTTGTGCTTCTTGCGGTAGAGGGCGACGTAATTCTTCGCCTCGGGGATCGCGTCCTCGAGCTGCCACGAGAAGTTGATCCCGGCGTAGATGTCGGCGTAGAGATCCGGGCCCCCCTCCTTGAGCTGGGGCAGCCAGTGGAGCGGCTGGGCGATCTTCATCTCCTTCTTCATGCCGAAGCTGATGGCCTGCTTGAGGAAGGCGATGTTGTCGGCGCCGGGCGTCATCGTGACCAGGACCTCGGGCTTCGCGGCCAGGATCTTCGGCAGGTGCGCGGAGAACTCCGGGTTGCCGAGTGGATACGGCGTCGAGCCGAGCAGGACGCCCCCCTGCCGCTTGAGCACCTCGGTGAGGACGGCGTTGTTCTGCTTCCCCCACGCGTAGTCGGCGTAGAGGATCCACCACTTCTTGCCGAGGTTCTGGGCCAGCCAGTTGCCGACCGCGCGACTGGTGATGGTCGGGTTGAGCGCCTCGTGGAACGTGAGCGGGCCCCAGTCGGGCCGGGCCGTGATCTCGTCGGACTGGCTCACCGAGATGAAGAGCTTTCCGGCCTTCTTGGTCTGCTCGTTGATCGCCATCTGCACGTGCGCGGCCAGGCCGCCCACGATGAACTCGCACCTCTCGTTCTCGATCAGCTCCTTGGTCCGCTGGGCGCCGACGGCGGGCTTGAGCTGGTCGTCGCGGAACAGGATCTCGAGCCTGCGCCCCAGGATCCCGCCCTTGGCATTGATCTCTTCCATCGCCACGCTCGCGCCCTGCTGCTGGTCCTTGGCGAGGGCGCCGAAGGGACCGGTCGTCGGCCCGGGGAAGCCGACCTTGATCGTGTCGCCGCCCTGCGCCTTGAGGATCGCCGGGAAGGCCGCGACGGCGGCGCCGGCTGCGGTGGTGGCGAGGAACGCGCGTCGATTCATAGGGCGCCTCCTTGGTGAGAGTGGCGCCGATCATAGGGGGGGTCCGCTCGCGTGTCAAACGCAGCCGGGTTGCGTTACGCAGCCGGGTTGCGCCGGACGGAGCCACTTCGCGCCTACAGCAGGCCACCCACGGAGTGCTCCGGCCCCGCGGGCCCAGCTTCAAATCAGCCGTGCTAGACTCCCGCGCGTGCGGCACGTCGGCTCGCGCGCGAAGCGTCCGGACGATCCCCGCATCCTCACCGGGCGCGGGCGCTACGTCGACGACCTGATCCTGCCGCGTATGGTCCACGTCGCCTTCGTCCGGAGCGTTCACGCCCACGCGCGCCTCGGGCGCGTCGGCGTCGGCGCGGCTCGTCGCGCGCCGGACGTCGTCGGCGTGCTCACCGGTGCGGAGGCGGCGCGCCTCTGCAAACCCTATCGCGGCGTGCTCGCCCACTACCGGGGCATGAAGACCGGCGCGATGCAGCCGCTCGCCGTGGAGCGCGTCCGCTACGTCGGCGAACCGATCGTCGCCGTGGCCGCGACGTCCCGGGCGGCCGCCGAGGACGCCGCGCGCCGCGTCGCCGTCGAGTACGAGCCGCTCCCGGCCGTCCTCGACCCCGGGACGGCGCTCGCCCCGGGCGCGCCCCTGATCCACGAGGCGCTCGGCGACCACCTGATCTACGAGACGCGCCTCACCGCGGGCGACGTGGCCGGCGCGCTCGCGGCGGCCCACCGCGTGTACACTCGCGAGTTCACGATCGGGCGCCACACGGGCGTGCCCGTCGAGCCGCGCAGCCTCGTCGCCGATTACGAGCCGTCCACGCGTGCGCTCACGCTCTGGATCTCCTCGCAGGTCCACGACAGCGGGAGCTACCACGCCGCGCTCGAGACCCTGCTCGAGGCCGCCGGGTACGACGCGCTCAGGGGAGAGCAGCGAGCCGCCCGCGCGGCGGGCCGCGCCGTGGGCATCGGGCTCTCGTGCTTCGTCGAGCTGCCGGGCCCGGGCGCACAGTTCTATGGCGTCGGCGGCGCGCCGATCTCCGGCCAGGAGGGGACGACGGTCCGCCTCGCGCCCTCGGGCGCCGTGACCGTCCTCACCGGGGTCACCGACCAGGGGCAGGGCACGCGGACCGCGCTCGCGCAGATCGTCGTCGACGAGCTCGGCGTCCCGCTCGAGGCGGTCGCCGTCCTCTCGGGCGACACGGGCGTGGTTCCGTACGGTGGCGGGACCTGGGCGAGCCGCGGCATGCCGATCGGCGGGAGTGCCACGCTCCTGGCGGTACGGGCGCTGCGGGACCGCGTCCGGCGCGTCGCCGCGGCGCTGCTCGAAGCCCACGAGGGCGACATCGAGCTGGCCGAGGGTCGGGTGCACGTGCGCGGCAGCCCGGACCGCACGCTCACCCTGGGCCAGGTCGCGAAAACGGTGTGGTTTCGCTCGAACGAGCTCCGGGGCGTCGAGCCGAGCCTGGAGGCCACGGTCCACTACACGAATCCCGGCGCGTGGACGTTCACCAACGGCGCCCATCTCGCCGTCGTGGAGGTCGATCCGGAGACGGGCCGCGTGCGCGTCGTGAAGTACGTGGCGGTGGACGACTGCGGCACGCTCGTCAACCCGGCGCTCGTCGACGGCCAGGTGCGGGGCGGCGTCGCGCAGGGCATCGGCGGCGCGCTCTGGGAGCACTGCGTCTACGACGACACGGGCCAGCTCCTCACGACGACGCTCATGGACTACGCGGTGCCCACCGCGGCGGACCTCCCGCCCATCGACGTGCACCACCTCGAGACGCCGGCGCCGTCCATCGCGGGCGGCTACAAGGGCGCGGGCGAAGGCGGGACGGCCGGCGCGCCCGCCGCGATCCTCAACGCGGTCAACGACGCGCTGGCCCCGTTCGGCGCGATGGTCACCGACCAACCCGTCACGCCCGAGCGCGTGCTCCGGGCCCTCGGGCGCCTGCGGCGCGCGTGAGCGGGGGCGCGTGCCGCTCGGCAAGGTGCCGTACCGGAGCGTCGACGCGCTGCTCAGCCGGGCGCTGGCGGCGGAGGATCCGGCGACGGCCGCGCTGATGGGCGAGCTCGCGTGTGTCAGGCGCCGCGGCTGGTTCACGCGCGGCGAGTTCCTCCGGATGTGCCGGTGGAAGAGCCCGCGCGCCTTCCGCCACTACGCGTCGAATCCCGCGGCGCGGGTGCGTCGGGTCTCGCGCGCCGTCCTCGCCGCGCGGAGCGAGCGGCGCCGGCTCGCGCTGCTGACGCGTCTCCGGGGGGTGAGCGTGCCGACGGCGTCGGCGATCCTGACGCTGATCGACCCCCGCCGCTACGGCGTCCTCGACATCCGAGCCTGGCAGCTCCTGTTCGGGCTCGGCGCGGTGGAGCGCAAGCCGGCGGGGCGCGGCTTCGCGCCGCGCGACTGGCTCGACTATCTCGCGGAGCTGCGGCGCCACGCCCGGCGGCTCGGGGTGCCGACGCGCGCCGTCGAGTACACACTGTTCCAGTGTCACCGGCGATTCCAGAAGGGACGGCTCTACCGATGATCCGAAGCGTCGTCGAGGTGCGTGACCGCGTGCGGATCCACTACCGACGGATGGGCGCGGGGCGTGGCATGGTCCTCCTCCACGGCTACCCGCAGACGGGACACATGTGGCGCAAGGTCATGCCGGCGCTCGCCGAGCGGTTCAGCGTTCTGGCCCCCGACCTGCGCGGCTACGGCGACTCCGACCGTCCCGCCACGGGCTACGACAAGCGGACGATGGCGGCCGACGTTGCCGACGTCGTCCGGACCCTCGGTCTGGGCCCCGTCGTCCTCGTCGGCCACGACCGCGGCGCTCGCGTCGCCCACCGCTTCGCGCTCGATCACCCCGCCCTCCTGTCGCACCTCGTGCTGCTCGATATCGCGCCGACCTACGACGTGTTCATGACCCTCGACCATGCGGGCGCCCGCGCCCGCTGGCACTGGTTCTTCCACCAGGTGCCCGACCTTCCCGAGGCCCTCACCGCCGGACGCGAGGAGATCTATCTCCGCCACATGTACAAGGCGTGGGCGTACAATCCGGCCGCGATCGAGGAGGAGGCGGTGCAGGAGTACCTGCGGTGCTTCCGCCAGCCCGGGGCGATGCGCGCCGGGTTCGAGGACTACCGCGCGGCGGCGACGATCGACCTCGAGCACGACCGCGCCGACCGCGACACGAAGATCACGGCGCCGACGCTCGTGCTCTGGGGCGAGGGGCGGAGCCCGCAGGCCGCCGATATGCTGGGCGTCTGGAGGGCGCGGTGCGCGTCCACGGTCGCCGGCCACGCCGTGCGGGGCTCGGGCCACTTCATCCCCGAGGAGCAGCCGCAGGCGGTGGTCGACTCGGTCCTCGAGTTCGCGGGAGAGGAGGCGTAGCGAGCGATGCGGATGACGAGCGCGATCGCCCGGTTGATCGAGCGTGAGCGCGTCTGCCGCGTGGCGACGGCCGGCCGGCGGGGGATGCCACACCTCGTGCCCGTCTGCCAGGTCGTGGCGGGCGGCAAGATCTACTTCGCCTCCGGCAACGACGGCCGGAAGGTGTTGAACCTCGCCGAAAACCCGCGCGTCGCCGTGACGGTGGACCTCTACTCCGAGGACTGGACCCACCTCAGGGGGGTCATGGTCCAGGGGCGGGCGCGGCTCATCGGGCGCGGGACGGCGTTCCGCCGGATCCGCGCGCTCCTGTACCGGAAGTACCCCCAGTACGCGCGCGAGGCCGCGCTCGACCCGTCGGACTCCATGGTCGTCGAGGTGGTCCCGACGCGGGTCTTCGCGTGGGGGCTCGAGCCCTCACGGCGCCATTGACAAGGGACACGAATCCGTATTGAAGTGGCGCCCATGAACGCTCCCGAGACATGGCTCGCGTTGCTCCGCGTCGTGGTCGGCGCGTGGTTCCTGAAGGCGGTGTGGACGAAGCTCGTGCTGGAATTCCTGTGGGGCGTCGTTCCGTACCCGGTGGTGTCGGAGCGGTTCCTGGCCTTCCACCCCAAGCGTGTGGCGGAGTTCGCCGCCGGCAACCCCGTCGGCTGGTACAAGGACTTCCTCGAGACGACCGTCATGCCGCAGAGCCGCCTGTTCGCGACGCTGCAGGCTTACGGCGAGGCCGCGGTCGGCCTCGGGCTCGTGCTGGGGCTCTTGACCGGCCTCACCGCGTTGGTCGGGCTCTTCATGTGCGTGAACTTCGCCCTCGCGGCCCAGTGGATGAGCTTCGGCCAGCAGGGCTTCCACCTCCTGCTCGTGACCTCGATGGTGATCTTTCTCTTCGCCCGCGCGGGGCGTGCGTGGGGGATCGACGGCTGGATCCTCGCCCCGCGCGGCGGACACCGGAGACGCTGGCTTCGGCTCTTGATGTAATCGGCGCGCCGCCGCGTCAGGGAACGTTCGCGACCGCGATACCCCACGGGAGCGTTCCGCACGGAACGCGCGCCACCACGGTGTCCGAGCGCGTATCGATCACCGCGACCTCGTTCGTCCGCCCGACCGTCGCCCAGAGAAACCGGCCATCCGGGGTGAGCGCGGTCCACCAGGTCCGGGGCCCCACCGGGATCGCCTTGAGCACCTTCAGCGACGCGGTGTCCAGGACGCGGATATCCCCGGACTGGCCGTGCGACACGTACGCGCGGGCGCCGTCTGGCGCGAAGGTGACGTCGACCGGGCGGCTTCCGCCGGTCGGGGCCGACTTGGTGAGAGCGAGCTGCGCCACGTCGATCACGGACACCACGTGCGCCTGCTCGCTCGCGACGAAGAGGAGACGGGAGTCCGCCGTGAAGCGCATCCCGCGCGGATTCCGCGGCACGGCGATCTCCTTGACGACCGTGTCGGTCGCCGTGTCGATCAGGTGGACGTCGTCCGAGGTCTCGTTGGAGACGGCGACCCAGCGTCCGTCCGGCGACGCCACCGCCGTCTCCGGCTCCTTCCCGACGGCGATCTTCTTCGTGATCTTCAGCGACTCGGCGTCCAGGACGGTGACCGAGAGCTCGTTCTCGTTGACCACGTAGACGGCGGTCCCGGCCCGGTTGAAGGTCAACCCCTCGGGATCGAGGCCCGCCGGCACCGTCCGCAGCACCGCCAGCGACTTCGTGTCGATGACGCTCAGGCTGTCCGAGTTGCTGTTGGTGACGTAGACGCGCCGTCCGTCGGGACTCACCGCCACGCCGCGCGGGCGCTTGCCGACCGGGATCGTCGTGACGACCTTCCGGGTGGTGGCGTCGATCACGGTCACGTCGTCCGATTTCTCGTTCGTGACGAACACGCGCGTCTCGGCGTCCGCCCCGGCGTGGCCCAGGACGAGCGCCGTGGCGAGGAGGAGGCCGGCCCGCTGCGAAGCCCGCATACACGTCCTTTCCGGTGTCGGTGGCAGTCGAGCGTCTCGCAGCCCGGCGCGTCAGTCAAGGGCTGGCGTAGAAAGCGCCTGGCCGGATTCACCCGGCGCTTTGGGTGCGGTTGCGGCCGGCGTGCTTCGCGCGGTAGAGGGCGGCGTCGGCGGCCTTGACCACCTCGCCGGGCTCGGGGCGGCCGGGCCCCGGCTCCGCGACGCCGATCGAGACGGTGACGGCCACACGCCGGCGGCGGCCGGTGGGCGGGGGCGTCGTGGGCTTGGTGCGTGGCCGGCCGCGCCCGCGGATCGTGAACGGCGCGCGCTCGACGGTGTGTCTGAGGCTCTCGAGGTGTGGCAGCGCCGCCTCGGCGGACGCGCCCGGGAAGAGCACCGCGAACTCCTCGCCGCCGTAACGGAACGGGCGGCCGCCGCCCTCGATCTGCGAGAGCTTGGTCGCGAGCATCCTCAGGAGCTGATCACCGGCGTCGTGGCCGTGCTCGTCGTTGAACCGCTTGAAGTGATCGATGTCCACCATGGCGATCGCGTACCGGCCGCCGAGCCTCACGAGCGCCTCGTCGAGAGCGCGGCGTCCCGGGAGCCCGGTCAGCGGGTCGTCGTAGGCCATGTGGTGCGAGGTCTCGATGAGCGAGACGACCAGCATGAGCCCGGCGGTCGCCAGGTATCCGGTCGAGGCGGGTGGCGCGCCCGCGTGGAGGGCGAGGAACGCCGCCACCACCGCCCAGGCGAGGCTCGACTGGACGATCGTCTGGCGGAAGAGGAGGCCGGCGACGATGAGCCCCAGGGCCGCGACGAAGGCCAGAATCGCGGGCTGCGACACGGGCGTCCACGACCCGCCCCCCGCGACGAGGCGGCCCTCGAGCGCCGCGGCGACGTGAGTCATTTCGGGCCTGGCCACGAGCGCGACGGCGAGGGGCTGAACCCCGAGGGCGCCGAGGAGCCACCGGCCGAGCGGGACCCGCATCGAGCGCTCGGTCATCCACGCGACCGCCGCGAGGTCCAGCGGCAAGAGGAGGGCCACGCACGTGTAGACCACGCGGCCGGTGCTGCCGAGGGGAGCGCGCGCCTGGGCGACGTGGACGAGCACGCGATCGGCGACGAAGAGGACGAGGAGCGCCAGGACGAGCTGGCTTCGGTTGAAGCGCCACGCCAGCAGCATCCCGGCGCCGAAGACCAGCCAGGGCGCGACGGGCGCCAGTGCCGCGAACGAGTCCCGGAGCGCCGCCGACCCGAACGCCACCACGGCGCCCAGGAGCAGGAGGCCGCCCGGCAGGACGTGCGCGAGGAGCCGGTTCAGCTTACTGCGGCGGGTATCTGAACGGCGCCCGGCCGATGGTCTGGATCGGCGCCGGCATGTACGTCGCTGACGACGCCTTCGACGCCGAGCGCGCGGGCGTCGTCACGCCGGCCGCCGCCTTTTGCGCCACCGCCTTCTTCGCCACGGCCTTTCTCGAGGCTGCCTTCCTGGTCGTCTTTTTCATGCGGCGCACTTTACAACAGGCCGCGAACGGGGGTCAATAAAGCGCATGCGGACCCTGGTCGCGCTCGCCCTCGTCCTGCTCGCCGCGGCGCCGCTCGCGGGAGAGGCGCCGGATCCCGCCGTCCAGGAGGCGCTCGCCGCGACGCTCCGAGTGCTCCGCGACCCGGCCCTCCGCTCGCCGGCGGTCGCCGGCAGCCCGCGGGCGGCGGCGATCGACACCGAGGTCCGGGCGATGACGGGGTCGCCCCAGCTCACCCAGGAGTTCTACGACCTTGCCGCCACGATCTTCGAGGAGCTCGCGAAGAGCTCCGGTGGCGACCCGAACACGATGCGCGAGACGCTGGAGCGTGCCGCCGAGGACCCGGCCGCCTTCGCCGCGCTCCTCAGCCCCGCCACCCTCGACCGGCTCCGTGCGCTCGCCGTCAAGATCTCCGACCGGCCCCGCTAGGCCAGGTCGCGAGGTTCCGCCGGTATGACCGACCGCGATCGCATCGCCGAGTTCAAGGAGGTGGCCGAGCTGATGCCGGACGACCCGGTGGTCCGCTTCGGCCTCGCGGGCGCCTATCTCGATGCCGGGCTGGCCGAGGAGGCCGTCGCCGAGTATCGCGAGGCGGTCCGGCTCAAGCCGGACTACACCGCCGCCTACCGTGGGCTCGGCCGCGCGCTCGAGAGGGCGGGCCGGCTCGACGAGGCGCGGGCCGCGTACGGGCGGGGGCTCGAGGTGGCCCGGCAGACCGGCGATCTCCAGACCGGGAAGGAGATCGAAGTGTTCCTGAGGCGGCTCGGCCCCCGGCCCTAGTTCTGGGGTACACTCCGCCCGCAAGGAGGGACCCGAGTGACCGCCGACACGCTTGAGCGGCTGCGCGCGCGCGCGTTTCGCCGCCTGCCGTCGCTCCGCGTGACGAACGAGCGCGCGGCGGTCGGCTTCGTGGAGGCGGTCGGGTTCTGCTCGACGTTCTATCGGTTCCCGGAGGGCGTGGCGTGCCTCTGGGAGGCGGTCGTGGGGCGGTCGAGCCCCCGCTGGCCGCGGCGCTCGCACCACGACGCGGGCATCGGGCTCACGTGGGAGTTGAAGGACACGCTCCCGTCGAAGAAGCGCGTGTACTACGGAAAGCTCCTCAAGGGCCGGCCGCTCCTCGTGGCCCTCGAGCTGTTCCCCGCCTTCTACGCGCAGGCTCGCGGACGGCAGCGGGCGCGCGACTACCGCGACGAGTACGCGGCGGGGCGGATGTCGCACACGGCGCGCCGCCTGATGGACGCGCTGGCCCGGGAGCACCCGCAGTACACGCGCGGACTGCGGGCGAACACGTTCATGCTCGAGCCCTCGAAGACGCGCGAGTTCGAGCGGGCGATGGCCGAGCTCCAGCAGGGGCTCTGGGTGGTCAAGACCGAGGAGCGGTACGAGCCGACGTTCTCCTACCGCTGGGACCTCGTGGAGGCGTGGCTGCCCGAGGCCGTCGCGGAGGGCCGGCGGCTCTCTCGCGCGCGGGCGCTGGAGCGGCTGCTCGAGCGCTACATGCGCGGCGCGATCTTCAGCAACGAGCGCCTGCTGGCGCGCCTGTTCGGGCTTCGGCTCCCGGAGGTGACGCGCGCGGTGGGCCGGCTGGTCGCGACCCGCGCGCTGCGAGCCGACTGCGTCGTGGACGGCTGGCCCGGTCGCTGGCTGGTCCACGCCGGTAGTAGTACGAGCCGCAGCCGGGAGGCGAGGCGAGTCTGTGAATGAGGGTCGTACGAGCCGCAGCCGGGAGGCGAGGCGAGGCTGTGAATGAGGGGCGTACGAGCCGCAGCCGGGAGGCGAGGCGAGGCTGTGAATGAGGGGCGTACGAGCCGCAGCCGGGGAGGCGAGGCGAGGCTGTGAATGAGGGGCGTACGAGCCGCAGCCGGGGAGGCGAGGCGAGGCTGTCAATGAGGAGGTGACGATGCCGACGACGGTGAGGCTCCGCGACGCCGCCGAGTACTCCGAGGCGGCGCAGAAGATGTTCGAGCTCTCGCGGGCGTGGTTCAACTACGACTTCTCCGAGCCGCCGGCGATGAGCCGTGTGATGGCGTGGGATCCGGCGTTCGGCGGCCCGCACGGACGCGCGATGAAGCGGGCGATGGCGCCCGGCGAGTTCTCCCGCGCCGAGAAGGAGATGGTCGCCGCGGTCGTGAGCGGCGTGAACGCCTGCGCCTACTGAGTGCACGGCCACACTGCGGCCGGGAAGCTGCAGGGGATGACGGACGACGCGCTCTGGTACGAGGCGGCGCACCTCGTCGGGATCACCAACGCCCTCAACGTCGTCGCCGACGCGCCGCTCGCCGCGCTCGAGCCCGCGGAGGCGGCTCCGGAGGCCGAGCAGGTCTTCGCCGAGATCCGCGCCTTCTACGGCCGCGCGGTCCCGGTCGCGTTCCTGCGGCTCGGCGGCGACCCGGGCTACCTCACCGACGTGTGGGCGGCGACGCGCCGGGCGTTCGTCGACAACCGGCTCACTCGCCGGCTCAAGGAGGCCCTGGCGTTCGCGGTCTCGGTCACGTCGCGATCGCCGTTCGGCACGACGTTCCACCTCGGGGAGATGCGGCGGCTCGGCGTCGGCGAGCGTGGCGTCATGGAGGTGCTCGGCGTGACCCAAATGTTCTCCAGCTACACGAAGATCGCCGACACGCTCCAGCTCGAGTCCGACATGCACGATCTGGCGCCGGTGGACTGGTCTCCCGCACCGGGCGGGCCGCCCACGCCCCACGCCCCGAAGGCGTAGGCGACACGGTGACGCTCATCGACACGCGGGCGAAGCCGATCCGTGCGGCGGAGTACGTGACCGTCGGCGTCGGACCCGAGGGGCTCGCCTTGTCACCCGACGGGAGATGGCTGGCCGTCGCCCTCCAGAACGGGACGAACCGGCCGAAGGATCACCCGATGCGCTCGGAGCGCGGACGGCTCCTGCTCTTCTCGCTCCGGGGCACGCGCGCGACCCAGGTCGCCCAGGCGGCCACGGGCCGGAACACGCAGGGCGTCGCCTTCACCACCGACGGCAAGTACGTCGTCGTCCAGAACTACGTCGAGCAAGAGCTGGCGATGTACCGCATGACGCCGACGGCGCTGGAGGACACGGGCGTGCGGATCAAGGTCAAGGACACCCGGCGTCGCTCCGCGTCGCGCCGCAGTAGCGCGGAGCGGATGCGCGATCAAGGGTCGCTACAGTCTCGGCAGCTTCCGCAGCGCGCGCAGACGATCTTGCAGTGGATCTCTTCCATCCGCTCACCGCAGCGCTCGCAGAAGTGGACCCGCGCCTCGATGTTAGGGCGCGGGGGAGCAGACGGCGGGCTCGGTCGCGTCTCCATGCAACTGGTACACTACATCGCGTGAGCGAGGAGTGGCAAGATCTCGAGTTTCTCCGCCACGTCTTCGACGAGACGCGGGTGGTGCGGAAGCCGCTGACCGGCATCATCACTGGCTACCACGTGCTGCCCTACATCCTGGTCGGGCCCGAGCACGAGCAGCCGAGCCGGTCGGTCGAGGTCCGCGGGCGCATCAAGGTCTCGCCGCGCCTCGTGATCGGCGCCGGGAGCGCCGGGCCGACCTACGGCGAGATCTTCCACGACAGCGAGCTGATGGACCGGCGACTCATCGCCCGCGTCTTCAGCTTCCGTTACGCCCCGAAGATCGCGCTCGAGAGCGAAGAGCTGAGGATCCGGCGCCACGACCGCGACCCGCACGGCCAGCTCGAGCGTGTGCTGGAGGAGCTCGCGCAGCGGGAGGTCATCAACACGGGGGTGATCGTGTCCCCCGACGTGCGCTTCTACCCCGTCTCGGTCGACCGATTCATCCGCGAGATCCTCGACGCCGAATTCCGCGAGTAGCTCCCTCGGAGGGGGGCTTTGCCCCCCTTCCGACGGTCGTCGCGCGCCTCGCGGCGCGCTCCTCCCTGCCTCCCCCCAGGACCGATTGCGCGGGCAAAGCCCGCGCTCGAGCCGCGGTGAGTTCGACGAGGGACTAGACGACCCGGCGGGTGCGGAGGTCGGTGATCGCCGTCGCGTCGTAGCCGAGCTCGCCGAGGACCTCGTCGGTGTGCTGCCCGAGCGTCGGCGCCGGGCGGCGCACGGCGCCGGGCGTCTTCGAGAGCTTGACGGGGACGCCCAGCACGCGGGTCCGGCCCGCCGTCGGGTGGTTCACCTCGACCGCCATCTCGCGTGCCTTCACTTGAGGATCGGCGAACACCTGATCGTAGGTCAGGATCGGTCCCGCGGGCACGCCAGCCGCTTCGAGCTTCTCGAGCCAGACCGCGGTCGGCGCGGTCAGGAACCGCGGTCCGAGGAGCGCCTCGAGCTCCTCACGGTGCGCGACACGCAGCGCGGGCGTCGCGAACCGCGGATCGTCGGCGAGCCGCTCGACGCCCAGCACCGCGCAGATGGCCCGCCAGAACTGCTGTGAGCCGCCGCCGAGGTTGAGCCAGCCGTCGGCCGTGCGGAAGGCCTGATACGGGGCGTTGGTACGGTGTCCCTGGCCGAGGCGCCTCGGCACCTCGCCGGTCGCAAAGAACGCGGCGGCTTCGTAGACGGACCAGGCGATCGGGGTCTCCAGCAGCGAGGCGTCCACAGCCTGGCCCTCGCCCGTGCGCTCGCGGTGGGCGAGGGCCGCCAGGATTCCGACGAGGCCGAACATCCCGGTGCCGATATCGGCGATCGGGATCGGCACGACCAGCGGCGGGCCGTCCGCGTCGCCATTGATCGACATGAGGCCCGACATGCCCTGGGCGATCCGATCGAACCCGCCGCGCGACGCGTACGGGCCGGTCTGGCCGAACCCGGAGATGGAGCAATAGACGACGCGCGGGTTGAGCCGCCGCACGTCGTCGTAGCCGAGTCCGAGCCGCGCCGCCGCCCCCGGCCGCCAGTTCTCGAGCACGACGTCGGCGCGCGCGGCGAGGCGGCGCGCGATCGCGAGGCCGTCGGGCGTCTTGAGGTCCACCGTGATCGAGCGCTTGTTGCGATTCACCGTCATGAACGGCGCCGACTCGCCGCCGCGGTGCGGGGCGCCCAGGCGCGCGGGGTCGCCGCCAACGGGGTGCTCCACCTTGATCACATCGGCGCCCAGGTCGCCGAGCAGCATCGCGCAGTACGGACCCGAGAGCTGGTTCGAGAGGTCGAGGACGCGGAGGCCGTCGAGGGCGCCGGCGGTCATGACGCAGAGAGTGTACTGAGCGCTGCCTTGACACGTCAAAGGCGTGGATGCTATCGGTGGTGGGCTCCATCTCTCTCCGAGGAGGCGCTCGAATGACCACGAAAGCTCTCGGCGCGCTCATCACCGCGATGGGCGTCGTCGCCGGCGGCCTTCCCGCCGAGGCGCAGGGGCCGATCCGCATCGGCGCCTCGCTCTCGCTCACCGGCACGTACGCGAAGCTCGGCAGGAACCAGCACGAAGGCTACAAGCTTTGCGTGAAGGACCTCAACACCAAGGGCGGTCTGCTCGGACGCAAGGTCGAGCTTGTCGTGTACGACGACCAGTCCACCCCGGCGACCGCCGTCCGGCTCTACGAGAAGCTCATCACCGAGGACAGGGTCGACGGCGTGATGGGCCCGTACTCGTCACCGGTGACCGAGGCGTCCGTCAACGTCACCGAGAAGTACAAGAAGGTGATGGTCGCACCCCTCGCCGCCACGACCTCCATCTTCAAGCGCCCGCCGGACAAGAAGCGCTCCTACGTCTTCATGGTCATCTCGCCGGCCGAGGAGTACCTGGAAGGGCTCATCGACACGGCGGCCAAGCGAGGCCTCAAGACCGTGGCCATCGTGAACGAGGACACCCTCTTCTCGAAGGCGGCGGCGTCCGGCGCCGTCGAGCTCGCGAAGAAGAGGGGGATGCAGGTCGTGTTTCAGGAGGCCTACCCCAAGGGCAACACCGACTTCTCGGCGCTGCTCACCAAGGTCAAGGCGCTCACCCCCGACGTCCTCGCCGCCGCCACCTACTTCGACGACGCGGTGGCCCTCACGCGCCAGATGCGCGAGCTGGACGTAAATCCCAAGGCGTACGGGGTGACGGTGGGCGGCGACCTCCCGGAGTTCTACGACACGCTCAAGACTAACGCCGAGTACGTTTACGGGGCCACGCAGTGGGAGCCCGTCCTGCCCTATCCGAACAACACCGAGTTCTTCGAGGCGTACAAGAAAGAGTTCGGCCACGAGCCGTCGTATCACTCGGCGGCGGGGTACGCCGGTTGCCTCATCTACGCCGAGGCCGTCAAGCGGGCGGGCACGCTCGACGCCGACCGTGTGCGCGAACAGCTGCTCAAGCTCGAGATGCGCACGATCTTCGGCGAGTACAAGGTGGATGCGGACGGCTTCCAGGTGGCGCACAAGATCGTGACCTTCCAGTGGCAAGAGGGGAGGAAGGTCGTCGTCTGGCCGGACGAGCTGGCGTTGGCGAAGCCGCGGTTCCCGACCCCACCCTGGAATCAGCGCTGAACGTCTTCGTCACGCCCGCGATGCTGGGGCAGGTGGTCATCTCCGGCATCTTGTCGGGCGCGCTCTACGCGATGGTGGCGCTCGGCCTGGCGCTGATCTTCGGGGTCATGCGCATCATCAACGTCGCGCACGGCCCCCTGCTCATGCTGGGGGCCTACACCACGTACTTCCTCTCCACCGTGCTCGACGTCAACCCCTATCTGACCGTGCCGGTCAGCATGGCGGTCCTCTTCGCCGTCGGTGTCGTCCTCGAGCGGACGCTCGTCTTCCGGGTGGTGGACGCGCCCGAGCTCTCCTCGCTGCTGCTCACCTTCGGCGTCTCGATCGCGCTGGTGAACCTGGCCCAGCTCCTCTTCACCTCCGACCTGCGCTCGGTGGAGTACCTCACCGGCGCGTGGGTGGTGGGGCCGTTTGCCCTCTCGAAGACGCGGGTCGTCGCCTTCGTCTTTGCCGGAACACTGACCGGGCTGGCCTTCCTCTTCCTCGGGTGGACCAAGCTCGGCAAGGCCATCCGGGCCACCTCGCAGAGCCGGGAGGTGGCGATGGTCTGTGGGATCGACGTGCAGCGCATCCACCTCGTGACCTTCGGCTTGGCGTCGGCCCTGGCCGCCGCCGGCGGCGCCCTCATCGCGGTGATCGTCGCCATCCAGCCCGAGATGGGACAGACCTGGACCTTCAAGTCCTTCCTCGTCATCGTCCTCGGGGGGGCCGGCAACTATCCCGGCGCCCTGCTTGGTGGGATCCTGCTCGGGCTCATCGAGCAGGTGGCGTCGCTCTTCCTCACGACCCAACTCTCGGAGGTCGTGGCCTACGTGCTGCTGGTGGCCATCCTGCTCGTGCGGCCGACCGGGCTCCTCGGAGGCCGCCAGACGTGAGCGGCCGGCACGTGGCGCTCGCGGCGCCCGCGGCCGTCGCGCTCGCGCTCGCCGCGTACCCCGCCGTCGCGAGCGGCTACGGGGTCCGCGCGACCCTGCAAGTCTTCATGTGGATCGTGCTGGCCGGCTCCTGGAACCTTATCTCGGGACTCACGGGCTACGTCTCGTTCGGCCACGTGGCGTTCTTCGGCGCCGGCGCCTACGCCGGGGCGATCTTAATGAGCAAGGCCGGCTGGCCCTGGCTCGCCGCGGCGCTCGTGGGCGGGGTCGCCGCCGTCGTCCTCGCGCTGGTCATCGGCTACCCGTGCCTGCGCCTGAAGGGCCCATACTTCGCCATCGCGATGCTCGGGCTCAATGAGGTCCTGCGAGCGCTCGTGTCGTACTTCGAAGGTCTCACCGGTGGCGGGAACGGGCTGTCGCTCCCGACGCTGGACGCTACGATCCCGATCTACTACGTCATGGGGCTCACCGCGGTCACCGTGATCGCGCTCACCTACCTCATCATCACGTCGCGCTTCGGGCTGCGGCTGATGACGATCCGGGAGGACGAGGTCGCCGCCGAAGCGATGGGGATCGACACCGCCCGGCACAAGCTCTACGCCTTCCTCCTCTCCGCGGTGGGGCCGGGCATCGCCGGCGCGCTCACCGCGCGCGACCAGGGCTACATCGAGCCGATCAGCGTCTTTCCGCTGGCGACGACGATCACGATGATCGTCATGGTGCTCTTCGGCGGCAAGGGCACCGTGTGGGGACCGGTGCTGGGCGCGGTCGTGCTCTTCGTCACCCAGGAGGTCGTCTGGGCGCGCTATCCCTACGTCCACCCGCTCCTCTTCGGCGCGATCATCGTCGCCGTGGTGCTGCTCATGCCGCGCGGCGTGCTCGGCATCCTCCAGATCAGGTACCGGCTGCCCCGGACCATCTGACCTGATGGCGTCGCCGCCCGTGCTCGAGATCGAGCGTCTCCGGAAGCGCTTCGGCGGCGTCACGGCTGTGGACGGCGTTTCGCTCCGGCTCGAGCCGGCCCGGATCTACGGCCTGATCGGGCCCAACGGCTCGGGCAAGACGACGCTCTTCAACTGCATCACGGGCGTGGAGCGCCTGGACGAGGGGCGGGTGCACTTCGGCGGCGAGCGCGTGCACGGCCTCAGGCCCTGGGAGATCGCGCAGAAGGGGATCGGCCGGACCTTCCAGGTCATCCGCGTCTTCCCCGAGCTCTCGGCCCTGGAAAATCTTCTCGTCGTCACACGCGACCGCCTCGCCGCAGCCCGCGAGCGCGCGCTCCGGCTGTTGCGCTTCGTGAAGCTCGACGGGCTCCGTGACGAGTACGCGGGGAACCTCTCGTACGGCCAGCAGAAGCTCCTCGAGTTCGTGCGCGTGCTGATGCGGGACCCGGCGCTCATCCTCCTCGACGAGCCCGCCGCGGGCGTGAACCGGACCCTCCTCAACGACCTCCTCGAGGCCGTCCGTCAGCTCCGCGACCGCGGCAAGACCATCCTGCTCGTCGAGCACGACATGAAGGTCGTCATGGGGCTCTGCGAGACCGTGTTCGTGCTGGACCACGGCGAGAAGATCGCCGAGGGGGCGCCGGGCGTGATCCAGACCGACGAGCGCGTCATCGAAGCGTACTTCGGTCGCTGAGCCGTGACGGAGGCGAGCGGCCGTATGAGCACGCAACTCCTCACCGCCTACGAGCTCGTCGGGGGCTACGGCGCGATCGACATCCTGCACGGCGTCTCGCTGAGCGTCGGGGTGGGGGAGATCGTGACCGTGATCGGCCCCAACGGCGCCGGGAAGTCCACCGCGTTCAAGACGATCGTCGGCTTCCTGCGTCCGAAGAGTGGCCGTGTCGTCTTCAGCGGCGAGGAGATCACGGGAATTCGGCCCGACCTCGTGCTCCGGCGCGGCCTCGCGTACGTGCCGCAGGGCCGGCTCGTCTTCCCCCAGATGACCGTGCTCGAGAACCTCGAGATGGGCGCGTATACGGTGGCCGAGCCGGCGCGCGTGGCGGCGGCGCTCGCGCGCGTGTACGAGCTGTTCCCGGTCCTCTTCGAGCGACGGCGCCAGAAGGCGGGCACGCTGTCGGGCGGCGAGCAGCAGATGCTCGCGATCGGTCGGGCGCTCATGACGGCGCCGCGCCTGATCCTGCTGGACGAGCCCTCACTCGGGCTCTCGCCGAAGTTCGTCACGCTGATCTTCGACAAGCTCGGGGAGATGAAGCGCGCCGGGTACACGTTGATGCTGGTCGAGCAGAACGCGGCGCGCGCGCTCGCGATCGCCGACCGCGCCTACGCGCTGGAGCTCGGGCGAAACCGCTTCGAGGGGCCGGGGACCGCGCTGCTGGCAGATCCGGAGGTCAAGCGTCTGTACCTCGGCGGCTAAGAACCTCGGAGGGGGGCTCCGCCCCCCTTCCGATGCCTCCCCCCGGATCGGTTGCGCCGGCGGAGCCGGCGCTCGAACGGTGGCTAGTCCAACACCTGCGGAGGCGTGTGGAGGCGGTCGCGGGATACTCGGATCACGCCGATGGTCCGGAGAAGATGGGCGTCGTCGTAGTAGTAGCGCCGCTCGCCGCTGCGCCGCTCTTCCCAGGTGCCTTCCCACGGCGTTCCGCGCTCGCCCCGCCGGCGATCGAGGATCACCTCGGCGGTGTCGCCGTCGCCGAGACGCTTCCTGAGGAGCTCGAAGAGCTCGGTCCGCTCGGGCGACACGATATAGAGGTCACGACCCGTCGTGGTCACGGGGACAAGCGTAGGCGGTTTGCGCCGAATTTACCAGAGGCGCTCCCCTGGGAGGCAATGCGGCCTCGGCCTCGCGGTGAGCCGCGTAAGCCTGGCGACCGCGAGTCAGCCGCTGAGCGCTTCGCGGTAGAGCTCCTCCGTGTAGCCTCGCACGAGCAAGTCGCCGACCACCAGCACAGGCACTTTGAGAAACCCGTCGTCGTGCACGAGGTACCGTGCCACGTCCGCTTCGGTGAAGGGCGCGCCCAGGCGCACGAGCGTGTCGCCCACCTTGACGACCATGCGCCGCGCGCTGCGGGCCAGCGCGAGGGTCGCCGCGTGATCCACCGGTGCGTGCTCCACCAGGCGGTTCTCGTAGGCGACACCACGCCGCGAGAGATCCTCCCTCGCCCTGGCGCAGGTCGGTCAGCCGGTCTTGTTATAGAGGATCGCCATCGGGCACCCCTCTGCTCCAGAATCCTCCTCTCGACCAAGAAAGAAAAGGGGCGATCCGTCGAACGCGCGACGCGACCGGGGCCGATGACCATGCGCCATTTTCTGCACCCTTTTGTGCAAGGGATTTCACTATTGGCCAGGACTGGTACGAGCTGTAGAAGCGCTGACGGATCCCTTTGCACGGACCACCCCGCGCGCCTCCGCACACCATCAGCACGTTTCCGCCCTGTGGCTAGGCAAGACGTGACCGGTGCCCGCCTCCCCTGGCGCTCGATTCCAGTGGCATAGGTCTTGCTCCGACGTCGTCAGCAGAGACGCTGAGACGAAGGGGAGGCCGAATGAACGCTTGTCGACATGGGTGGTTTCCGGGGTCGATTCTCGCGGTGGCCATCGTGCTGCTGGGGCTGGCACCGGTAGATGCAATGCACCTCAAGGAGAACCCTAAGAGACACAGGATCCTCTACCAGCTCGATGAGGCGGGCGTTGATAAGGCGAAGTTTGTCCTCGGGAATATCCGAAATCATGTGACCGGGGTTGGCGGGTGGCAGAACATCGAGTCCCTCGAGCTCGTCGTATTCGGCCCGGCGTTGAAGTCGTTCGTGCAGAGCTCGATCGATCCTGCGCTCAAGCAGGTGCTGGAACAGCTCCAGAGTCAGGGCATGAGCTTCGGCGCTTGCGGGAACACGATGAAGAATTTCAGCATCACGCTCGAGCAACTACCACGCGGCTCGCTGGCACTGCCTCAGGGCGGGGTCGTGCGAATCATGGAGCTCCAGGAGCTCGGATACAGCTACCTCCGGCCCTGACGCTGCCCGCCAGCCTCGAAGTACCGGCGACGGGTGGCTGATGCGACCGGCGTTATGGAGGACGCACGATGCGTAGATTTCTATGGATACTTCCCAGCGCATGGCTGGCCACCTTCCTGTTTGCAGCAGCCTGGGTGGAAGCTCACCCCCACGGAGCCGAGCCGATCATCATCGGCATCGCGCCCCAGCAAGAGCCGGCAAAGGTCTACGCGATGTGGCAACCCTTCCTGCGCTATCTCGAGCGCGAGGTGGGCCACGCGTTCGCCTTCGAAACGGCGCCGTCGATTGAGGAGTTTCAGAAGCGCGTGCTCGAGGGGCGGTTCGACATCTGGTGGGGAAACCCATTGACGTACATCCAGGCGAGCAAGCGGCTCGGCTATGTGGCGATCGCTCGTGATACCACCCGGATCGCCGGTCTGCTCGTCACCCGCAAGGACGACGGGGTGAAGGCGGCGCAGGAGCTGCTGGGTAAGAAGATCGCCTACTCGGCCCCCGACGCGATCGGGGGGACGCTCCTGGTGCAGGACTACCTCGCCCGCGCTGGCGTGGCGCCGGACCAGGTCGAGACAATTTACACGCGCACGCACGATTCGGCGTTCCGGGCGGTCCTCGACGGCCAGGCGATGGCCGCCGGCGTCGTCCCCCGGAGTTTCAATGCGCTCGATCCTGCGCAGCGCGAGAAACTCACCATTCTCGCGCGGACTGAAGAGGTCGCGCCACAGCCCTTTGCCGTTCATCCCCGGCTCTACAGGAGCGTCGTCACGAAGATCCAGCGGGCCCTCCTCAAGCTGAACTGGGCGCCGGAAGGACGGGACATACTCGCAGGCATTCAGTACAAGGAGATCGTCGTTTCGAACGACTTTGACTACGACATCCATCGCGAAGTCGCCCAGCGGCTGAAGATTCCCTTCTGAGCTGCCGCGCGGGGCGAAGCGGGATTGAACGTGGAGGTCTTCTTCCGTGAGTAGCGACGCCCGAGAAGGCTCGACAGGTCCGACGGGCGTGCCGTCCATCGAGTCCGGCGACCGGGTGCCGATCGGGCTGCGTGTTCAGGGTCGCTACCGGATCGTCCGCGAGCTGGGGACGGGCGCCTTCGGAAGCGTGTGTCTTGCCGAGGACGAGTCGACCGGCCACCGGGTCGCGATACGGCTGCTGCCCCGGTGGCTTGCCGCCCCGCCCCACGCCGCGGAGGCTGTTCTGCGCAGGGGCCGGTCGATTATCGCGGCGTCGGCGGCCCATCTGGGACTGGTTCGCGTGCAGGAGTTCGGTGAGCTCGAGCCTGGCCGGATCTTCGCGGCGATGGAATTCGTCGAGGGACGCCGTTTGAGCGAGACTCTGTCGGGGGACGCGCCGCTCGACCTCAGCGCCGCGATACGCCTGGCGCTCGACCTCGGCGGATCCGTGGAGACGCTTCACAACATGGGCCTCGTCCACGGCGCGCTCCGCCCGTGCAACGTCATGGTGCTCGAGGACGGGCGTGTCAAGTTGATGGATTTGGAGCTGGCCGGCCTGCGCGACGCGCGGCCGACGGACGGCTCCCTCGTCGCGAAGCCGTCGGCGGAGTACCTCTCGCCCGAGCAGATCTGTCGGGCTCCGGTGACCGAGAAGACGGACATCTATTCATTCGCCGTCATCCTCTACGAGATGCTGTGTGGAGTGCCGCCGTTCCAGGCGGAGACGCGTGACGCCGTCCTCGAGAAGCACCTCACGGAGCCGCCGCCGCCGATGCGCCCGCGACGCGCCGTTCCGGCCTCGGTGGAGAGCATCGTCACACAAGCGCTCGACAAGCAGCCGGGGCTGAGGCCGCTCATGCAGGACGTCCTCAATGGCCTCTGGTCTGATGCGCACCGCCCGACGAATCGGCGGACACGAACCGTTGCGATCGTGGGCGGCGCCGCCCTCGCCGCGTCGCTTGTGGTAGTCGTGGCCTGGAGCCTGCTCGCGCTGCGCCCGTCGGGGCCGCGCCCGCTCGCCCAACCGGCGGCGCCGCCGCCGACATCCGCGCAGGCGCCGGGGAGCTCGCCGCCGACATCGAGTGCGCGCGCCGCCGCGCCACCGACGGCGACCACAGTCGCGCCGGCCAAGCCCGCCGTAGCGCCGTCGCCGGCGGCCAAGGCGACTCCGCCATCAGCTCCGCTCGCGGCCGCACCGGCCGCGCCTGCCGTGGCGCCGGCGCCGGCGGCCAAGGCGACGCCGCCGTCAGCGCCTCCGCCCGCGGTCGCAGCTGCGCCGCCCGCCGTAGCGCCGTCGCCGGCGGCCAAGGCGACTCCGCCGTCAGCGCCTCCGCTCGCGGCCGCGCCAGCCAAGCCCGCCGTAGCGCTGTCGCCGGCGGCCAAGGCGACTCCGCCATCAGCTCCGCTCGCGGCCGCACCGGCCCCGCCTGCCGTGACGCCGTCGCCGGCGGCAAAGGCGACTCCGCCGTCAGCGCCTCTTCCCGCGCCGCCTCCACCCGCCACCGCCAGGGCCGACGGCGTCCAGTCTGTGACGGCGTTGGCCGCCGACGCGCAATCGCGCAGGAAGACGTACCGGGTTGGCTGGCTGGATTCCGACCAGATTTCGGCTCCGTATCAGGATGTCGTCAGACAAGCAGTCATAGGGTATCCGCAGGACATCGCCTTCGAGTACCGGTCTGCCGACGGGAGGGCCGATCGGCTCCGGGAGCTCGCGGCTGAACTCGTACGCCTCAAAGTCGACATCGTGTTCGCCGTGGGAAACCAGGCGATTCACGCCGCGAAGCAGGCGACGAGCACAATCCCAATCGTCATGCTCGGCGCGGACGCAGTCGCGACGGGAGCGGTCGCTCGACTCGAGGAACCCAGCGGCAACGTGACAGGAGTCACCTATTCGTCGGCGGAACTGGCCAACAGTTGGTTGAAGTTGCTCAAGGAGCTTCGCCCAACGCTCTCCCGTGTGGCCGTCCTCTATAACGCGGACCCGACGGGTCGCGTAGAATTGGCGAACCTCCAGCGCGCTGCCGCGACTGCGAGCACAAAGATCCAGCCCTATGCCATTCAAGAGGGAGATGCCGTTAGAAGCCTGTTCGCAGGGCCGCCCGCCGAGCGGGCGGAGGCGGTCATCGTTCCGGGAGGTCCCGCGACACTGATCCACCTCCGGCAGATCGTCGATCTCGCGAGCCGAGCGAGGGTGCCAACGATCTACGGCTATAGCGAGTTCGTCGACGCTGGAGGCCTCCTGGCCTACGGGCCAAGCCTTCCCGCCATGTACCGCCGCGCGGGCGCTTACATCGGCAAGATCTTGAACAGCCCGAATCCGAGTGAGTTACCCGTAGAGCAGCCGTCGCGGTTTGAACTCGTCATCAATCTCAAGGCTGCGAGGGCGCTCGGGTTGACGCTGCCAGAATCGCTCATCCTTCGAGCCGACCGCGTCCTTCGCTGAGAAGTCGGTTCGGGTACCAAGGCGTTCGAACACTGACCCCACGACTGCCAGGGTCTAAGCGAGGGTCGGGTGATCCGGGCCGAGCGAGTGAGGAACTAGTGGGCCGGACGCTGACCGCGCTCCTGCGAGCATCCCGCTCCTCATGCAGGAGAGGCTAGTCGAAGCCTGCTTAATGCGTGGGCGTCCAGCCCGAGCGGATTCTACGCTTGGTTTGCGGGGTCTTCAAGCGGCAGGGACCCCTATTGATGAAGAACAAACGCTCCCCCACCGGACGTCCCCGCATAGAGGGTGCCCGGCGTATGGGCGTCAATCGCCAAGCTGAAGACCGTGGTGTTGGTTAGGCCGGTGTTGATGGCCCTCCAGTTGGCACCCCCGTCCGCGCTCCGGAACACGCCACCGAGGTACGTCCCCGCATAAAGGGTGCTCGGAGCCTGGCGGTCAATCACCAGGGCGTAGGAGGGTGCTCGAGGTCTGGGCAGATCGGTGTTGATGGCGGTCCAGTCCGTACTCCTAAAGACCCCGCCGCCGGACGTCCCCGCATAGAGGGTGCCCGGCGTATGGGCGTCAACCGCCAGCGCCCGGACATCAAGAGTGGTCAGGCCGGTGTTGATGGCCCTCCAACTGGCCCCCCCATCTGTACTCTGGAAGACGCCCCGGCCAGATGTCCCAGCATAGAGGGTGCTCGGGGTCTGAGGGTCAATCGCGAGGGCCCGGACTTCGCCGCCTGTTAAGCCGGTGTTGATGGCCGCGGCAACGCCAGCGCTGCTCGGGCAACCAAGAATTACTACGATGGGAATGAGCAACGCCCGCCAGGAACGGCTCAGCAAGGCACTCAGAACGCTGGTCATAGGTCCCGCCTCCTCCAGCTGGGCTCGGCTGGTTCACCGGCCCACAGGGAAGTTTTAGTTCTTATCGGTACGCAGAAACTGGGTGATCCCCGTATGTCTGAAGGGGAATTATCTGAAAACGCCGTCAGGACAGACACTGAGGCTCAGAGTCACGCGCCAGGTGATCCCCGGTGAGGATTCCGATGCGGCTCGAGGCGGCTCGCGCGAAGCAGGCTCTTGCGAAAGGCTCGGATCAGATCCCCGAGCGCGTGTTCGGCAACGAAGACGGCAAGCCGCTCTGGAGATCAGATTGCGAACGCCCGGCGTCCCGCAAGATTTTCTCTGAGGCGGCAGTGCCGGGGCGGATCAGATCGAGGATCGTGCGATGACTATCGGAGAGAAATGGTGGAGCTGAGGGGATTCGAACCCCTGACCCCAAGACTGCCAGCCTTGTGCTCTCCCAACTGAGCTACAGCCCCACGCGAGGGATCACGTTACCGGGCGGCGCGGAAGGTTGTCAAGGATGCTGCCGAGGATTGGTTTTGGTACCGGGGGCGGGATTCGAACCCGCACGCCCTTACGGGCATGGCGTTTTGAGCGCCACGAGGCTTCCGTTACTCCACCCCGGCTCGTTCTACCGCTCAGCGTGTGCCCTCAGAGCGCCCTGGCTGACGTGTATTGTACAGCCATCCGACCCTTGGCCTACCCACGGGGCGCTCTGAAGCGTGTCCCAGAGGGTGGAGGAAACGTTCCGCAGTAGCGCGCTTCCGGCCGAGACAGGGAACGGTCGGGGCGTAATAAATCCAGCGGAGCAGACTAATCGATTTCTGCTTCGCGTACCGCAACACCCACACAGGATGCTTACCTTCCGACCCTTTCTCCGCTGACCTTTTCGCCGGCATGGAGCCATTGATGCCAGTCAGCCGCTGCACGGTCGTGCGCACCCAGTCGAGGAAGCTGTGGCTCGCTGAGACGAGGCTAAGATAGAGTCGCTCATACACGTATCGCTCGTTTTGGTCCGCGTGATACTTGTCCACGTAGACCAGGACCGATCCATCACCGTCAATACAGCCACGAAAGAAGTCCGCGAAGTACTCGTCAGGGACAGCAAGCGGGCCGAGCGTAAGGCTCTTCGCAGGAATGAGGCCGATACTCAGCAACCAGTCGTAGAGACCACGATCACACCATTGGACTTTGTGATAGAAATTTCCTGTCCGATTCTGGATGCGCGAGATCGAATTCGATAGTCGCAGACATCGGCGCAGCGTTTCGATGAGATCCCGGTCTTTCGAGGTGACCGACATGTGTCTGCCATCCCGAGAGAGATTGCCGTCGGTTGCGATTAGCCCGACCGCATAGGCGACTTCCGGATCCCATCCGATTCCATGTATGTGCCGGCGAGGGATGGGGCCAGTCGGCCGGCCCGGAATCGCGAAACTGCGAAGCCGCCGAAAGACAGTGGTGGTCGCGCAGCCAAGCCGAGGGGCGATCTCGTCGACCGTGAGTTCCTCATCGACGTAGAGTCTTCGCAGCAGTTCGGCAGCAATAGGCACGTATGATGGGGGCTTCGTGGGGTCTCGAGGCGCCGCGTCCACCCATCCAGCGTCTCGCGAGGCGCCGCACGGTCAATGCCTCAAATCAGATACGCCCCCGTCTCGCGGGCCCCACGGCGAATTCCATCAGCGGCAGCGTCCTCCTGCTCGGCGTGGACGGCCACTGACCGACTCGCCGCGCGCATCCGTAGGTAGAAGCCCTCCGCGTAGGGGCCCGACGCGATCCGAAGGACGCGCGCGCCGTCGGCCCTCAGCGTGGCGACGGCGTGTTCGAGCATCCGCGCGCCCACACCCCGGCCGATTTGCTCGGGCGCGACCCAGAAGTGCTCGAGCTCGCGCGTCGGGCCCACGCCCGAGAGCGCGTAGAAGCCGAGAAGGCGTGCGCCGCGAACGGCGCCATAGACGGGATGGTGCTCGACGAAGCGCCGCGTCACGGTGAGCGCGTCGCGCCAGCGGCGGATCCAGTCCTCGGAGTACTTCCAGTGGCGCTTGGCCGCGTGGGCAACCCGCGTGAGGGCGCGGGCGTCCGCGGGCAGCTCGCGGCGGATCGCGGCGTCGATGCCCGTAGTACACTACAGCCGACTATGGGCGAGCGCTCGTTCGCGGAGGACGTCAAGCAGCTCGGCTACGGCGCGGGGGAGATCCTGCGCGGCGAGGGCATCCTCGCGATCACCAAGGCCCTGCTCCAGTCGGGTGTGAGCTACGTGGGCGGTTACCCGGGCGCGCCCGTCTCGTACCTGATCGACGTCCTGGCCGACGCGAACGAGCCGCTGCTCAAGCCCCTCGGGATCTACTTCGAACAGTCGGGGAGCGAGGCCGCCGCGGCGGCGCTCCTGGGCGCGTCGATCAACTACCCGGCGCGCGGCGCCGTCACGTGGAAGTCGGTGGTCGGCACCAACGTCGCCTCCGACGCGCTCTCGCACGTCGCCTCCGCCGGCGTCATCGGCGGCGCGGTCGTCGTGATCGGCGAGGACTACGGCGAGGGCGCCTCGATCCTCCAGGAGCGCACACACTCGACCGCGCTGAAGTCGTCGCTTCCGCTGCTCGACCCGCGCAACAGCCTCGAGTCGTTCGCGCGCTTCGTGGAAGAGGGCTTCGGCCTCTCCGAGGCGTGCCACCAGCCCGTCCTCTTCTCGATCCGCATCCGCGCCTGCCACATGCGCGGCACGCTCCGCTGCCGGGACAACGCGCGACCGAAGATCAGCATGCTCACGCCGCTCGGTGAGCCGAGCTTCAGCCTCGAGCGCATCAACCTGCCACCGTTCACCTACCAGATGGAGGCGCAGAAGTTCGAGAAGCGGCTGCCGGCGGCGCAGCGTTACATCGTCGAGCACGGGCTGAACGAGCACCATCGCGGGGACGAGCCCGACGTGGGGATCGTCATGCAGGGGGGCCTCTGGAACACGACACTCCGCGGGCTCCACGTGCTCGGCCTCGCGGACACGCGCGGCCGCACGGCGATCCCGCTCCTGGTTCTAAACGCGATCCACCCGCTCGTCCCCGACGAGCTGGTCGGCTTCCTCCGGGGCAAGCGGCGCGTGCTCGTCGTCGAAGAAGGCATGCCGAACTACATCGAGCGCGAGCTCGGGGCGCTTGCCCACGACGCCCGGCTCGACGTGGAGATCCACGGCAAAAATGTCTTCTCTCCCCACGGCGAGTACGTCCCGCAGCTCGTGATCGGCGGGCTCCGGCGGTTCCTCACTGCGGGTGGGCTCACGTCGCGGTCGGCGACTGAGATCGACGCGCGCTACGCGGCGCTCACCGCCCACCGGACGAGGGTTCGCTCCGTGCTTCCCCAGCCCGTCGCGAAGCGACCCCCCTCCTTCTGCACGGGGTGCCCGGAGCGTCCGGTGTTCAGCGCGCTGAAGATCCTGCGCCAGCGCGAGCCGGCGGTGGGCGACACGCACGTCGCCGCGGACATCGGGTGCTCGACGTTCTCGACCCAAGCGCCGTTCAATGTCGGGAACTCGGTCCTCGGGTACGGGATGGGGCTCGCGTCATCGAGCGCCGTCGCGCCGCTCTTCGGAAAACGGACCGTCGCGGTGATGGGCGACGGAGGCTTCTGGCACAACGGCTTGACGAACGGCGTCGCGAACGCGATGTACAACCGACAGGACTCGGTGCTCGTGATCCTCGACAACTTCTACGCCGCGGCCACGGGCCAGCACCACGTCCCGTCGACCGGGACGAACGCCCGCAACGAGACGGTGCGGATGGGGATCCCCGACGCGCTGCGCGGGCTCGGCGTCAAGTGGATCCGCACCGTGAACTCCTACCGGATCGCGGAGGTTATCCGGACGCTCCGCGAGGCGCTCACGACGCGAGTGCCCGGCCTCAAGGTCATCATCGCGCGGAACGAGTGCATGCTCGAGCGCCAGCGCCGTGAGAAGCCTCGCGTCCGGCAGGCGATCGCCGCGGGCGCCGAGGTCGTCCAGCCGCGCTTCGGGGTGGACCCCGACGTCTGCACGGGCGACCACTCCTGCATGCGTCTGAACGGCTGCCCGTCGCTCACGCTCCGGGAGAACCCCGACCCGCTGCGCGAGGATCCGATCGCCCACGTGGACGAGACGTGCGTCGGCTGTGGCGTCTGCGGCGAGGTCGCGCACGCCGCGGTGCTCTGCCCGTCTTTCTACGAGGTCAACGTGATCGCGAACCCGACGCGGTGGACGCGCTTCGTGGCCCGTGTGCGTCGTGCCGTCATCGGGCGCCTCGCCGCCGTCACGGCGTGAGCGACGCGCGGCTCCTCTCCGTCCTGATCCCGGCCGTCGGCGGGCAGGGTGGCGGCGTCCTCCTCGAGTGGATCGTCGACGCGGCGCTGGCCGACGGCCTCCAGGTCCACGGCACCTCGATCCCGGGCGTCGCCCAGCGCACCGGCTCGACCACGTACTACGTCGAGCTCTTCACCGAGCCTGACAGCGGGGCCGAGCCGCCCGCGTTCTCGCTCTATCCGGTGCCTGGCGCGCTCGACGTTCTCCTGGCGCCGGAGTTCCTCGAGATCGGGCGGATGATCGAGCTCGGCTTTCCGTCGCCCGACCGGACGACGATCATCGCGAGCACCCACCGGCTCTACTCGATCCACGAGAAGATCGCGACGGGGCGCGGTGTCTACCCGATCGAGGATCTTCACGCCGCGGCGCGTGCGTTCTCGATGACGCTCTACGCCTTCGACGCGTTGGCCCTCGCCCGCGAGCACGGCACGGAGGCCAATGCCGTGCTGCTCGGCGCACTGGCGGGCTCGGGCGTCCTGCCGATCCGCGTCGACGCCTATCGCGACGCGATCCGGGCCAAGGGCGTGCAGGTCGCCGCCAACCTCCGCGGCTTCGATGCCGGGCTCGCCGTCGCAACGCAACTACGAGGCCCGGCGGAGGCGGGGGCAGGCTCCTCCGCTCGGAACGGCACTCGCTCGGAGCCCGCCCCCGCCTCCGCCGGCCCGCAGACCGCCGCCGCCGCCGACCCCGCGCTCGAGCGGAGGATGGCGGAGTTCCCCGCCGAGTTGCGGCCGACGCTCGAGACAGCGATCGCCCGGCTCGTCGACTACCAGGATCGGCGCTACGTCGAGCGCTATCTCGAGCGCCTCCGGCCATTCGCGGGCGACCCCGAGCTCGCGCGTGTCGTCGCCCGTCACCTGGCCGTCTGGATGACGTACGAGGACGCCATTCGCGTCGCCCAGCTCAAGACTCGTGCGAGCCGGTTCGAGCGGATCCGGCGGGAGAAGGGTGCCCTGCGGGGCGAGATCGTCGTCACCGATTTCCTCAAGCCGGACCTCGACGAGATCTACGGGATCCTGCCGCACCGGCTCGTCGCGCCCTTCGCCCGCTGGGCCGAACGCCGCTGGCCCCACGGGCGGCCGGCCTTCGGGCAGCACGTCAAGACCACCACGGTCCTGGGGTACCTCCGCGTGTGGATGCTGACGCTGCTCCGCCCGCTGCGCCCGATCTCCCACCGCGCGCACGAGGAGCACGCGCGCATGGACCAATGGCTCACCGCCCTCGCGCGGTGCGCGGGCTGGGACAAGGCACTCGCCCTGGAAGTCGCGCGCGGCGCCCAGCTCGTGAAGGGCTACGGCGACGTGCGGCGCCGCATGCGGGCCCACCTCGACAGGCTGCTCGCGAGCGTGCTCCGGGCGGCCGAGTGCGAAGGGGCGAACGGCGACGGATTCGAGGCGTCACGGGAGCTCGCGGCGCGCTACCGCGTGCTGGTGCTTCAGGGACCCGACGGCGAGGCGCGCGCGGCGGCCCTCGCCGAGCGCGTGCTCACGCGCCTCGCCGCCGCCGACCGCGCCGGCGCCCTCGCAGCGCTCGCCGAGGCGTGACCGCGCGTCCCGCCCTCAGCGGGACGGGCGGCGCCGGATCAGGTCGCGGAGGCGCTCGGTGTCGGCCTCGGGCAGGTGGACGAAGGCGAACGCGTGCCCATCGGGATCCGCGCGGATCACCCGCGACATGACGGTGATCGCGGAGCCCGCGTCGGGCGGCGTGAACGAGAGCCTCACCACGCTGCGCGGCGTGAGCGACGCGTCCAGACGCGCCTTCAGGCCTTCCACCCCGAGCTCCACGGTCGTGCCGCGGTGCTCGGCGCCGCCGTACTCGAGGACGTGGATCGGCAGGGAGAGGTGTGCCCGCGACGAGGCGCGTCGGTCGTCGTGCCGCCAGGACTCCTCGAGGCGGCTCAGCGCGTGCGGCTCGATGACGGAGAGGACCTCGCCGAGGCGGTCGAGCGGGATGGGCTTGCCCATGAAATCGGTCGCGCCCAGGCGCAGGCACTCGCGCGCCTGGCTCTCGGTCGCGACGCCCGAGACGGCGACGATCGGCACGCCGAGCTCCCGCACGGGGCGGAGCTGGAGGAAGTCGATTCCGCTCATGCCGGGCAGGTGGACGTCGAGGATGATCGCGTCGGGGCGCTCGGTCTGGAGCTTGCCGAGCGCGGCTTCGGCGCTGCGGACGACCAGCGGGCGGTGTCCGAGCTCGAGGAGGAAATCTCCCAGAAGGTCGCCGAGGCCCGGCTCGTCCTCGACCACCAGCACTCGCATACTACGGCGAGTCTAGCACGCTCGGTCGGCGAGTCTAGCACGCTCGGTCGGCGAGTCTAGCACGCTCGATCACGATCGGGCGAGATGCGCAGCGCGATCTTGGTCCGACCACCGCGTGCTATACTCGCTCTCTGGGTCGATCCGCGAAGGAGGAACCACGTGTCGGGCTATCTGCCCGTGTTCATCTTCGCCGTCCTGATCGTGGCCTTCGGCGTCGTGTCGCTCGTGGTCGCGGGATGGCTCCGCCCCTGCCGCCCGGACGCGGTGAAGCTCGCAAACTATGAGTGCGGCGCGGAGCCGATCGGTTCGGCGTGGATCCAGTTCCCCGTCGGCTTCTATCTCGTCGCCCTCGTGTTCATCGTCTTCGATGCGCTCGCGGTGTTCCTCTTCCCTTGGGCGCTCGTGCTTCGCACCGCGGGGCTTGGCGCCTTCTGGGTGATGGCGGTCTTCGTCGGCATCATCGGCCTCGGCTGGCTCTACGCCTACCGTGAGGGAGTCCTCGAGTGGAAGTGAAGGCGCCCACGCCACAGGTTCCGCCGCCGGTGTGGCGCGAGTTCAAGGACCTCCAGGAGTGGGAGAAGTACCATCAGGAGCGCGGAACCGACGACAAGACGTCCAACGCCCTCGCCGCGATCGCCGACACGATCCACCACATGCCCGGCGGCTGGATCGTGACGACGACGACCGAGAAGGTCTTCAACTGGGCGCGGAAGTCGTCGATCTGGCCGGTGACGTTCGGGCTCGCCTGTTGTGCGATCGAGATGATGGCGACGTTCGCGTCGCGATTCGACGTCGAGCGCTTCGGGATGGTCCCGTGGGCGTCGCCGCGCCACTCGGACCTCATGATCGTCTCCGGCACCGTGACGATCAAGATGGCGCCGATGCTCAAGCGCATCTACGACCAGATGCCCGACCCGAAGTGGGTGGTCTCCATGGGCTCGTGCGCGAACTCCGGCGGCCCCTTCCGCCACGGCTACCACGTCGTGAAGGGAGTCGACCGGGTCGTGCCGGTCGACGTCTACGTCCCGGGATGCCCGCCGACGCCCGACTCGCTGATGTACGGCTTGCTCAAGCTGCAGGAGCAGGTCGCCGAGTTCCAGAAGACCGGCAAGATCCCGACCACCTCCGATCCCAAGTGAGCATGACGGCTGCCGACGCGAGCGCGCGAATCCGGGAGACGTTTGGCGTCGAGGCGGCGGTCGACGGCAAGAGCGTGACCGTCGCCGTACCCCGCGAACTCTGGGCGGAGCTCGGGCTCTTCGCGCTGAAGCGCCTCGGATGTTGTTATTTCAATTGGCTGTCGGCGATCGACTGGAAAGAGCAGGGGCTCGAGGTCGTCTGCCGCGTCGAGAACCTCGACGCCGGCCTCGTCGTGACGATGCGCACGCGCCTCGGCCCGGGCGAGACGCGCTGCGCTTCGCTGGCCGGACTCTACCGCGGCGCCGACTGGATGGAGCGCGAGTGCTACGACATGTTCGGCATTCGGTTCGAGGGTCATCCCGACCTCAGGCGGATCCTGCTCTCCGAGGACTGGGAGGGCTATCCCCTGCGTAAGGACTACGCCGTCGACACGCCCTTTGCACCGTACCGATGACCCACAACGGAAGGAGCCATCCATGATCCACGAACTCCGGACCTACACGCTGGTGCCGGGCAAGCAGGGCGAGTACCTCAAGCTCAACGCGGAGGTCGGGCGCCCGACGCGGGGCGACAAGTACGGGAAGCTCGAGGGGTCGTGGACGACGGAGTTCGGCACGCTCAACCAGTTCGTCCACCTCTGGAGCTACCCCGATCTCGTCGAGCGGGAACGGCTCCGCGCGGAGCTCATGAAGAACGACGCGTGGACCAAGGAGTACATCCCGAAGATCCGACCCCTGCTGGTCGCGCAGGAGAACAAGATCCTCTCGGCGCAGCTGCCGCTCAGGCCCCCCGTGGACGGCGGGCACATCTACGAGCTCCGGACGTACCGCACCCAGGTGGGCAAGGCGGGCGAGTGGCTCGGCCACTTCAAGACGATCATGCCAGTGCGCGAGAAGTACTCGAAGAACGTCGGGCTGTGGCAGACGGAGGTTTCGCAGCTCAACGAGGTCGTCCACCTCTGGGCATACCGCGACCTGAACCACCGCGCCGAGGTCCGGGCCAACGCGCTCAAGGACCCCGACTGGCAGGCGTTCATCGGCAAGACGGCACCGCTGCTCGCCGAGATGCGCGCGATCGTCCTGAACCCCGCGCCGGCGTCGCCCATGAAGTAATGCCCGACACCCAGGTCCGGCAGACCGTCGAGGTCGGGTACGGGGGCAACGAGCGCCTCATGATGAACATGGGGCCGCAGCACCCGTCCTCGCACGGCGTCTTCCGCATGATCCTCACCCTCGAGGGGGAGACGGTCGTCGGCGTGGACGCGGTGATCGGCTATCTCCACCGCTGCCACGAGAAGCTCGGCGAGACGCTCACCTACGTCCAGTACCCGTCGATCGCGTCGAAGACCGACTACGTCGCCGCGATGACCTCGGAGCTCGCGTACGTCTCGGCGGTCGAGAAGGTCGCGAAGATCGACGTGCCCAGACGCGCGCAGTATCTCCGCGTGGTCGCGGCCGAGCTGCAGCGGATCGCGTCACACTGTCTCTGGCTCGGCACCTGGTGCCTCGATATGGGTGGCGCCCTCGGCGGCGGCGCGACGGTGTTCCTCTATTGCATCCGTGAGCGTGAGATGGTGCTCGATCGCCTGGAGGAGCTGACCGGGGCGCGGCTCCTGTACGGCTTCCACCAGGTCGGCGGCACGCGTTACGACATCCCGGCGGGCTGGGACGTGAAGGTGCGGGAGACCGTCGACTTCATCGAGCGGCGGATCGACGAGTACGAGGCGATGCTCGGAGATAACGCGTTCTTCCTGGCGCGGACGCAGGGAGTCGGGGTGATCTCGCGCGAGCTCGCGCAGGCGGTGGGCGTCTCGGGACCGCTCATCCGCGGCTCGGGCGTGAACTACGACGTGCGGCGCGCCGAGCCGTACTCGTCCTACGGGGACTTCGACTTCGTCGTACCCGTCGAGACCGCGGGGGACTGCTACGCGCGCTACCGCGTGCGGATGGTCGAGTTCCGCCAGTCGATCCGGATCGTCCGCCAGGCGCTCGAGGGCCTGCCCGAGGGACCGATCTCGTCGCGGCCGGGCGTGAAGTCGGTGGGGCAGGTGCGCGTCCCGAAGGGCGAGGGGTACGCGCGGGTCGAAGGGGCGCGCGGCGAGGTTGGCTGCTACCTCGTCAGCGACGGCGGCCCCAAGCCGTATCGCATGAAGTGGCGAGGCGCGTCGTTCTCGAACCTCGCGGTGCTGCCGCACATCGTCCCCGGTCACAAGGTAGCGGACGTGGTCGCGATCATGGGCTCGGTGGACCCGGTCTTCGGCGAGGTCGACCGGTAACGACCATGAGAGGCGTCATGCTGAACGTGCCTTGCTCAGGCCACCCACGAAGTCTTCCGACCTCGCGGGCCCCGCTCCAATGACCCTGCCGCCCGTCGCCCAGCACGCGCTCGAGGCGTTCGTCGTCTTGAACGCGGTGATTCTGATGGTGACCTACGTGACGCTCCTCGAGCGCAAGTTCGCGGCGCGGATGCAGTCGCGGATCGGCCCCTACTACGTGGGCCGTCCGCACGGGTGGCTCCAGCCGATCGCGGACGCGCTCAAGCTCATGATCAAGGAAGACATCGTCCCGGCGGCCGCCGACCGCGGCGTCTACAACCTCGCCCCCGTCGTGTTCCTGGTGCCGTGCATGCTCATCTTCGCGACGATCCCGTTCGCCCCGGCGCTCGGCGTCGCGGACCTCGGCATCGGCGTGCTGTTTTTCCTGGCGGTGTCGTCGCTTGAGATCGTCGGGCTCTTCATGGGCGGCTGGGGGTCGAACAACAAGTACGCGCTGCTGTCGGCGATGCGGGCCGTGAACCAGATCATTTCGTACGACCTCCCCTTCGTGTTCGCGGCGCTCGTTCCCGTCGTGCTCGCGGGGTCGCTCCAGATGTCGGTGATCGTCGCCGCGCAGCAGGGGCTCTGGTTCGCCTTCTACCCGGTCATCGGTCAGCTCGCGTTCCTCGCGTACCTCGTCGCGACGCTCGCCGCCGAGAACCGCGTGCCCTTCGACATCCTCGAGGCCGAGTCCGAGCTGGTCGCGGGCTTCCGCGTGGAATACAGCGGGATGAAGTTCGCGCTGATCCAGCTGGGCGAGTACGCCCACATGCTGGGGACGAGCTTCCTCGGGGCGCTGCTCTTCCTGGGCGGCTGGCTCGGCCCGGGGCCGGCGTGGCTCGGTCCGCTCTGGTTTCTGGGAAAGGCGCTGCTCGTCTTCCTGGTCGTCACATGGGTCCGCTGGTCCTTCGTGCGGATCCGCGTAGACCAGATCCTCGCGATCTCCTGGAAGCTGCTGCTGCCCGCGACGCTCGTCCTTCTGCTCGCGACCGGGCTCGTGGTCGCCACGCGGGGCGCCGGTGGGGGCTAACGGCGCCCGGCCCGCACCGGGGTTCTTGCGGGAGACCGCGCAGCTCATCGGCGCCGTCGGCCGGGCGATGGCGATCACGCTGCGGAACCTGTTCCGACGACCGGTGACGGTCCGCTATCCGGACGTCCAGCGGGCGTATCCCGACCGTTTCCGGGGGATCCTCGCGCTCACCTACGACCCCGAGACCGGCGAGGAGAACTGCATCGGCTGCCGGCTCTGCGAGTACATCTGCCCGCCGCAGGTCATCAGGGTCGAGATGCTCAAGGCCGAGAAGCGGAACTACGCGAAGACCTTCACGCTCGAGCTCTATTCCTGCGAGTTCTGCGAGCTGTGCGTGCAGGTGTGTCCGACCGACGCGATCATCATGCTGAAGTCGTTCGATCTCGCCACGGCGGATCGCCGCGACCTCCTGCTCGACAAGGATCGGCTCCACGCGCTCGGACTTCAGTTCGAGCCCTCGTGGGCGACGGGCAACCGGCTGCGCGACATGCAGGCGCCCCCGAAACCGGCCAGGGCCGAGGCCAAGGGAGAGGCCAAGGGAGAGACGAAGGAGCCCGCCGAGTGACGCTCGAGGCGGCGGGGTTCTGGGTGGTAGCCGCGGTGCTACTCGCCTCGAGCCTCGCCGCCGTGCTCACCCCCAACCTCTTTCACGCGGTGCTCTACCTGGCCGCGGCGCTCGTCGCGACGGGCGTCGTGTTCCTCCTGCTGGATTCGCCCTTCCTTTTCGCCGTCCAGCTCCTCCTCTACGCGGTCGGGGTGATGACGATCGTGGTCTTCGCGATCATGCTGACCGAGCGGCTGGTCGGCGAGCGCATCACGCAGACGAGCCGCGACCTCCTGAACGGCGCCGTCGTGGCCACGGGGGTGTTCGTCGGCATCGCCGGGTTTCTAATCCGCGCGTCCCCCTCCCCGCCACGGCCGCCACTCGTCGCGGATACAACCCCGGCGCTCGGCCGGGCGCTCGTGGGGCCGTTCGCCGTCACGTTCGAGCTGCTGGCCCTGCTCCTGGTCGTGGCGCTCCTGGGCGCCCTCTACTTCGCGAGGACGGACGAGTGAGCCTGACCGCGTACCTCACGCTCGCGGCGCTCGTGTTCGCGATCGGCCTCTTTGGCGTCCTCACGCGGCGCAACGCGATCGGGATCCTGCTCGGGATCGAACTGATGCTCAACGCCGTGAACATCAATCTGGTCGCCTTCGCCCGATTCCACGGCGACCTCCTCGGGCTGGTCTTCACGCTCTTCACGATCGCGATCACGGTCGCCGAGGTCGCGCTGGGGCTGGCGATCGTCATCGTGATCTTCCGTGTGCGGCGGACGGTGGAGGCCGACCGCCTCGACCTGCTCCGGGGCTGACGTGATGGACGCGAACGTCTGGCTGCCGGTCCTCGTCCTGGGTCTCCCGTTCGCGAGCTTCGTCCTCCTCGCGGTCGTGGCCCCGCTGCGCCGCGCGGGCGGGGCAGCGGGCGCCGTCTCGATCGCGGCGATCGCGCCGGCGTTCCTCGTCGCTGTGCTCGTGTGGGGCGAGGGGCTCGGCAGCGAGGCGACGTGGAGCTGGATCCCGGCCGACGAGGGCCCGACGGCGACCGTCGGCCTGCTGGTGGATCCGCTTTCGAACGCGATGCTCGTGCTGGTCACGCTCGTCTCGCTCCTCGTACAGATCTACTCGCTGGCGTACCTCCACGACGAGCGTCCAGCGTCGCTCGGCCGATACTACACGTTCCAATCGCTCTTCGCGTTCTCCATGCTCGGGCTCGTGCTCTCGCCGTCCTTCATCCAGATGTTCGTGTTCTGGGAGCTGGTGGGCCTCTGCTCGTACCTCCTGATCGGTTACTGGTACACGCGCCCGACCGCGGCGCGCGCGGCCGTGAAGGCGTTCTGGATCACCAAGCTCGGCGACCTCGGCTTCGTCATCGGGATCGTGATGCTGTGGTCCGCGACGGGCACGTTCGAGTTCCGCGCGCTGTTCGCGAAGGCGCAGGAGCACGCGCTGGCGATCGAGGGGCTCGGGACGATCATGTTCCTCGTCTACCTGGGCGCGGTGGGCAAGTCCGCCCAGTTCCCCCTGCACGTGTGGCTCCCGGACGCGATGGAGGGGCCCACCCCCGTGTCCGCGCTGATCCACGCGGCGACGATGGTCACCGCCGGGGTCTTCATGGTCACGCGCGCGCAGCCGCTCTTCGTCCTGGTCCCCGCCGTCCTGGCGCTCATCGGCTGGGTCGGCGCCTTCACGGCGCTCCTGGCGGCGACGATGGCGTGCGTGGAGAGCGACATCAAGCGCGTCCTCGCGTACTCGACGGTCTCGCAGCTGGGGTACATGATGGCCGCGGCCGGTGCCGGCGCCCCGTACGCGAGCTTCCTCCACCTCCTGACGCACGGCCTGTTCAAGGCGCTCCTGTTCCTGGCCGCGGGTGCCGTGATCCACGCGGTCGGGACCAACGATATCTTCAGGATGGGCGGCCTCTTTCGCGCCATGCCGCAGACCGGCGTCGTCTTCATCGTCGGCACGCTCGCGCTCGCCGGGCTGCCGCCGCTCGCGGGCTTCTTCTCCAAGGAGGCGATCCTCGCCGGCGTCTGGGAGGCGGACATGACGGGGCCGTTCCTCATGCTCGCGCTCACCGCGCTCCTGACCGCCTTCTACATGTTCCGTGTCGTCTTCGTCGCGTTCTTCGGCCGGGCGCCCGCGGCGGGCCACCCGCACGAGCCGTCCTGGACGATGCGCGGCCCGCTGTGGGTCCTCGCGGCGCTCACCGTCCTCGTTGGCGTCCGGCTCGCGATCGGGGGCGTCGGCGAGCACCACGGCCCCGGGTGGCTCGCGCCGCTGTCGGTGGCGGCGGCGCTCGGCGGGATCGTGCTCGCCTGGGCCGCGTACCAGCGCGGCGCGCTCGACCCAGGTCGGCTGGCCGCGACCTTCCCATTCTCGGTGGTCGACGTCCTCGCACGCCGCCGCTACGGTCTCGACGCCCTCTACGCTGGGCTCTACCGTAGCTTCATCCTGGGCTTCTCGCGCCTGATCGGGTGGATCGACCGCT
>WNFT01000012.1_pt1 | contig 98119 bp, 81 predicted proteins | sample 5400191 | NCBI WGS metagenome assembly WNFT01 (sample SAMN13153359, study PRJNA577476) | soil metagenome | isolation source: 80 cm saprolite under Madrone tree | place: USA:California | collected 2016-06-14 | reverse complement strand
ACGGTGTTGAGTTCGCAGCCGAGAAGAGCGGCAATTTCCTCATACTTCAGTTCTTGAAAGCGGCAGAGAAGCAGGATTTCTCTTTTTTCCTCCGGCAACTGCTGGAGCGCGCGTTGCAACAGTTCGACTTCCTGCTGCTCCTGGGCGAAATCCGTGGGAAGAACAGGGGGCAGCATTTCCGGCTCGAGAGCGGTCTGCGGAGGAAACTTGCGAAAATGGTCGATGCGCGCGTTGCGCGCAATCTGGTAGACCCAAGCGCGGAAAGGGGTGCCAGGGCGGTAGCTCTGCCGGTATTTCAGGATACGGAGGAATACCTCTTGGACAAGGTCTTCGCTCAGCGTCCGGTCGCCCGTCAACTTCGAATAGAAATTGAACAGCGGCGCTTGGTAGCGATCAAACAACACGCCTAGTGTTTCGCCCGCGCCATCGCGCACTTGGAGCATCAGATCCTCGTCGGGAGCCAAAGTCATCGCCGAATTATGGTCCTAAACGGCTGCAGTTGGCCTTACAAAGAGTGAATACTGCGGATAGTGGAAAAGGTTCCGTGCACTGGCCGGCGCGAAGACAAGGCCTAATGGCGGATAGGGCTTTCGCCGCCCCGAGGAGTTCCTGGCCAGTGAGTCGCCTCCAGTCTGGCTGCCAAGTCCCGATCCGCCGGATTACTGGACATGTCTTGTTGGCGGTATACGTCCAGGGCGGCGAACGGGAAAGTTTTTTCAATGCCGAGAGGTTGGCGGAGACTGGAATTTCGTGGTGCTTGCGAGCTATGATTTGCGGTGGCGGCGGAGCAGTAAGGGCTGCCAGAAGTGAGGAAGACGATGGTTACACGACGTGAGTTTCTGGATACGCTGGCAGTGGGAGCGGCGGGGTTGGCCGTGGGAACGACGGCGAAGAGTTATGAGCGGATCGTTGGCGCCAACGACCGGCTGAACTTCGCGGTGATCGGGCTGAATGGGCGCGGGTATGCTCACCTCTCGTCGCTGAAGGCGAATAAGAGCGCCGCCCGAATTTCGCATGTCTGCGACGTGGACGGCAATATCCTGAAAAAGTTCGCCGACGCCGCGGAGCGCGAGATGGGCGAAGCACCCACGGCGGAGAAAGACTTTCGCGCGATCCTCGCACAGAAGGACGTGGACGCCATCACGATCGCCACTCCCGACCATTGGCATACACCGATGGCCATCGCGGGATTGCAGGCGGGCAAGCACGTCTACGTGGAAAAGCCGTGCAGCCACAATCCCGGTGAGGGAGCGATGCTGGTGGAGGCGCAGAAGAAATATGGAAAGCTCGTGCAAATGGGCACGCAGCAGCGCTCTTCGCCGCACAGCATGGAGATCGTGGAAAAGATTCATACCGGCATCATCGGGAAGCCGTACCTCGCGAAAGCGTGGTACAGCAACACGAGGAAGTCCATCGGCACGGGGAAAGAAGCTCCGGTGCCGGCGCAACTGGATTGGGAATTGTGGCAGGGCCCGGCGCCGCGCCGTCCTTATCGGGACAACGTGCATCCGTACAACTGGCACTGGTTCAGAAACTATGGCACCGGCGAAACGCTGAACAATGGAACGCACGAAGTGGATGTGTGCCGGTGGGTGCTGGGCGTGGACTATCCGAAGCGGGTCACCGCGTCTGGCGGCAGATATCACTTCAAAGACGACTGGCAGTTTTATGACACGCTGACGACCAGCTTCGAGTACGAAGACAGGATGCTCACCTGGGAAGGCACGTGCTGCCAGGGAATGAAGTGTTACGGCCGCGACCGTGGCTCGGCCATCCTGGGAACGACTGGAACGGTGGTTATGGACCGCGACGGTTATGAAATCTACGATCTTAAAGGGAACAAGACGAATGAGTTCAAGGCTGGTAGCACAACGTCGTCTGGGGACCTGCGGGGGGCCGATTCCATGACGGACAGGCACTTCGCGAACTTCATCGCGGGAATCCGCAAAGGCGAGAAGCTGAACGCGCCGATTTCTGTGGGGAACGTCGCGGTTACGATGCTGCAGCTTTCGAACATCGCATGGGAAGTGAACCGGGAGCTGCGAATCGATACGAAAGACGGGCGGATCCAGGGCGACGCGGAAGCCATGAACATGTGGGGGCGCGAATACGAAAAGGGCTGGGCACCGCATGTTTGAGCGGCGATGCAAGGCGTATGATCAAACCCAAATAAAAAACGTTCTATCGCGCCGCGATTTTGTTCGGTCCGGCGCGCTGGTTGCGGCGGCGTTGGCTGCTTCGAAGGACACATTCGTAGCGGCGGCGGGACGGCCACCGGCTGACGAAGGACCGGTGATTCGTGTGGGCATGGCTAGCTACACGTTCCGCAACTTCAGCCGCGCGCAGATGATCGGCTTCCTGAAGCAGCTCAATGTGTTGGCGCTGAATGCGAAGGACGTCAAAGATCACCTCCCGATGGAACCGCAAGCGGAGGCGGCCGCGCTGGCGGACTATGCCGCGGCAGGCATCAAGCTGCATGCTGCCGGAACAATTTACTTCCCGAAAGATGAAGATGTGGACATCCGGAACAAGTTCGAATACTGCAAGCGCGCGGGGATCGGGGTGATTGTCGCGGGCGACCCCGCGCCGGAGACGCTGCCGCGAATTGAAAAATTCGTGAAGGAGTACGACATCCGCTTCGCGATCCACGCTCATGGGCCGGAAGACAAATTGTGGCATTCGCCGCTGGATGTATTGAAGGCGGTGAAGGGAATGGATCCGCGCATGGGGTGCTGCATCGACGTCGGGCATACCGTTCGCGCGGGGACGGACGTGGTTCAGGCAATCCACGAAGTGGGCGCGCGGCTGTTTAACATGCACGTCAAGGACCTCACCAACTTTCAGAGCAAGGAGAGCCAGGTTGCCGTGGGAGAGGGCATGATGCCGGTGAAAAAGATTTTTGAGGCGCTTGGCGCGATCAAGTACAAGGGCTTCGTGGATTTGGAGTACGAGATTCATGCCGACGACCCCATGCCGGGCGTTATTGCGAGCTTTGCTTATATGCGCGGCGTGATGGCGGGAATGGGGTAGGCGTAGGCGCAGCCGCGGATGAGGGATTTGGTGGAAGACTCGTGAGACTTATGCGCTTAGAAACTGCTGGCCCACGCGAGAAACCAGAATCCAAACATCGGCAGAGTCAAGAAGGCGTCTATCAAAAGATTCTTAGCAGAAGTGCGGCCAGTAAAGGCTTCTACCGTCGCGAATAGAAACCACAGTGTCGCGAAAACCGCGGTGATCCTGAAAACATGGAACACGCCTACGGCGACGGATTTCGGAATTCCGTGTGATAACAAAATGACCACCACGACAAGCCAATTGATGACGACAAGAATGCGCGAACTGACGCGAATTCGCGGGAAGAGGCGAGGGGCAAACTCGGACTCCATTGAACGCTTGTCTCCCCGCAACCGTAGCGTTAGGCGGTGATGCCGCCGAAACACATGTATTTGATTTCGACAAATTCGTCGATGCCGTATTTGGAGCCCTCGCGGCCCAGGCCGGATTCTTTGACGCCGCCGAACGGGGCGACTTCGGTGGAGATGAGGCCACTGTTGATGCCGACAATGCCGTATTCGAGCGCTTCGGCAACGCGCCAGACACGAGCGATATCGCGGCCGTAGAAATAGGCGGCGAGGCCGAATTCGGTGTCGTTGGCGAGGGCGATGGCTTCGGCTTCGGTCTTGAAGCGGAAGAGCGGCGCGACGGGGCCAAAAGTTTCTTCGCGCGCGACGGCCATTTGCGGAGTGACATCGGTGAGCACGGTGGGCTCGAAGAAGCGGCCGCCGAGCGCATGGCGATGGCCGCCGACGAGCACTTTTGCTCCTTTGGACTGGGCATCGCGGATGTGGCTTTCGACTTTTTGGACGGCGGCGTCATCAATGAGCGGTCCCTGTGTGGCGCCGGCTTCGAGGCCGGGGGCAGGCTTCAGGGCTTTCACCGCGACGGCGAGCTTGGCGGCGAAAACGTCGTGGACGGATTCCTGCACCAGCAGGCGATTCGTGCACACGCAGGTCTGGCCGGTATTGCGGTACTTGGAAGCGATAGCCCCTTCGACGGCGGCGTCCAGGTCGGCGTCGTCAAAGACGATGAAGGGCGCGTTGCCGCCGAGTTCGAGCGAGAGTTTTTTGACGGTGGCGGCGCACTGGGCCATGAGGATTTTGCCGATCTCCGTGGAGCCGGTGAAGGAGAGCTTGCGAACGATGGGGTTGGAGGTGAGTTCGGCGCCGATTTCCGTTGCGGAACCAGTCACGATGTTGAGCACGCCCTGGGGAAGACCGGCGCGCTCGGCCAGCTCCGCAAGGGCGAGGGCCGAAAAGGGAGTTTGCGAGGCAGGCTTCAGCACGACGGTACAACCCGCGCCGATGGCCGGGCCGGCTTTGCGCGTGATCATCGCCAGGGGAAAATTCCAAGGCGTGACGCACGCGACAACGCCGATGGGCTGCTTGATGACCACGATGCGCTTGTCTGCTTGATGCGGCGGAATGGTGTCTCCGTAAATGCGCTTGGCTTCCTCGCCAAACCATTCGAGGAACGCGGCGGCGTAGGCGACTTCTCCTTTTGATTCGGTGAGGGGCTTGCCCTGCTCCAGGGTCATGAGGCGGGCGAGATCATCCAGGTTCGCCATCAGGAGGTCGAACCAGCGGCGAAGAACGGCGGCGCGCTCCTTGGCGGTTTTCTTGCTCCAAGTGGGGAAAGCGCGATTGGCGGCTTCGATGGCTTGGCGTGTCTCCGTACCGGTAAGTTTTGGAACCGTGCCGAGGATTTCGCCGGTGGCGGGATTGTCCACGTTGAGCGTTTGGCCCGAGGCTGCCTGGACCCACTGACCGTCGATGTAACAAGCCTCGCGGAAGAGCCGGGCGTCCTTAAGCTGTGAAGCTGGGCTTTCCATTTTTGTGATGGTGTTTTGCATGATTAAACTCCTGATTCTAGCAGGGACGGCAAGAACGTGCGTCCCGCTAGGCGTGGGAAAGCGCCGGTTGCTTTTGCTCCGCAACGGAAGCAAGCGCGGCTTCGATGACCCCGAGGCCTTCATCAAACTGCTCGTCGGTCACGACGAGCGGGACGAGGATGCGAATCACATTGTTGAAAGTGCCGGCGGTGATGGTGATGAGGCCATGCTCGTAGCAATACTTGGCGATAGCTTTGGTCTCAGTGTCCGCAGGCTCGCGTGTCTGCGCGTTGCGCACCAATTCGATGGCGCACATCCCTCCCAGGCCGCGAATTTCGCCGACTAGTGGCCATTTTTTCTGCCAGCCACGGGCGCGCTCTTCAAAAAGTTTGCCGATAGCCGTGGAACGGGCGAGGAGGCCGTCCTTCTCAATGGTTTCGATGGCGGCGAGGGCGGCAGAACAGGAAAGTGGGTGCCCGCAGTAGGTGCCGCCGAGAGAGCCAACGCCCGGGGCGTCCATGATTTCGGCGCGGCCGGTGACCGCGGCGATGGGCATGCCACCCCCGAGGGACTTTGCCATGGTGATCAAATCCGGCTCGATGCCGAAATGTTCGGAAGCGAACCATTTGCCGGTGCGTGCAAAGCCGGATTGCACTTCGTCGGCGATGAAGAGAATGCCGTGTTTGCGGCAGATGTTCTGCAGCAGCATGAAGTAGTCGCGGGGGGGAACGATGAAGCCGCCCTCACCGAGGACCGGCTCGGCGATCACGGCGGCGACGGATTCGGGAGCGACAGAGCGCTTGAAAGCGTCTTCTAGATGATGCGCGAAAGTTTCCGCCGTGGCGCCCTTTTCGCCGCGATAAGGATAAGCGAAAGGAATGCGGTAAATGTCGCTGGCAAAAGGCGCGAAGCCGGCTTTATAAGGATGCGTCTTGCTGGTGAGCGACATGGTGAGAAGCGTGCGGCCATGGAAGGCGTCCTCGAAACAGATGACGGCGGGACGCTTGGTGTAGGCGCGAGCGATCTTGATGGAATTTTCGATAGCTTCGGCGCCAGAGTTCACCAGGATGGTTTTCTTGGAAAAATTGCCGGGAGCGAGCGCGTTGAGTTTTTCCGCCACGGCGACGTAGCTTTCGTAAGGAGTGACGGCGAAGCAGAGATGCAGGTGCTTCTCGAGTTGCTCGCGAATCGCGGAGAGCACGCGAGGAGAGCGGTGGCCAATGTTGAGGCAGCCAATGCCGCCCGCAAAATCGAGATAGCGATTGCCGTCGACGTCCTCGATAGTGGGGCCTCCGGCGCGAGCGGCGAAAACCGGCGTGGCGTTCGAAGGACCGCGTGGAATCGCGGCTTCGCGGCGCGCCATTAAAGCGCGGGATTGGGGTCCGGGGATTTCGGTGCGAATCTGAATCGTAGACATTTGTGTTTTCCTTGGCTTGAAATCTAGTACCACCCGATCGGCGTCTCGTCGAGATTGACGAACACCTGCTTGGTTTCCAGATACTCTTCGAGGCCCCAGGGACCCAGCTCGCGGCCAAAGCCAGACTGCTTATAGCCGCCCCAGGGCGCTTCGACGTAAGTCGGCTGCATGTGATTGACCCAGACGATACCGGCGCGAAGAGACTTGACGACGCGGAAGGCTTTATAAATGTCGCGGGTCCAAACGGCCGCCGCGAGTCCATAGGGAGTGTCGTTGGCGATGCGAATGGCGTCCGGTTCGCCTTCGAACGGAATCACGGAAGCCACCGGGCCGAAAATTTCTTCGCGGGAAATACGCGCCGAGTTGTCCACGTCGTAGAAAATTGTGGGCTCGACGTAGTAGCCCTTGCCGAATTGTTTTGGCCGCCCGCCGCCGATGGCAACTTTTGCTTCTTTCTTGCCGAGTTCGAGGTAAGAGCTGACGCGGTCGTATTGCTCTTTGCTGACCAGCGGACCCATCTTGGTTTCGCGTTCGAGCGGCGCGCCGAGCTTGATGCGCTTAGCCTTTTCGGTCATTGCTTCCAGGAACTTGGAGTAAATTTTCCTTTCAACGAGGATGCGGCTGCCCGCGGAGCAAACTTCGCCTTGATTGATAAAGACGCCAAAAAGCGCGCCATCGACGGCCGCTTCCCAGTCGGCCCCATCAAAGAAAATGTTGGGAGACTTGCCGCCGAGTTCAAGGGTGACGCGCTTGAGGGTGTCGGCGGCGCTCTTGACGATGGTTTTTCCGACGGCCGCGCTGCCGGTGAAGGCGATTTTGTCCACGCCGGGATGCGCTACGAGCGCGGCTCCGGCCGTCTCGCCAAAGCCGTTGACGATGTTGACGACGCCGGGAGGCAAGCCTAATTCTTCAAGCCAGATGGCGACTTCCATCATGGTCAGCGGCGTTTGTTCGGCGGGCTTGAGGACGCAGGTGCATCCGGCGGCGACGGCGGGAGCGAGCTTCCATGAAGCCATCACCAGCGGATAATTCCAGGGAATAATTTGTCCGGCGACGCCCACAGGTTCGCGCAAAGTAAAACTAAGCGCGTTCGCGGGGACGGGGTTGACGTGCCCCAGAACTTTGTTCGCGAGGCCGGCGTAGTATTCAAAACAGGTTGCGGCGTCGGCGATGTCGTATTCGGCTTCGACGATGGGCTTGCCGGAATTGCGGCATTCCAGTTCGGCAAGCTGCGCGGCGTTCCCGCGAATCTTCTCCGCCAGCTTGTAAAGAATGCGTCCGCGATCGGCAGCGGTGGTCTGGCGCCATGGGCCGGAATCAAACGCGGCGCGCGCGGCTTTGACAGCGCTATCCACGTCCTCTGTGGTGCCCGCTGCAACTTGCGCGATCACTTCCTCGGTGGAAGGGTCGTAAACGGGGAACATCTCACCAGAAAAACTCTTGACCCACTGCCCATTGATATAATTTTGATAGGACCGAACGATTGTTTTCGCAGTGCTCGACATAACTGCCTCCCGAATTCCGTTCACAGTACCGGCGCAGGTGCCGCCGCCAGCTTCCGCGCGGCCTTGCGCCTGCCGAAAATAAAAAAGAAAAACGCCGCGAGGCCGATGAATAAGAGAGTGCCTCCAAACATCCAGATCTCGTAAGACAAGAGCGACCTAATCTGCTGCGCCGGGAAAAATGCCAGGGCAATCCCCAGACCAGTGGTCGTGAATCCGCTGAAGCCAGCAAGGATCAACGTGGTCTTGCCGTAGCGACCCTTTACGAAAGAATTGCTGGAAGCGATTTTCATCAGCGCGCCAAACATGTATAGGAAAGGGATCAGTTGAAGCACGACGGCGAGGGACAGCAATTTCTGAAACGTCTCTTGCACGCCTGCGCCGGAAAGAGAGAAATTGATCACCACCAGCACCAGCGAAACGGCAGCGTGAACAACCAACGCCGCATATGGCGTGGCGTATTTCGGGTGAATCTTGCCAAGCCAAGCCGGCATGTAGGAATCGAGGCCGGCAACAAAAGGAATACGCGCCGAGCCGCCGAGCCACGCAGAACCGATTCCCGCGATCGAAATACTCAGCAGGAACGCGAAGGGCGCAACAATCCATCCAGCTCCAACGCGGCTGGCCATATGGCCGACAGCCTGCACGATGCCTTGCAATACGCTGATGTCGCCCTTCCTTACGGCGATGAGCAGCGTGAATGTCGCTCCGATGTAGAGCAAACCGGATAGCAGGCCGCCCCAGGCGACGGCACCTGGAAGAGTTTTTTGTGGGCTCTCAATTTCATCGCCCATAACCGAAGCGAGTTCCAGGCCTACGAGGCCAAAACAAATCACGCCAAAGGAATTCAAGACGAAACGACGATCTGCGGGAATGAGAAAATCCGACGCCGTCACAGACGTGCCGAACCGAAGCCAGATTACGATTCCCAAGCCGATAAGAACAGCCGCGGCGACAAAAGTGCCGATCCCGCCGAGATTGTTCACCCACTTCCCAACGCCGAGACCAACAATATTCAGCACCACCAGAAGCAGTAACAAAATCAAGGATGCCGTTAACGTGAAGGATTTGTTGTCCGCGAGCGATTCGTGCCCGGCTCCAAGAACAAACACGAACACGCCGACGAAGTACAGCATGATGGTGGGAACGTACATCATATTGTTGGTCCAATAGCACCAGCCGGAGAGAAAGCCGTGGAAGTCGCCGAAAACTTCCTTGGCCCACAGGTACACGCCGCCTTCACCGGGATAGCGATGCGCAAGCTCAATCACGGCGATGCCCTGCGGCCAGAAGAAGAGCGCGAGGGAGATGATCCATAGCCAAACCGTTACGCCGCCATTCGCGGCGATGGACGGAACAACGTTGAGATTGAAAACAGCAACAACAAAAAGCAGAACGAGATCCCCGCGACCCAGCACGCGGCGCAGGTGCGGCGCTTCTTGTGCCAGCAGTGCTGACGGCGCGGCGGTGGCCTCGTTCGCCAATGGCGTTTTCTCCTAATGGACCGAGCGCTGCAGACTAGTGTCCGGCCGCGCCCACAAATGCCGCGCCGCGTTCCTGCTGGGCTTTTGCAAGCGCGGGCGCGACTTCCTCGAAAACCGCAAGATGCTTCTCAATGTCCGCTTCCGTGTGCTGAACGGAGATGGTCCACTGCTCATCCCACCAATACGGCTGTGCCAGCACGCCGCGATTAACCATGCCGAACCAGTAGTGGCGCCAGAGATCGACATCGATTTTGGTCCAGTCGCGGTAGTTCAGAATTTCCTTGGGATAAAACATCAGCGCGCCATTGACTCCGGCGCTGGCGACATAGGCTTGCAGGCCGGATTTTTTGACGATGGCGCGATAGCCTTCGGTCAGTTTCTTGCTGAGTTTGTCCACATGCGCATAGTTTTCTCGCGTGAGGACTTCGCGGAACGTCGCCAGACCGGCTGACATGGCGACGCGGTTGGTGTTGTAGGTGCCGCCGTGGAAAACTTTGTGCTGCGAAATCAGATTCATCACTGCGCGGCTGGCTCCAAAAGCACCGAGCGGCAAGCCGCCACCGATGGATTTGGCCAGGCAGATCATGTCCGGCTTCACGCCGAAGAATTCGCTGGCGCCTCCCCAGGCAAGTTTTGCGCCAGTTTTGACTTCGTCGAAGATCAGCAGCGCGCCGTTCTTCGTGCAAGTGTCGCGCAACGCTTGCAGGAATCCGGGCTGCGGCAAGCACAGTCCGACGTTCATCATAATGGGCTCGAGAATAATAGCGGCGATTTGGCCGGGATTTTCCTGGAAACGGCGCTCAACGCTCATGAGATTGTTGAAAGCCGCGACGACCACATTGGCGAGCGAGGCCTTCGGTACACCTCCACCGCCGGGAACGGAATTGGGAGCGTCCGGATCGCCGTACTCTTCCGCCTTGGGTTTGACGCTGACCAGCGCAGTATCATGCAGGCCGTGGTAGGAGCCCTCGAACTTCAGGATTTTGTCGCGGCCCGTCGCGGCGCGGGCGATGCGGCAGGCGTGCATGGTAACTTCCGTCCCGCTGGAGCCGAAGCGCACCATTTCCACGGGATAGCGCTTGCAAATTTCCTCCGCGAGTTCCCATTCCTGGTCATGGGGCATGCCGAAGGTTGTGCCCTCATGGAGCTTCTGTTCGACCGCCTTCACGACGGCGGGATGGCAGTGTCCGGCCATCAGCGCGCCGAAGCACAAGTTGTGGTCAATGTATTCGTTGCCATCGACGTCGTGAATACGGCTGCCCTTTCCATCCTTCACGAAGAGCGGATAGGGCTCGTAGTGGCGATAGTTGCTGGCAACGCCAAGCGGAATGCGTTCGAGGGCCCGCTTGTGTGCGGTAGCAGATTTCGGCGTGCGCTTTTCGTAGGTGGTGATTTCTTTTTGTAGTGCGTCGTGCATTGGAGTGCTCCGTCATAGCAGGTCTGTTCCCTGCGGTCAGTGTGTGCGAAAAAATCGCTGGGCCTGCTGCAGCAATCTCATTTTAACAGACGTAAGAAGGCGCCCCGACCTGGTCGGGGCGCTCTTTGAAGCTTCTGGCCGTTCCCGAGCGCCTTTCCCGCAGCGCGTTAAAAAACCAGCTTCAGTGCGAACTGGAACAATCGTGGGTCGCGCACTTTCTGCGGCTGGCCGAAGGTCGGGTTAGCGGATCCGCCGTCCACTCCATAGAATTGAGCGTGATTGAAGATGTTGAAGATCTCCGTCCGGAATTCCAGACGCGTCTTTTCTCCAATGGCAGTGTCTTTAAATAGCCCCATGTCCCAATTGTTGATGGGAGGGTTGCAGCAGAGAGTGCGCGGAGTGTTGCCGAAGGTTCCCAGCGCGCTATCGGCGAAATTGGTGGGGTCGAAGACCAAACCGTCGATGCGCGGGTTGTGAGTCTTGAAGGGACCGAGCATATCCGGTTTTCCAGGGCATTCGAAGCCAAGTGTGCTCCCTTCCAACTCGGCATCATCGCAGTTGTTGACCAAGATCGGGAAGCCGCTCTGATACGTGTAGATGCCGGAAACTTGCCAGCCATTCAGCGCTTTCCCCTTAAATCCCTCGAACTTGGGAACCGGAAGCTCCCAAACGTAGTTGAAGACGAAGCGATGGCGCGCATCGTAAAGTGACGGCGCGTAGGTGGCGTTAAAGTTCGTGGGGTTCAGAATCTCCTCGAAGCTGGAGGCGTTGTCGAGTGACTTGCTATAGGTATAAGAGGCCTGGAACTGCAGGCCATGAGAGAAACGCTTCTCGAAGAGCGCTTGCAGGGAATTGTAATTGGAATGCGCCACGGTATCTTCGGAAAAGATACTGTTAAACACTTCGGTCCCGTCGGCGGGGCAGCCGCTAGTCAAGGGATTAGTGCTAGTTGGATTGCAGTTGGGAGAAGCGTAAGGACGAATCCCAACGAGGTTAATCGGCGTGCCGGTCCCAGGCGCGCCGGTAATCGTACAAGCGGCCGTCGTGCCCACGATGGGGCAAGGAATGTTTGGGCCACCGGGCGTAAGGCCTCCGATGTAGGGCATATGCAAGACTTGGCCAGGTCCAAGTGTGAATTGATATTGGTTATCTTCGGAAAAGGGCCCGCAGCCGTTTGTGGGCCCCAGTATGGTGGCAAGGTCAAGACAGGTCTGCGCATTCGCCGCATTCTGGTCATGGATGGCGAGCAACCGGTGCCCCTGCGAGCCAACGTAGCCAACCTGGAGAAGAATGTTTCCGGGCAGTTCGCGCTTAATCGTCAAATTGTATTGGGCCGAATACTGCGTGCGGAGTTTGGTGGGAAATTGTCCGAAGAGCAAAATCGGGCGATAGAGCGCCCAATCTACTGGCTTGTTCCGCGGAGGATTCAGGAACGCGTCTGAAACATTGGGAAAAGTTGCACCCTCTTGAGTCACAAACGGCGTGCTAAAGAGCGGGTTCGACACGCCGTTGCTGATGCCGAAGGGAGGCTCCGCGCTGAACTGCTCGAGCACCAATTGTTCGATGGGATTGTAGAAAAGGCCCCATCCCATACTGACGGTGGTTTTGTTCGGTCCGCCTGTGAGCTTAGCAAGTGTTCCATCTTTCCAGCCGGGACTCCAGTTCAGGCCGAGCCGAGGCGCAAAAGCTTTGTAGTAAGTACCTATAAGGCCGCCAGGAACACCCTGGTCTCCAGGTACGACGAGCCCCGTGGGAGTGGTTCCCGTATTCGCGCAAGTCGGCGTCGGGTTCGTAGCCGACTGGAAGAAAGAGACACTTGAGCTCGGAAAGCCCGTCGAGAGATCGCATGGGAAGACCGTCGAGTTCTGGCCTGGGTTGAACCGCTGAACCTTCTGACCAATGTCGGTCAAAGGCGTGTTCGTCTCCCAGCGAAGGCCATAATTTAGTGTTACGTTGGATTTGAGCTTCCAACTATCTTGCGCGAAGAGATAGACGGAAGTGCTGCGCACCAGCTCGGTGTTGGCAGAACCTTGCGAGTAGGATAGTGGAAGGCCAAGGAGGTAGTTTGCAAACGGATCCGCAGCTCCCGTGTCGTTGGCGCCGCCCGGGCCGAAAATGTACTCGCCATTTACGTTGAAATAAAGCTTCTGATCGAATTTCTGGTAACGGACATCACCACCAAATTTGAAGCTGTGCTTGCCGATGATCTTGCTGTAGTTGTCGTTAAATTGAAGTGTGTTGCCGGTCTGCGGCAACTGGCCTTCAAAATTGTTTCCGAAAAGACCGAGCGTACCGTTCAGCGTCACATACGGTACTCCTTCGAACTTCGCGCCGAGCCCCGGATGAATCCCGCATCCAAAGCCGGGACAAACGGGAGTATTGGGATTGGCCGCTGTGCCGAGCGGATTCCCGTTGGCATCGACGAGCGGCGTGTCCGTGCTTCCGCCAAAGCAGAGCGCAGTGGAAACGGCGCTGCCGCAAGATGCGGTCACGGCATTGGTCACCGTCGGCGTATAAAACTGCGGCTGCGCCTCGCGGAACAATGTGAATCGGAATTCATTCACGGCAGTGGATCCGATCGTCCAGGAATGGCTGACGTTGACTTGTTGCGCGTGAGTGATAATCCTGCCGGGGAAATTACCAAGTGAGCCGCCCGCCAACTGGAACACCGCGAAAGGGTCCAACGTGTTGTCGTTATTGTAGTAGTAATAGAGAGAGAACTTCTGATTCTTGTTCAGGATCTGGTCAAAGCGAAGCTGAAATTGGTCCGCGCGGTCTGTGGACTTGACCACGTCCTGAGTCTGGGAACTGCTGCCTCCCGATCCAGGGAGGAACTTCACCAGGCTGGCGGCAACGGGGTCGAAGCAAGCCGTGGGGACGGAATTTCGAGCGTTGGCTACATCCGTGAAGATCCCGGGGGTATTGATTGTGCCGTTCGGGTTGAGTGTCGCGCCGTAGGCGCTCCCCGCGGTGATTGACTGACCGCTCTGTGCCATTACGGCACTAGCACACCCGGGCCGATTGTTGAGGATAGTTGCGACCGTATTATCGGCGAGTGTGCCCGAAAATGGAGTGCCCTGGAAAACGCCTGGCGTGCCGGAGGGCGTGAAATCAAAGACTCCCTTCAAACCGTTGGCATCTGGAACGGGTACTTGCTGCGAAACAATGCCCCGCGCGATGCGGCGGCCCTCGTAGGAGCCAAAAAAGAAGGACTTGTCCTTCTTAATTGGGCCGCCAAGCGTTCCGCCAAATTGGTTTTGCTTGAACGGCGCCTTCGGCGTTGGCTGGAAAGTGAATCCGTGAGCATTTAGGACGTCATTGCGTAAAAATTCGTAAACGCTGCCGTGCAGGTCGTTTGATCCTGATTTGGTGACCACGTTGACCACCGCCCCCGAATTGCGCCCGTATTCCGCGTCGAAGGAATTGGTGATTACGCGAAACTCCTCGATGCTATCCGGCGAGGGCTGCACGGCAGGCAAGTTGGCAAATAGATCGTTCCCGTCTCCGCCATTCACGGAGTAATTGTTCGAGCGGCCCCTGCCGCCATTCACAGTCACAACACCAGGTTTGTCCGTCCCGTAAAACAGGTTGTTTCCTATCTGCGACTGCACGCCAGGCTGCAGTTGCAGCAGCTGATAGACATCGCGCGTGTTCAGGGGCAGTTGCGTCGAAGAGCGCTCGTTGACGACGGCGCCTAATTGGGTCGATGTCGTATCGACTACTGGAGGCGCGCCGGTGACTTCAACTACGTCCGTGGAGCCTCCAACTTGCAGCGTAAGGTCAACACTCACGACTTCGTTGAGATTGAGGACAATTCCCTTGCGCGTGTATTTCTTGAAGCCCTGGCTGGTGGCGTCGATCTCATAAATCCCCACCGGCACTTCCAAAAAGATGTATTCGCCGTTGGAACCTGACTGCACTTCGCGCGTGAAGTTTGTGGCTTCGTTGATCAAGGTAACTTTGGCGGATGCGATTGCGCCTCCGCTTGCATCCATCACCGTGCCGCGAATGCGGCCACCGGTGCTCTGCGCGCGCGCAAATGGCGCCGCGAGGCACACGGCCATCGCCAGAACCACCGCGAACAAGATGCGGCGACGACACGCCGAATGCTGCCGGAATCGTGCGTGAACCTTCATGAACTCACCCCTTGCCGCGAAGAGTTCTTTGAGGACCAATTCTTCGTGGTTGCTGTGCCCTTGAAACCTTACTATAATCCTGTAAACTTAGAGAAAGACCGGGACTGTGTCAAGCAGAAAGAATTCATCCAAAGTATCGGCGAAGCAAAACGGCCGCCGCTTGCTGCGCATCAGCGAGGTGGCTTGCCGCGTGGGCATATCTTCGTCCGCGTTGCGCGCCTGGGAAGCCTTGGGCCTCGTCACGCCGCAGCGCACGCAGAGCCGCTACCGCCTTTTCTCAGAATCTGATGTGCGCTTGCTGCAGCGCGCGGTTTTTCTACGCCGTGCCCGCGGCCTCAATCCGGCGGCCATCGTTCACGTACTGAAGCGCCAAGGAGTCGTCTCAGCTCCAACGGAGAATTCGCTTCATCCCGGGCAGCGTTTCCGGCGCTTGCGTACGCGCCGCGGCCTTTCACTGGCCAAAGTGGCTCGCGCCACGGGTGTGTCCGTCGGATTTCTCAGCGCCCTCGAGCGCGGCCAGATGCGCTCCTCGATCGCCACGCTGCGCCGCATCGCGCGTTTTTACCGCACGAACATTCTTTCTCTCTTCGAAACCGCCGGCGATAATCCGCGTCTCGTCCGCCCGAATCAGCGAAAAGTCCTGGAGACCACGCCGGACGTGCGCATGGAGCTGCTTGCCTGGGGAAACACGGTGATGGAGCCGCACCTTTTCCGCATCAAACCCGGCGGCGGCAGTGGCGAATCCTACTCGCACGAAGGCGAGGAATTCCTGCACGTCCTGCGCGGAAACTTTGAGATCTGGCTGGACGCCAAGGAACATTATCATTTGAAGCCCGGCGACAGTCTTTATTTTGAAAGTTCGACTCCGCACCGCTGGAAAAATCCCGGCCGGACGGAAACCTGGCTGTTGTGGATCAACACGCCGCCAACATTTTGATTTTCAGGATAAGGTGCCAATGAGAATGCGGCGTCTTCGCGTGGTGCTTCAATCAATCCCGATGTTGCTCTGCGCTGCCTTGATGGCGCGCGCGCAAGGCCGGCTCGCCGAACCGGCGAATATCATAGTCGTTCACGGCCGCGTTTACACCGAGAATCCCCAGCAGCCATGGGCCCAGGCCGTGGCGATTCATCACGGCAAGATCGTAGCTGTCGGTGACGACGCGGTAGTCGAGCGCATGCGCGGCATAGGCACAAAAGTGATCGACGCAGGCGGACAACTGGTCCTCCCGGGTTTCGTCGATTGTCACATCCATTTTGTCGACGGCTCTTTCAGCCTCGGCCGTGTAAATCTCGAAGGCGCAAGAGATCCCGTCGACATTCAAAAACGCTTGCGCGAATATGCTTCCGAACATCCAGGCGATGATTGGATCCTTGGCCGTGGTTGGAATTATGCAATGTTCGGTCCCGAGGCTCTTCCGCACAAGAAATACCTGGACGAAGTCTTCCCCGATCGCCCGGCTTTCATCGAAGGCTTTGACGGGCACACCTACTGGGCCAATTCGAAGGCGCTCGCGCTTGCCGGGATCACCAGGGAAACTCCCGATCCGCCGAATGGCGCGATTGTACGCGACCCTCAAACGCATGAGGCCACCGGCGCGTTAAAGGAATCCGCTCAGGATCTGGTGGCTAAGCTCATTCCAAAGCCGTCTCGCGCCGAAAAACTCTTGGCCCTGCGCGCGGGCATGAAATGGGCGAACGCACACGGCATCACCCGCGTGCACAGCGCCGGCGGCGATTTTGAAGTGCTCGATCTTTTCGATGAAATGCGGCGCCGCGGCGATCTCAGCGTGCGCATGTACGTCGCTTACTTTCTAAATCCTCCCCGGCTCCGCCCACAGGACCTCGAAGCCATCGAACACGCCCGCAAGAAATTCCACGACGACTGGATTGACGCCGAAGCGGTCAAATTCATGGTGGACGGCGTCATCGAATCGCACACCGCCGCGATGCTCGATCCTTACAGTGACGATCCTTCTTTGAAAGGCAAACTCTTCTGGAAGCTTGCGAACTACAATTCGGCAGTCGCGGAACTGGACAAGCGCGGTTTGCAGCTTTTCACGCACGCGATTGGCGATTACGGGGTGCGGACGGCTCTGGACGCTTACGAAAATGCCGAAGCGCGAAACCACACGGGTGGTCGCCGGCCGCGCATCGAGCACATTGAAACCATCGCCGCTTCCGACATTCCGCGATTCGGCAAACTCGGCGTGATCGCCAGCGTGCAGCCGCTCCATTCTTACCCGGACGCCGACACGCTGGAGGTTTGGGCGCGGAATGCCGGCCCCGATCGTGCTTCCCGCGCGTGGGCCTGGAAGAGCATCGCGGATGCAGGAGGCCGCCTGGCCTTCGGCAGCGATTGGCCGGTCGTGACTCTCGATCCGTGGCCAGGAGTTCAAACTGCGGTCACCCGCCAAACGTTGGAAGGAAAGCCAGAAGCAGGTTTTGTTCCCGCGCAGCGATTGACCGTGGCGCAAGCAATTGACGGCTACACCCTGGGAGCGGCGTTTGCCGGGCGTCGCGAAAAAACGGAAGGCTCGCTGGAAATCGGCAAGCTTGCCGACCTCATCATTCTTTCGCAGAATATCTTCGACATGGACCCTCACAAAATTTCCGCCACCAAGGTAGTCACAACGATTGTGGGCGGGAGGTTAATTTTTCAAGCCGATACAAAATGATCTCGAGGAGCGAATGATGACGAACGGTCATTTCCATCGATGGAAGTCCATCCTCTTATCCGTGGTCTTGCTCTTTGGAGTCATCTCCATCCAGTCCCGGGAGACGGAGCAAACGTACGACATCGTCATCACCAACGGCCGCATCATCGACGGAACTGGCTCGCCCTGGTATTCCGGCGAAATCGGAATTCGCGGCGGAAAGATTGCCTCGATCGGGAATCTTCGTGATGCGCCGCGCGCCCGCACCATCGACGCGCGCAGCCAGGTCGTCGCTCCCGGCTTCATCGACATGCTCGGCCAGTCGGAGTACACCATCCTTGTCGATCCGCGTCTCCCCTCCAAGATCTATCAAGGCATTACCACGGAAATCACCGGCGAGGGCGAATCGATCGCTCCGCTGAACGACGCCATTCTCAAAGCGGACCAGGAGCAGTACGATCACTATCGCATTCACGTTGATTGGCGGACGTTTCGCGAGTACTTTTCTCGGCTCGAAAAACAGCGCGTCGGAATCAATATTGCCAGTTATGTGGGAGCTACGCGCGTCCGGCGCATGGTGCTCGGCGACAACGACGTGCAGCCCACCCTCGCGCAGCTCGAGCAAATGAGGGGATTGGTGCGCCAGGCCATGCGCGACGGCGCCGTCGGCGTCTCCACTTCTCTCGAATACGCCCCCGCTCCCTACGCCAAAACCGAGGAACTGATGGCCCTCGCCACGGAAGCTTCCAGGTTCGGCGGCATCTACGCGACCCACATCCGCAATGAAGGCACCGGTATTTTGGCCGCTATCGAAGAGGCGCTGCGCATCGGCCGCGAAGCCCGCATCCCCGTCGAAATCTGGCATCTGAAGGTTGGCGGCAAACCAAGCTGGGGGCACATGCCGGAAGTCGTTGCGAAGATCAACGCCGCCAGGGCGCAAGGACTCGACGTCACCGCGGACACGTATGCCTATACCGCTTGGTTCAACGACTTCTCCGCTTTCATTCCCGCTTGGGCGCACGACGGCGGGAACGCCAAGCTAATCGAACGCCTGAAGGATCCGGTAACGCGCGCGCGCATTCGCACAGATATGCTTACGCCTTCGGATAAGTGGGACAACGAATGGCAGGAGATTCCCGGCCCCGAAGCGGTCCTCGTCGGTGTCGTGCACAATTCCCAATTGCTTCCCCTGCAAGGCAAAACGCTCGCCGAGATCGCAAAAATGTGGAACAAGGAACCGATGGATGCCCTCTTCGACCTTCTCGTCGAAGACCATGCGCTCACTTCCGTGGCCGTCTTCGGCATGTCCGAGCCGGATGTTTCCCTAGCGCTCCAGCAGCCCTGGGTTTCCGTCGATAACGATTCCTCTGGCACTTCACCCGAGGGCATTCTCGGACGAGAACATCCCCACCCACGCGCCTACGGCACGTTCCCACGCATCCTTCGGAAATATGTCCGCGAGGAACACAAGCTCCCCCTGGAAGACGCCATCCGCAAGTTCACTGCCTTGCCGGCGCAGCGCATGCGCTTTACGGACCGCGGCGTCTTGAAAGCGGGCATGTGCGCGGACATCGTCATTTTCGATCCGGCAGCGATTCACGACGTCGCCACGTTCGAGTACCCCAACCAATTGTCGCAAGGCATGGATTATGTGCTCGTGAATGGTGTGCCAGTCATAGACCAGACCATGATGACTGGCGCTCTTCCAGGGAAAGTGCTCCGCGGCCCCGGTTACACGCCCTGAGTTGCGTGCCCGGACGTTCACGCCCTAACAGCTAGGCCAGAGTTGGTTCATAATAGCGGCCACGGTTGGTGCGCTGGCATTTGTCTCCTGGAGGAACCATGGCCGATCGCCTGGAAGATTTTCAAGAATTTCGCGCTGACCTAAACGAGGAAATCCTCGGCTGCGGCCACCTAGGCATGAAGCGTTTCTTCGCTCTCGATCACCAGGCTTACGAACCCGGCCCGCTTGACACTAAAACAAAAGAACTGCTTGGACTGGTCGCCTCCGCCGTGTTGCGTTGTGACGACTGCATCACCTATCACCTGGTCCGCTGCGGCGAGGAAGGCTGGAAGCGCGAAGACGTGATCGATGCGCTCAATGTGGCGCTGATCGTCGGCGGCTCCATCACCATTCCTCACGTCCGGCGCGCTTTTGCACGCATGCGTGAAATCAAGAGTTTGCATCCCTGAAGGATCGGGCGTTAATGAGCGCTACTTCCAGCCCGCAATCGCAACCGCAAGCATCCGGCGGCAAGCTGCGCAACGCCGCGATCGGAGCGCTCTTTGCTCTCGTGCTGATCGTGCCGAAGCTCGTGCACTTACGCAGCAACCCGCGCTCTTGGATGTTCTTCCGCATTTTCTTGGGAGTCGCTGGAGCGGCGCTCGTGATTCTCCCGCTCGGCTTCGGGAGCAGCTTCGTTCCCGCCATCGTTGGTCTGGCCATGTTCATCGGCTCCATTCTTCTGCCTCCCGCCAAACCCGATGTCATCGCCGGTGGCAAGGCCCGCGAATTGGGCGCACTGGTGCTCGTCAACGGCGGCCGCTTCAAGCTGGGAGATGCACCTTCCTTTGCCGCGCAACTTTCCGTCGGTCGGAAACTAATCTCCGTGCGCGATGCTCAGCTCGAATCTTTTCTGGAAATCCCTGTCGCCGAAATCACCTCGGTGCAAGCCGAGGAATCCCACGGCCGCTGGTTCCTGCGCGTCAGTTGGGCGGGCAAAACAGCAGTATTTGCCTATCGCGGAGTTTTCGCCGAGCACCTCGCGCGCGTCGCCGAGACCACCATCCGCAGCGTGATGCGCCCCGCCCTTCCCGTTCTTCCCCAGCGCCGCGCCGCCGGCGCATGAGTTTCTTTGGTAATTTTCTTGTTTGAATCCCGCACCGCTCGGCCAAAGTGTGTCAAACTATAGGCATGGCACGGGGTTGGGAAAGCAAGGACGTCGAAGCACAGGTTGCCGAGACGGAAGAGCCCAAGCAAAAAGGGGCTGCAGGACAGAAAACTCCGGAACAACTCATGCGCGAGCAATCGCGCAAGGATCTTCAGTTATCGCGCATCCGCATAGCCAACGACCTCGCGTCCGCCACTCACCCCAACCATCGCAAGTCGCTCGAGGCCGCCCTCGCCCACCTCGACAAAAAAATCGCCGACCTCAACTAAAAGTAAGCCTCCAATTTTCTGCCAGCAGTCTCCGTGCTTTCTGCGTCTTTTCTCTGAGCCCGGCGCCTGCCTTAACCGGGTCGGGGCCAAATCTTTTCTCTTTAAGTCTTCAGCCAGTCCTTAGCCCATATCATGTAGAGGCAATCAACGAATGAAGTCTCCCGCCAGCCCCCAAAAATCATTCACGTAATAATGCGAAAGCACGTTTCCAAACAGGTAGCAGATCCCCTGGCACGGTGGAATATCTCCGTAAATCTTCTTCCCGCGCGCAAAGATCTTCTTCAGCGAACCGTCCTCCAGCAAATTACCCGCAACTTTGCGCAACGGCTCACAGGGATAAAAAACATCGCCGTTCGGATACACCCGCGGAAACATCGTCGGGTAGCACTCGAAGCTGCCGAATCGAAGCAGCGTCTCAATCGTTCGCGGCGTGCCGTTGATCGCTTGAACGCCCCTGCGCCGCCGTTCGATGATCTTATCCACCAGCGCCTGGTACTGCGGATTTTGCAGAAGCGCCAGGTTTGGCATTTTCTCCATCTGCGCGGACTGCGCCGCAAAAACAATTCCTTGCTCCCCGCACCAGTCCAGCAGCCGCTCGACTTCACCGATGTTCCATTGCTCGATCACCGTGCTGATGGTGATGCGCCGCGGGCTGCCCAGCAGTTCCTTCGCTAGCTCCAGGTTTTCCAGCACTTTCGGCAGCGCCGCAGGTTTCGAGAGCGGATTGGTCGGGTCGGCCGCCAACGCATCCAGGCTCACGACCAGCCCCGTCACCGCTCGCAGGATTCGCGGTTTGCGATCCAACAGCGTCCCATTGGTGATCAGCAGCAGGGAACGGTATTTGCATTGGAAACGTGCCGCCTCGGTCAATTCTTCGATGTCGGCTCGCAGCGTCGGCTCGCCGCCCGTAATCACGATGGAGTCCGTCTCTTTGCGAATGCGCTTCAGCAGGCGAATCGTCTCTCGCGTCGGCAATTCATCGCTGAAGACGTCCGGCTCTTTTTGCGTGCAGTAACTGCAGTCCAGATTGCATTTGTGCGTGACATAGAAAGTAACCGCGTATGGCGCTACCACCTTGGTCCGCAAAATGCGCCGGCGCCAAGCGTTGCGAAAGTAAAGCTGAAAATTCTTCGCCACAAACGGCGCCTGCCGCACTAGCCCCCGCAACAAGTCGCGCTTCGAGGGCGGCCGCTTATCCAGCGCACTGACAGGAACGAAGTTCGCCTTCTTTTCAGCCATAGGCGTCCAAGTCAGCCTACAGGACCACCGCGGCCATGCCAAGAAAACAATAGGGGCGCCCGCCATGGCAAAGCGCCCCACGTAGAAAATCAACTGGCCTTGAAACTCTGAATCAGTCGGTAAAAACCACGCCCACCGCGCTATGTCCCTTCTCGGCTCCCTCATCGATCCGCACCACGTACCCTCGCAGCTTCATCGATTGCAGACCATCCGATCCTGGCGCTTCCATCGTCACCTGCAGTTCGGACTGCAGCCGCGGCATGTGCTTCAGCGAAATCAGCGCTCCCTGCAGGGAAATGTCCCGGACCACGGTCTCTTCTTCGAAATCTTTCCCGCCTTCGGTTACGCCGCAGACTTTCGCGTGGAATTGCGCTTCGCGTCGCAGCGCCGTCCGCGTTCCCGGCATGTGCGCCTGCACGCGGTCTCCCGGCGCTCCGAGCGTCACCACCATCCCCTCGCTCGCCGCGAACACCGAATCAACCTCTTCCCGCGCCTGCCGCAGTATCGAATCCACCATGCGATCCGTGGAATCCGGATCGTGATGGAAGAGCACTAGCGTTTTCGCCCCAATTTGTCGCGCCACTTTTACGCCTTCCAGCCACGAAGAATGTCCCCATCCTTTTCTCGTCGTCCCGAGCTGTTCGGGCGTGAATTGCGCGTCGTTAATGAAGATATCCGCCCCGGCGGCCAATTCGCGCAGGCTCTCGTCCAGTTTCGCGTCCCCCGGTTCGTTGTCCGTTGCGTATGCCACGATCCCCGCGGGCGTTTCGATGCGAAATCCCAGGCAGCCCTGCGGATGATTCAGCCAGTGCGCCGTGATTTTGTTCTCGCCAACCTTGAACGAATCGCCGCCGTCCAGTTCCTTGAACTTTCGCTTCGCGCTCATTGCTGACATGTCCACGGGAAAATACGGAAGCGCCATCTGCGCTTCAAAGACTTGCTTCAGACTGTCGCGCCCCAAAAATTTTGACCGGAAGCTGTAAAACTGAAATTTGTTGTTCTCCACATAAAATGGCGAGAAAAACGGAATTCCCTGGATGTGGTCCCAGTGATAATGCGTCACCAGGATGTGCGTCTCCGGCGTTTTTCCGCCGTTCGGCGCGGCCCAGCGGCTCCCCAGCATGCGCAGCCCCGTGCCGCAATCCAGAATGATTTGCGTCCCGTCCGGCGCAATCAGTTCCAGGCAAGGCGTGTTGCCGCCGTAGCGCCAGGTCGCCGGGTCCACCGTCGGCGTCGATCCACGCACGCCCCAAAAACTCAATTTGGCTATGGGAACCGTCATTTGCGCTGAACGAAAAACCCCTGTGTGCAGGCTCGTTCCACGCCAACGCGCGGAACGGAAAGCTTGTTTCATGGTCGCAGCCGATGCAAGGACCGTCAATCAATTCGCTTGGCAAAGTGTCATACTGCCTAATAAGCAACGTCCGGGCTGCGCCCCCACCATTGTGCGGGTAGAATAAGGCGGATGGCCGCTCATTCCCACGACCATAGCCATGCCGGTCATTTGCATTCCGCCGGCCACACTCACGCCGGCCATGCTCACCCCACGCTGCGCCCTTCTGTGCTTGGCTGGGCCATGGTTGCCACGCTTGGCCTGGTGCTAGCGGAAGTTTTTGGCGGCATTCTCGGACGCAGCGTTGCCCTTCTGAACGACGCGGTCCACAATCTCTCTGATATTCCCGCGCTCGGTATTTCCTATCTTGCGATGCGCTGGGCTGAACGGCCCGCCGACACCGAAAAGACCTACGGCTATCACCGTGCGGGAACGCTCGCTGCCTACACCAATGCTTTTGTCCTCGTCCTGCTTTCGCTCTGGCTCGGTTACGAAGCGTTCGAACGCTTGCGCTCCCCGGTGGAAGTGGTCGAAAGCTGGATGATTTGGACTTCCGTTGCCGCGCTTGCCGTGAACGGCGGCATCACGCTCGCTCTCGTGCGCGGACGCGGCGACCTCAATCTCCGCAGCATCCTCATTCACAATTTTGGTGATGCGCTTTCCAACATCGCCATCATCGCCGGCGCGCTAATTATCCATGCGACTGGCGCGCGCTGGATCGATCCGCTTCTCGGCCTGGCCATCGGCTTGCTCGTCCTGTGGTCCAGTATCAGCATCCTGCGCGAATCCTCACACATTCTTCTAGAGGGTCGCCCGCTTGATTTGCGCGTCGAAGACGTCGCGCGCGCTATGTTGAAGATCGAAGGCGTACAGGAAGTCCATGACGTTCATCTGTGGTCCCTCGGCGGCGGCCACCACGCGCTCAGTCTCCACGCGCGCGTTCCGGACATGCATCTCGATGAATGCGAGCGGCTTCTCGCCTCGATTAAGCAGGTAGCCTCGAAGGAATTTGGCGTGGAACACACCACCGTGCAGTTGGAACGTGCGGGCCTGCCTGCACAATCCGGCTACGTCATGCCGGAACCCGCGAAAAACTAGCCTTCATGCCGGCAAGCGAAAATTCAATCCGCGTTGTTCGTTGAATTGTCTGGTGGCGTCCAGATCGAGTGCATCCTGCGTGACCGTGTGACGCAATCCCTGGCTGGTAACGTAGCGTAGCGTCCCATTTTCCCAGGAATAAGCCACCGCAAAAAATATCGTCCCGTCGCGACGCACAAAAACAAATTCATCGTTGTCGGACGGTCCGGCGCTGGCGGCTTCAGCCGCTGGCATCTGGGCCGGCGCCGTCACCGTGTCGCTAATTCTGTGACGCCGGCTCGTCTCGCGAGCCTCGATATCCGCCTCTTCCGCCTGTGAGGTCTCCGCGACTGGAACTTCCTCTACCGCGGCCTGCGAACCCGGCAGGAAAAATCCGCCGTCAAAAAATGGAAAGAAAGCGGGAATCAGTCCGCGCCCGCGCGATCCCACGATTCCTGATCCGCACACCGCCGCCTGGTGTACCGCATCAAATCCCAATCCCGGCGCTGAGTTGCAACCCGGTCTTCGGCCAATATCCTCTCTGTCAAATCTATCAAAGCGCCTCCCCGTCGTGACCGGCCGGCGGGGGTTTCTCACACTCGGCATCGCCGTTCGCGGGCGAACCGTTCCACCCCTCGCTACCGTGCGCGGCACCGCCATCTGCGAAGCGCCCGCGTGCGGAGTCGGCATCGTCACTCTCGGCGCAAAAGCGGCAGCATGCGAAACCGGAGGCATCGCCCGCCCTTGCGCCTCCACGCCCACGGGGAGAAAAACCACAAAACCTGCGAGGATAATTTGGCGGACCATAGTGATCACCTGAAGACCCGGCCTTCTGGGCTTTCGCGCGACGAGTCATCACCAATAACCCATCGCCACTAACTAAGGATGCGCCCGCCACGCCATAGGTTTCAATCCAATTCGTCTCCTCTCTGAATTCCCGCGTTCGAACGCCCATCCCCTCGGCGCTGTTCACCCCGCCTCCCCTTGCTCGCCCCCTATTCCCTATCCCCTATTCCCTTCACTGTGTTATAACCGTCCAGCCGTGGAACGCGCCGCGAAGTGGGAGTCAGCGCAGGTCCGGGCCGAGCCGGCACAAGCTGCAGCTCCATCTTCTGGAGCCTCGCAGAGCAGTCCGAGTCCCGCCCGTCCTGCCGAAGATCCTTCGCGGTACTGTCCCGCTTGCTCGCAGCGGTTGGAGTCTCGGCGCTGTAAATTGATCTGTTCGGCATGCGGCTATTACATGTCCTGCTCGGACTATTATTAGCCGCCTGGTGATTTGACCGTTGCCCGGTCTTCGATTACCATGCAACGCTCCAGGGAACGTCCTTTTTTGATAAGCTTTACGGCTCCGGCGCGGGTTGCCACCGGAACCGCTTTCCGATGAGGAGGAAACTAACGTGGCTTTGAAGATGACCTACCGCGAAGTGGACGGGGTGGCTGTGGTCGCGCTGGATGGCCGCATTGTGCTCGGCGAGGAAAGCAATGCCTTACGCGAGAAAGTAAAAAGCCTGCTCGCCGAAGGAAAAAAGAAAATTGTCCTGAATATGGACAACGTAACCTTCATTGACAGCGCCGGCCTCGGCACCCTCGTGGCCTCGCATCATACCGTGAAGACGCAGGGCGCCTCGCTGCGGCTCTGTCACTTGGGCAGCAAGTTCCAGGAAGTCCTGCAAATCACCAAACTGCTGACCGTCTTCGATGTTTACAAGACCGAAGCGGAAGCCGTCGCCAGCTTCTCCAAGGGCGCCGGAGCCTAAGCGTTCGCGCCGTATGAAGAGTGCCGCACACGCTGGTTTTGCGCGTGCGCCTTTCCCGGCGGGCATGCTCCTGCGTGCCCGCTTTTGTCTTCTGAAATTCTCATTCCTCTAAGTCCTCCGTGAATCCGTCATGAAGTCGAAGCCCAAACTCGTCGCGAAATCCTTCAAAGCCACGCTCGAGCGCCCCCCTTCACGCTTCCACTTCGTCACAATCCGCATCCCGTTCGACGTCACCAAAGTTTGGGGAACGCGCGCCAAAGTCCGCGTCAAAGGCGAAATCAACGGCTTCCCGCTTCGTGCTTGGGTCTTCCCCACCAGCAAGGGCTACCAGTGCATGCTTGTCAAAAAAAGTTTGCAGACCGGCGGCAACGTCTCCGTCGGAGACACCGCACACTTCCGCCTCGAACCCGACACTGCCAAGCGCGTCGCCGTCATCCCCGCCGAATTCCAGCGCATCCTCAACGAAGACCGCTCCTTCCGCCGCTGGTTCGACCAACTCGGCTTCTCCATGCGCAAGTGGATTTGCGATTGGATCGTCAACGTAAAAAGCCGCGAAGCCCGCGTCCGCCGCGCCGAGCGAGTCGCCGAACAGTTGCTCTCCACCATGGAAGCCGAGCTCGACCTGCCGCCCATCCTGAAACTTGCCTTCGCCCGCGATCCCCGCGCCTATCAAGGCTGGCAGTCCATGACTCCCATCCAGCGTCGTTACTATCTGCTCGGCATCTTCTATTGCCGCACCCCCGAATCTCGCGACCGCCGCATCGCCAAAATGCTCGAAGACGCCCTCGCCCGCACCAGCCGCAAACCAAGAACCAAAGCCGCGCACGAAGAAGCCGTCCACGAAGAATTTGCCCACGAAGAACTTGAATGAGAATTTGTGAAGAGAATTGTGTACGGTGCCTGTCCCGATTCCATCGGGAGCTTCGACATTAGCAACCCGCTACAATTGGCTTCAGCCCCTGGGGAAATCTAGTAGTGCCCGGCCTCCGAAACCAACCACTAACAACGTACAACTAACCACTCATCCTCACGACGAAACCGCCGCCGAATTCACCTGCCCGCCGCCGCGAACCAGCCGCTCGTACTCGCTGCCGGAAGTTTCCGGCAGCAGCATCCACAGCGTATAAATCCCCAGCGCGGTGCCGAAAGGAAAACGCATCAGCGCCAGGAACCCCAGAGCCAGCCCTAGGAACCGCGCCCAAGGCTCGCGCTCGAAAAGTCCCCACGCCAGAACCAGATGCAGCACGCCGAAGAGCGCCAGAACAATTCCCAGTGAGAAGAAGGCGCCCGGAAAAGGAAAGTCCACTCCCCATCGGCCTCCGAGCGGCCAAACCCATGGACCCCTCAGGAATGGGACAAACATCCTGCCGAAGATGGTCATCCAGCCGACCCACGCCAGCCGGAGAATTCCGTTGATCATCCAGAGCGTCGCCAGCCGGTGGATGTTTCGCCGCACGCGCCCATCTGCCGCGCCCGCTGTTCGGGCAGGCGCCCCGGCAGTCCTGCCGGCCCTCTCCCCATAAGCTCCTGTAAACTCAGCACCTTGCCCGGTCGTCGCTGAAGATGTCGCCGCTCCGCCCGGCAGTATCGCCTTCCCGCACTTCGTGCAGTATTGCCCCCCAAGGGTGAGCTGGTTCCCGCATCGGTCGCAATACATGGTTCACCCCCTGCCAGATAATACGCCCCACCCGCCGATTTGTTCCAGCCGCTTTGGCTCCCGCGCTCTTCTGTAGCGACGAATTTACGTCGCCATCTTGCCTTCGCCTTTTCCCCGCCTTGATCATGCAGTGGCAGGTCTGGCGCCTGTCCTGAGCATCTCGGGCTCCGGGTTCGGAGGTCGCCAAAGGGCCGATCTACGTATTTGGCAAAATCGCTTTGCTGCCGCCTTCCAACAAAAATACATGGAAGTCCGAGGCCAGAGACTTGGCTCCAAGCTGTCGCATCATCAGTGCGATTTGACCCCGATGGTAAGTGGAATGGTTCGCCAGATGTTGCATCAGGTGCGCCAAACTGATTTGGGTTGAGCGAATGGGAAGCATTCTTTCGAGGGATTCATTGGTCACGCCATTCACGAACTCGGCCTGTTCGTTTTCGACTTCCGCCCACTTTCGCTGAACCGCAGCGAAGTTGGGAAATGCCTCCGGATGGAACAGGGCGTCTTGTCGAGTCCACAAATCTTTCACGAAGGCGGAGCTGGGTGTCGGCTCCTTCCAATACGTAAGCCAGCCCCATTCGCCGCCGATAATGTGTACCAGCGTGTCTCGCACGGAGCGAAAGCTGCCGCCCAGATCGCGCGTGAACTGCTCGTCGCTAAGCGCAGACACCGCCTGCAAGACCCTGTTATTTGCCCAGCGGTCATATTCGAAGAGCAGTTGCATGTCATTCTTATTCATCTCGGCGCGCCTGCCCCTTACCCCGACGAATTTTACCCGCCCAAGAGCATCCGGCCAACCTGGAGTTTCTGCTTTCTGTATCGTTCACCGCCTCGGCAATTTGTTGCACCATGGGACGCACTAGCTCTTAGCCGCGTGTGTGCGTCCAGCAGAACACACACTATGCGTGGGCGGCTCCTCAATCCGGGCGCTTCTCTATGTCTCTTGACAACCATAAGGCCTTTCTCTGATATCACTTACGATGCAGTAGCAGCCGTGGCCCTTGCCCTGCTCTTCGTCTGGGGCGAAGAATGAAGTATCTCTCACAGGGAAAGGCGGGGTGCCATGAAATTGGGTTTTCGCTTCGCTGGCGCAGCGATCACCATAGCCTTCTTCCTCGCCCAACCCCCTCGCACTTTTGCTCAGTCGGATAAGAAACCAAACGTCGACGAGTTGATCCAACGCTTGGAAGCCGCCGAAGGCCAGGAGCGCGATGTTGTCATGGAGGAATTGGATCAAATACAAGATGCGGACGTCCTCCTGCCGCCACTTCTTGCAGCGCTGGACCGCGCTGATCCTCAGAACGCCCGGAAGTTGCTGGATGTGCTCGCGAGATTTCCGGGCGCGCAGCTGGCGGCGCCCTTGGTGCGGCTCGCGCAGCGGACCGACCCTATTCCGCGCGGAATGGAGCCGTTTCTTGTCGGTGAACCTGCGAGGAAAGAGCTTCTAAAGGCGCTCACTGCCGCATGCGCCTCGTGGAAGCCGTCGGCCAAGGACGCGGACGATGCCGCTGCGGAAGAAGTGACCCAGGGAGAGAGAGAAGAGCGGGAATCGAGCGAGACGAGAAAGTCGCGGAAATTCATCGAATGGGCGGGCGCAGCACTAGGGCGAACTGATCCGGCCGCGCTGGGCGAGCTTCTCGTTATGCTGCGCGATCACGGCGCGTGCCGGCAGGCTGCCGCAAAGGCCGGGCTTATGTCCGTCATCTTAGAGTCTGAGAAGCTGGACCCACAGATGGTGAAGGGCGTGACCGTAGCTCTTGGGGATGCAGATGCGAGCATACAGCGGGCCGCGGTCGACTTACTCTATTCCATGAACGGGTATCGGGGGACAAGAGTATCCCGGGACATGCTAAAGCCTCTCTTCTTGATATTAGAAACCCATCCCGATTCCGGCACTCGCTTTGCAGCATTCAAGCTGCTCCGAGCCGCTTCGGGAGATACACCAATAAGGGCCGCCGAAATCGCAGTGCATGACGCCGATGGGGAGCTTCAGGACACTGCAGAGAGATTTCTGGAGCTACATTCAACAGTTAGCCCAAACGTAAAGCCCTAGGGCGATCCCGCGCGGCACTGCAATGGTTCCAAGGTCTGCGCCCTAAATTGAGTTTGACGGCCCCATCGCGCGGCCATTGCGCGAGGACCCTTTGATTCTTTCCACAGATTTCCACAATTCTTTCGAAGGACTTACGGCTTAGCTAAACCCTTTAGATGCAACACAAAACATGGGGTGGAGGGCCAGTTATTGTTAACTAGAAATGTCAGAGAGGATTTCCATCCCGGGGGCCGGGGTTTTCGCCGTGCCGCTACGGTCAACTCTGAACTGTCAACCGTCAACTCTGTACATCGTGATGCCGCTCATCAGCTTGGGATAAAAGTCCGTGGACTTCTGCGGCATCACTTCCCCGCTTGTAGCGATTTTCATCACTTGGTCGACATCGCAGGGATTCAGCAAAAACGAAATCTGTGCGCGCCCGCTGTCCACCGCATCGAGCGCCGCGAGCGCTTCCCGCTCGTACGTCAAATTCGCTTCCGCCGTTACTGCTTGCGGCGTGATTCCCAGCGCCGGCTCCAGGATTCCTTCGTGGAGCAGCACCACATCCAGTTCGCGCTGCAGCGGCGAGACACTCGGCAGAAGCTGCGCCAGGTTGGCCCCCTCGCGCAGCGTCAGCACGTAAAACGCGCGCTTCTTCCCGCCAGGAATGGGATAAACGCCGATGGCCCGTTTCGCGCGCGCCTCCGGGAGGTTCGCGAGAAATTTCTTTTTCACCTCGGACCTCTCAGCGCTGCCCGAGAACGGAAATTCCTCCGCCGCGAACCACGGCTCCAGGTGCCGCCGCACGCCGCTCCAGGAAAAATCGTGGACGTTTGCCGCCAAGCGGTGCGTCGGCAAAATCGTCAGCCCCTCGCTTCGCGTGTTGATGAACGTCATCATCACGCGCTCGTACGGCGCTTCCGGATCGATTTTTCCGGCGCGCACTCGTTGCTCGTTCCTGTAATTCAGCGCCGTCTCGTAGCGATGATGCCCGTCGGCAATCACCAGCTTCCGTTTTTCCATGGCTTTCTGGATCGCGGCCACGCGCTGCGGCTCTGCAATCACCCACAACCGATGCATCACGCCGTATTCATCTCGCATCTCGGTCGCCGGCGCCGCAGCCGTTTCCGCTTCCGTGAGAATTGCGTCAACGCGTTTCTCGGCGTCCGAATACAGCATGAAAAGCTGACCGGTATGCGTTTTTGTGTGGCGCAGAAGTTCCAGCCGGTCCGCCTTCGGCCCGGAAAGCGTGTGCTCGTGCCGGAAAACGACGCCCGCGGAGTATTCCTCGAGCTTTCCCGCTCCGATGAATCCGCGCCGCGTGCGGCGCTCTTCGGTTCCGGGCACGGTGTATTCCTGCGTGTACGCATAAAAAGAAGGAGCAGGGTCCTGCACTACGACGTTGGTGCCCATCCAATCCTCGATCGCGGCGGCCGCGCGCGTATAAACGTTGTTCTGCGGCGTATCGCTGGGATACGCGCGCCCCTTTTCCACGGCAATCAAATTGTGGGGATCCGCGGCGTAATATTTTTCCTGCATCGCCGGAGAAATTTTGTCGTAAGGCTGTGTCAGGACACGATCGAATGGCGCTTGCTTCGGGTTGTAGCGAAAAGCGCGAAAGGGATAAATCTGGGCCATGAAGTCTCCGGAATTGTTTTGTGCCGCCCGCTGAATCCCTTATTTTACGCGAACACGCCGGAATTCCGAAAAGGCGCAAAGGTTAATTTTTGGTTGGAATTTGACGCGAGGAGCATGGCTGCCGAAAAAACGCAGCCATATTACAATGACTTGCTTATGGCTGCCCCTACTTTTTCTTCCGTGCGCGCGCTGATTTTCGATCTGGACGGCACGCTCATCGATTCCAAGCTCGACTTGATCCGCTCCGTCAACGCCATGCTCGCGGAAATGGGCCGCGAGCAACTGCACGAAGACACTATCTCCGGCTACATCGGCCACGGCGCGCCGCAACTGGTCGGCCGCGCTCTGGGCGACAACGCCACGGAAGCGGAACGCGAGCGAGCGCTGAAGTTTTTTCTCGCGTACTACGAAAACCACAAAATGGATTCCACATGCGCATACCCAGGAGTTCCGGAAGCGCTCATGCAACTTGCCGCATTGCCCATGGCGATTCTCACGAACAAGCCGGTGCGCATCAGCGTGCGGATTCTAGAAGCGCTCGGCCTGGCGAAATATTTTCGTGCGGTTTATGGCGGCAACAGCTTTGAAACCAAAAAGCCCGATCCGCTCGGCGCGCATACGATCCTTCGCCAATTCGGCGCCGCCCCCGCCGAAACCATGCTGATCGGCGATTCTGAAGTAGACGTGCAAACGGCGCGCAACGCCGGCACTCTTGCCGCCACCGTGAATTACGGCTTCGGCGCCCACGACCGCGCCGCCCACCCCGCGGATATTTACCTTGACCGCCTCAGCGATCTCGTCCCGCTTCTCGGGAACCATCGCTGAGCGCCGATCTGGCGATGGCGCTGACGCCGATTCTAAATTTTCCCACAAAGGCTTTCCAATCAAATCCCTGCGCACGTTCCGCCCAGCGTTGAAATGTTTTCTGCAAAAACCACACCACTCCACCAAGCAGCGAAAATACCATCAGCCAGCGCGCAGCGCTCGCCAACAAAGCGGCAGTGAGCGCGGGCCATTCGAACCGGAACTGCGCGAGAACGTGTCCGCGGTCCAGCATCCAGTGCCAGCCGGTGTGAGCGACGAGCGCGGATAGAATGATCGCGCCCATGCGTTCCGCCACAGCGTAACGGAAGAAAAGTTGCAGCACCGGAATAAGCACGATGAGCACGAGGAGCTGGCCCAGCTCGACGCCGACATTGAAAGATAGAAGCGAGGTGAGCAAGTGCGAACCGGCGAACTGCAACGATTCCCGCAGCGCAAAAGAGAAACCAAATCCGTGTACCAGGCCGAAACCGAAGGCCATCATCCAGCGGCGCTGCAAGCTGCTGCCGCCGGCGATGTTTTCGAGCGCCATATAAACGATGGAAATGGCGATGAGCGTTTCGATGAGCGGCGGAAACCAAAGAACATTTGGCGCGAGATTATAGGCAGAAGCAATCAGCGTAATGGAATGGGCGATGGTGAACGCGGTGACGACGGGAATGAGCACACCGAGGCGACGGAACGGAATTACCAAGCAGAGCAAAAACAGAAGATGATCCGTGCCGTCAAGAATGTGGAAAAAACCCAGGTCGACGAAACGCAAAGCGGCTTGGTGCCACCGCGGATCGAGGCGGACGATGCCGGGATCGCCAACGAATTCGAACGCGCGAACTCCGCCACTGGCCGGCAGGAAGCGAAGGACAGTGACGACACGAAGGCCCAGCCGCGCAAGCCCTGGATGAATGGAAAAACGGGATTGCTCGGATTGAATTGGGTATTCGAACGACACGTCGAGCATGGGTTGATCCCAGTAGACGTTTGTGTCGTTCGAAAGCGGCGGACCGGAGACGTGGGCGATCGCTTCCTCATAAGAAGCGAAAGAGCGGTCGGAAGGAAGCGAGATGCGAGTCGCGACCATTCGAGGTTTCGAAAGGCGAGTATCGTTCTCATAGAGCTCGATAAAATCGGCGATCCAGAGCGTGGCAGCGCCAGGGAGCACGTCGTTGACGCGCGCCAGGTCCAAATAGCCGGGCCCGCGCTCGGGAAAATTGATATCGCGCATGGCTTTGAGCGGAACGCGGATCAGCAGATGGAGCCGATCGCCCTGCGGTTTGACAAATGCATGGACGACAACATCATTCGGGATATCGTGAGCCGCCGCTCTACTTGGAAGGAACAAATAGAGAGCGGCCAGAAACGCGATAAAGATGCGGGCCATGGGAGCACCGCCTACTTGGCGACGTAGCCCGCGGGCAAAATTCTGTGAGGATCGATCCGCACAACAAGATAGACGATCTGGTCGGTGGTAATTTCGCTGAACCAGTGCGGCGTGTTTGGAGGAATGATGACCACGTCACCGGGAGCGAGCTTGCGACTCACACCGCCTTGTATGCCGGAGCCGCCGGTGCTGGGGCCGTTGAGCACGGTGACGACGGGGTTCTCAGCCGGAATTTCCCTTGGATTGTCCAGCGTCCCGCCAGTTACGAGTGTTCCGTTCCCTTCGATCACGTGGTAAACCTCGGTGATCTGCGCGTGTTCGATGCCGCTGGGGGCGTCTTTGCCGGAAGTCTTGGCGCGATGGACGACACCGATGCTGACATTGTATTCGCCGTTGACATTCACGACACGAATGGCTTGATCACTGACGCGGTCGGCGGCCGTCTTTTGCACTAACGCTTGAACTTCCGCGCTGCTGATGTCCGTGGCAGTTCCGCGAGGCAGGTGCGGAGCCGGACTGGGCGTTTGCGCTTGAAAGCTCTTCGGAATGGCGATCGCCAATACGGATGTGAATCCCAGAAAACTCACTAAGACTCTTTGCATAACGCTCTCCTATGAGGAATGCGCTTGATTGGCCGGCTCACTTGCTTGCTTTCGGCCACAGCACCCCTTGATCTTGTTTCGTAACCGGAGCCATGCCTTTGTAAACGAATTTCTGCACGCGCTGGCCGCGGTAGGTTTCGGTGGTGAAGAGATTGCCTTTCGAATCGGCAGCGATGCTATGCACGGCATAGAATTGGCCGGGCTGGCGCCCGCCGTCGCCGAAGCTGGTCAGGATTTCCAGCGTGTCGCGGAGCAGGACGTAGACTTTTTCATTCGAACCATCGGCCAGAAAAATGTAGGTCTGGTGAGGATCCTTGGAAAAGGCGATGTCCCAGACGGAGCCGTCACCGAGAGTTTTTGTGGCAACGAAAGCTTCTTTGACGAATGTACCGTCCTTCTTGAACACCTGGATGCGGTCGTTGGGGCGGTCGCAAACGTAGAGCAGGCCATCATTCGATAGCTCGGCGCAGTGGACTGGATTGCGGAACTGCTGGGCGGGCGGCGCATCGGGGTTGTACGGGCCGAGATTGGTGTCGTCTGGTTTCTTGCCGTAGGCGCCCCAGTGGCGCTTGTACTTTCCGGTCTCCGCATCATAGACGATCACGCGGTGATTGCCGTAACCGTCGGCGACATACAATTCATCGGAAGCCTTGTCGACGAACAATTTCGCGGGGCCCTTCAGGTTTTCGGTGTCATTGCTGCCCAGGCTCTTGTTCGGATGGCCAATTTGCATGAGGAATTTGCCGCCCTGGGTAAATTTCAGGACCATATTGTCGTGGTAGCCATGAGGATCTTGGCCGCGGCTGTTGCCGCCAATCCAAACGTTACCTTTGTAATCGACGGTGATCCCATGGTTCGAATCCGGCCAATCGTAACCGGCGCCCGGACCGCCCCAGTGGCCGATGAGGTTGCCTTCTTCGTCAAACTCCAAAACAGGCGGAGCCGGGAAGCAGCACTCCGCGGCAGGCGGCTTCGCGGTGGCGTAGATTTCCATTGGCTCGTACGTATTCGTCCGATGCACGATCCAGATATGGTCCTGGTCGTCCACAGCCACACCGACCGTCATGCCCAGGATCCAATGGTTCGGAAGGGGTTTTGGCCATAGAGGATCGACTTCGAATTGCGGCGCTTCGATGCCGGCGGCAGCGACGGCGGCATGCTTCTCGAGGACAGCGGAGACAATCCCGAGCCCCGTGAGAAGAGAGAGAAAAGCCGCAATCACAATGAATTTGTGCTTCATCATTTTCCTCCACTTTCGGGCGTTGTTAGTTGCGGGACTGCCGTAATTGGATACCCGCTTAATTCTTAGAACGCGACCTTAGCTCAGTAGGGATTGACTCATTCATCGAAAACGGCGTGAATTCTACACCACTTGCCTTTCCGTGAGTGGATGAAAACGATTTTTGGCCGCTGCCTCGGTGGAGCGAAACAAAAACGGCGGGTGACAGAAGGTTCCCAGCATGATGGTGGAGCGAAGCACAAGGCAGGAGAAGGTTGGAGAGAAGAGGTTGGCGATGCGTCACGCCGCTACAGGCCGGGATACTTGCCCAAGAAAAGCAGGGCGATATCGATGGTATCGCAGACTCCGTGGGCGACAATGGGAACGGCGAGGTTGCTGCGACAGGCAAGATACATCACTCCCAAAATCAGCCCGTCAGAACCCTCCTCGATGATACCGGTGAGGCCTTGCTGGTAATGAGAGAAACCAAAGACGGCGCTAGTCAGGAACAAACTCACCATCCACGCAGTGCGCGTGCCGCTGCCGAGATCTGCAATGCGATTCATCAGGTAGCCACGATAGACGAGCTCTTCTCCAAGGGCGGCAAGGATCCAGATGAGGGCAATCATAACCAGGGCTAATTTGAGGTTTCCCCTGACAGCCGGAAAATGCGAGAGGTCGGGCGGCTTTCCCAGGAGGCCGGTGAGAAACGGCTGCTTGCCGAACAGGTCGAAGAGTTCCAGGCCGACTCCACAGACGATGCCAAGCAGAAGAGTCATCTTCCAGGTGCGATACCGCGTAAAGCCGATTTGTCTCCATTGGACGCCGCGGAGACGAAGCGAAATCCATGCGAGGAGGAGGAGATACGGCGTCGCGCTAACCTTCAGGATATGATGCTGGCGGGCAACGTAAACGGCGACAACGAGGGCAAATTCGACAAGGACCAGCCCTCTGCTGTCGCGCCAAGTCTGGCCATGATTATTGGTGGATTCGATTGCCACGTCGGACGCGTCTCCCCGGGCAATACGGTGAGAAACGGGAAAAAGTCTCATCGAGGCGCGCCCCGCTAGTCCGATTACCGGACCTCCCCCCGATTGATCTTGGATCGATCTCCGGTAACAGCGTAAATGAGGCACTGGTGACATTTTGCGGAAGGGTTGCGATGTACACCCAATCGAGTTGGCAAAGTTTTCGCAATATTCTCTCAATGTGCAGGGTATCTGGACAGATGGTGAGGCACTAAGCGTAGTAAGAGGCTGGCATCGCTCGCCCCCTCAATGGGAAGCATTCGCTATCTCCGCAGATCTGGGAGAACTTCAGCACCGCAGATGCGTCGAGCCAGCCGTTCCGTGCTTCGGTGAAGAGAATCTGCAACGCTTCCTCCAGGGGGAGCGGTCCCCGGTAGGGTCGGTTGGTAGTCAGTGCATCGTAAATGTCCGCGACCTGTAGAATTCTTGCTTTCAGCGGAATAGCTTCCCCACGAAGACCATCGGGATACCCGCTCCCATCCATTTTTTCATGGTGATGCCGTATTACCGGGAGGATGGGGCGAAGCGATTTGAGAGGCGCGCACATTCTTTCTCCAATAACCGGATGCTCCCGTATGATTCTCGTTTCTTCCGCGTTAAGAGGACCGGGTTTGAGAAGAATGCTTTCGGGCACCGCAGTTTTCCCTATGTCGTGAAGCCAACCGGCGAGGCGGAGTTCCTGCAGGTCTTCTTCTCCAAGACCGAGGCCTTCCCCCAAATGCTCTGCGTACGCCACCAGACGATCCGAGTGGCCGTTCCTCATGTTTTGTTTCGAATCGACGCTCCTTGCCAGGGAAAACACGGCGGACCTCGCCTGCTCATCCGTATATTTCTTGAGCCGCAGGAGAGTCTGGATGCGCCCGAGCAAGTCCGTGAGCGACGGAGGCGCAGCCCAAATATCCAGGGCCCCGGCTTCGCGTCCACGATAGATGTCCCACTGATCCGGCGAGGGTTTCACCAAAACCACGGGCGTGAGCTGATTCAGAGGGTCATGCTTCAGTCGGCGGCAAAGGTCGAAGCTGCCGATATCCGGCAAACTATCGTAGAGAAGAACCAGGTCTGGCTGTATTTCCAGACAGCAGCGGACTGCAGATTCGCCGTTTGCCGCTGTATCTACATCGCACTGCTGGCTCTGCAGGAAAGATTGCAATTCATCGCAATTCGCCGAAACAGAGTCCACTAGCAAGATGGCCGGGTTCATGCTTGCCTCGCTATTGGTCCGCAAAATGGAAGGCGGAACACACCACTCCCTGTGCGGGACACCAAGTTTTTGATGGATTGGTCTTGCCTGCGATCTCCAATCCCAGTTCTCGGAGGCCCCCACCTCCGCTTCCGGGGGACAAAAATGCATAAGATGACTAAGCAGAATTGGGTATGCTTATGGAGGTCCAAAACGGGAATCCCCGTAAGTGACTAAGAACTCTGGCCTTGCGGTGCGTTTGGGAGAGTTGGGCGGGTACTGGAACGTGGAACAATTTTCATAGCGCCTGCAGTGTTTACCTGATGTCTATGTTCTCCCCCTCGCTGTTCTATCAACATTCGCAATCAGGACTTCCCTTTTCCGGTACTGCATTATCTCCAACAACACGTATGTTACGGTCGGGGGGTAGGCCAGGAGGAATCGATGCGTCCGAAAACCGATGGCATTCTTGAATCCTCTTTGTACGTGAGCGATGTGCCTCGCTCAATTCGCTTTTATGAGGAGACTTTTGGTTTTAGCGTCATCACCGAGTTCGGCGAGCGTGGTTGTGCAATGCACGCAGGTACACGCCAGGTGCTACTGCTGTTCAAGAAAGGTGCTTCGCGCGCGATCCAATCGCCTCACGACGGGGACGGCGAATTACACGTCGCGTTTGCTATCCCGTCGACAGAATTGGCCAACTGGGAGTCGTGGCTCCAAACGAGAGGAATCGCAGTGGAAGAAAAGCGGGCGTGGGAATTGAGGGGCTGGAGTCTCTACTTTCGAGACCCGGACCGCCATTTGATCGAACTGGCCACGCCAGGCACCTGGTCGGTCTATTGAAAAAGAGAGGTCCCGTAGGCGCGTTCATCAGAACTTACACTGAGTGATGCTCTGAAAGGACCAGCAGCGGCTTACCAAAACGTCCGGTTGAACAAGCCCGTGAAGGGATCGCGGATGGATTGGTAACGCAACTTCTCACGGAGTTTGAGGTTGGCAAACGAAAGAGCGGCCTGCTCCGCCACGGAGCCAGCCAGTTGCACGTTAAATTCGGAAATAGGGGCGGGTGCTCCTCGCCCCTGGGCTTCAGAGTTATCCGGGCTTTTACACCGAGCTTCATTCCGGGTTCGGTACCAATGCAGTTATCGTCGCTATTTGAGCGACATCAAGATGGCGCCCCGGTATCTCTTTATGCAAGACCGTCAGTTCCACTTCTTGCCAGCGAGGAGCATTTTACGCTGAGATAGAAGCGTGGCATCTTCCCGATTTCGGGCAGCTTTGGGACCAGCAGGTGCAAGATGAGACCTAGTTTCAAGTATTTTGTCGTGTTCCTGGGCATGTTTTACCCCGCGATTACTCAAGCGCAAAGTGTGGGCCAGGTAGAGTGCCCACGCGCCGGCGACTACGTCTATCTATACAGTTCCATGACCACGCTGGAGGTACGCCTGACGCTGCAGTGTGGAGAGCAGGTACAAATCACCGGGCGGTACGATTTGTATTTCGGCGTGCGCACCGCCAAGGGCGATGTGGGTTACGTGCCAGTGGACAGTCTCCTCCTTTTAAAAGACAAACCGGGCGCCCATGCCCCGCTGCCCAAGCCAGTGCCGACGGTGCGAGAGCGCACCCAATATGACGCGCCCGGATCGACCGCGGGAGTTGCTCCGAGAGCTCCCTCCAATCCGTCTGAATTCACCTTGCGCAACGGCACTCCGATTCACCTGAAACTCGGCAAGACCATTTCTTCCGCGACCGCACACGTTGGAGACGCAGTCGATCTGCAAGTGTCCGAAGAGGTGATTGTTGACGGCCTTGCGGTGATTCAGAGAGGTGCAACGGCCACTGGGCTGGTGAAAGAGGCAGAACCCAGGAAACGACTGGGCCACGGCGGAAAATTGGCTTTCAGCATTGACTCCGTCCGTCTAAAGGACGATGAAAAAGCCGCGGTACGCTCCTTCCAGGAGAGTTCATCGACTGGAGTGACTCTTCCGCTGGCTTCCGGCAAAGATGTGGTTTTCACGCAAGGGGCTGAATTCACGGCCTACGTTGACGGCGACATGCACCTGAAGAAAGCAGCGTTTCAGACCGAAAAGGATTCTTCCAGAGCCGCGCCTGCGCCCCCAGATCAGAAAGCGTCTCAGCCGCCCGAATTTTGACAGTTTGACGAGCAGTTAGTAATCCACGGAATTTGCCGACCCCTAAGCCTGGCGACCCAGCTAGGCTTTTCCGACACAGGTTTTGCATACGTACTTGCCATTGGGCGCGGCGCTTGGCAGACTCGGCCCGTGCTCATTGGCCTCTTCCCTGAACTGGACGCGCCTGGCGGGGTGCAGCGCGCGGGCCGCCATCTGGCGGCGGTGCTGACGGAATTTGCCACCAGCCGCGGCATGGAATGCCGGCTGCTCAGCTTGAATGACTCCCCGGAACTGCACCGGATGACGCTGGCAGGGCGCGAATTTGTGTTCACCGGGTGCGAGCGCTCCAAAGGGCGATTCACGGTGACGGCAGTGAAGGCAGCGCGGCGCAAAGCAAAACTGGTCCTGGCCGCACATCCAAATCTCGCGCCCGTGGTGCAGGCGATGCGCATCGTGGCGCCACGCATGAAAAGCATTGTGTGCGCGCATGGCGCGGACGTTTGGGAACCGCTGAGGATATTGCAGCGGCTGGCGCTGCGGCACTCGAATCTGGTTCTCGCTCCGAGCAAGGATACGGCGGAGCACGTGGCCACGGAACAAGGCGTGCCGGAGGAGCGGATACACGTGCTGCCCTGGGGGCTCGATCCGCAATTCGAAGCCTTGATCAGCCCAGGGTCGCATCCCGTGCTGCCGGAGAACTTTCCTTCGGGACGCGTGATTCTGAGCGTGGGACGCTGGCTCGCGGCGGAGCGATACAAAGGCATGGACACGCTGATCACCGCGCTGCCCCGGCTTCTGACGCAAAGGCCGGAGGTGCAGCTGGTGCTCGTAGGCTCGGGTGACGACCGCGCGTGGCTGGAGGATCTGGCGGAGCAAACTGGAGTGAACCGCCACGTGCACTTCCTGACCGGGCTGACCTATTCTGAGATTGCGGCGTGTTACGCCGCGTGCGAAATTTTTGCCATGCCCAGCGGGGGAGAGGGATTCGGTCTGGTGTACCTGGAAGCGATGGCGTGCGGCAAACCGGTAATCGGAGGCCTGCACGGAGGCGCGCCGGAGGTGATTCAGGATGGCGTCACCGGATACCTGGTGCCGCACGGCGACCCGATCCAGCTGGCGACAAGCCTGGAAACGCTGCTGGCCGACCCCGTCCATGCGAAAGAGATGGGCGCGCGCGCCAAGCAGCGGGCGGAGCACGAGTTCCGCTTCAACGTCTTCGCGAAATCATTGAAAAAAATCCTGCGCGAACAATGCGAATCCTGAACGTCACGGAAACGTACGCCCCCTTTCTGGAATTCGGCGGCCCCCCGGTGAAAGTGCGAGCGCTTTCCGAAGGATTGGGGCGGCGCGGCCACCAGGTCACGGTCCTCACGGCGGATTGGGGGCTGGAAAGACGATTGCAGACCCCAGAAGAAAAAATCACGGCGGAACGGTCTCCGTTTGGCTGGCGCCGGAACGAGAATGGCGTGCAGTCTATCTATATACCGACATGGCTGCGTTACCGGAATGTGAGCTGGAATCCTGCGGTCAAGCGATACTGCCGGGCGCGGCTGCAGAATTTCGATGTCCTGCACATATTCGGGCTTTACGACTTGCTCGCTCCGGCAGTGGCCGCGACCAGCCGCAAGCTAGGTCTGCCGTACGTGCTCGAACCTATCGGGATGTTCGTGCCGATTGTGCGGAGTCTCTGGCTGAAACGGATGTACCATGCGATTTGGGGAAGGCAGCTGCTCGCAGGGGCAAGCGCAGTAATCGCCACTTCGCAGCGGGAGGCCGAGGAACTCGTTGCCGGCGGTATTGCGCACTCGAAAGTGGTATTGCGGCGGAATGGCGTGGAAGTGCCGGCAACCTGGCCCGCACAAGGCACGTTCCGGAAAGCGTACGGGATTTCGTCTGGGGAGAAGGTCGTCTTGTTCCTGGGGCGCTTATCCGCAAAAAAGAGTCCGGACTTGCTCCTGCGGGCGTTTGCGGAACTTTCGGGGCGCTCCGCAGGGCTGCCAATGACGCTGGTTTTCGCGGGACCTGACGAAGGCGGCGAAAAATCAAAACTGAGCGAACTTGCCGCGCAATTGGGCGTTCGCGCGAAGGTTCAATTCGTGGGACCGGTTTTTGGCGAGAACAAGTGGGCGGCTTACCGGGATGCGGATGTCTTCGTGCTTCCGTCGCAAAATGAAAACTTCGGGAATACCGCCGCGGAAGCGATAGCTGCGGGAACTCCGGCGATCGTGACGGAAGAATGCGGGATTGCACCACTGCTGGCGGATGAGGCCGGCCTGGTGGTGCGCCACGACCCGGCGGCACTGTCTGGTGCGCTAAAGCGCGTCCTGCATGAAACGGAACTTCGAGCGCGCCTGGCATCTGGATGCGCGGGCGTTACGTCGCGGCTGGGGTGGGATGAACCCGTTCGCCAGATGGAAACGTTGTACACCACGCTTGCCTCGCGGCAGGTGATGAAGGCAGAATCGGAACGGACGGAGTAGTAGTCACTTGCCAAGGCGCCAACATGGAGCGTTTCGTGTTATCTGGTGGAGCAGCAATCTGCTGCTGGCTATCGCGTTCGTAGGGATGTTTTACTGGTGTGTCCGGGAATACTCCGTGCGGCGGTATCTTGACGGATTCTCGGACGCGATTGTGCCCAATAGCCAGTCCGTGGAGCAAAAGGTTCAAGCCATTTTGAACTGGATGCGCGCGGAGCCGTCGCGAACCATTGCGACAAATCCGGACGCACTTGCGAAGCGCGATCCGGAAATCACTCTCACCTATCGCCAACTGTTGAACGTCTGCGGCACGGCGACGAACGCCTTCCTGAATCTCGCACGCAGTTCCGATCTGCGGGTGCGCCGCCTGCTCCTTTTGTCTCCCGAGCACACCACCAAGCATGTGGTTGCCGAGGTCCTGATCAACGAGCGCTGGATCGTCGTGGACCCTACTTACCGGGCCATCATGAAGGATGGCAACGGCCATTATTTGACGCGCAAGGAACTGCAGGATCCTGTCGTGTTTTCCGAGGCGATCAGCACCATCGCGAACTACCCGCAGGAATACAATTACGACCGGTTCGCCCATGTTCGGCTGGCGCGGCTGCCGCTCAATGGGTTGCATCTTCGGTCTTTGGTGGATAGGGTTTACCCGGGCTGGGAGGAAGCCGTAGACTGGAGCTTGCTGCTGGAGCGCGAATCTTTCTTCTATCTGGTGCTCTCCGCCGCGGCGGCGATGTTCTTCCTGTTGTTGCGAGCCTGGCTTGCCTGGTATGCGGACCACCGCCTGAGAATCCCGCGCTTCCATTTGCGGGAGCACGCCATCCGTGCGGGCGCCACCTTCTTCTCGGCGCCGGAAATCAAACAGTAGCGTGTGCGGTATATGCGGCGTCGCGTTTGCTTCGCGGACTGCAGAGGCCGAATCGCGCGTTCGCGCTATGACCCGAGCGATGCGGCATCGCGGTCCCGATGACGAGGGCTTTCTTGCCGGAAATCCGCGTGCACCGGGACTTGCACTGGGGATGCGCCGGCTGAGCATCATCGATCTAGCCGGCGGCCACCAGCCCATCTGGAACGAAACCAAGGACGTCGCGGTGGTCTTCAACGGCGAGCTGTATAACTATCGTGATCTCCGTGAGCGCCTGTCACTTTGCGGCCACCGCTTCGCCACGCAGTCAGACACGGAGATACTCGTTCATGCATGGGAAGAGTGGGGCGAGGATTCATTGGCCGAATTGCGGGGCATGTTCGCGTTCGCTTTGCTTGATCTTCGCCAGCGATATGCCACGGCGCCGATTCTCTTCCTGGCGCGCGACCCGCTGGGCATCAAGCCGCTCTATTACACGCAAACGCCGGATGGATTCGCGTTCGCCTCGGAGGTTCGTGCGCTGCTCGCATCAGGCGCCGTTCCCAAGCGCCTGTCGCAAGACGCCGTGACCGCCTATCTGCTTTTTGGAAGCGTCTCGGAACCAGTGACGCTTGTGGAAGGAGTGTTTTCTCTTCCGCCGGGACATCGCATGCTGCTGCACGTGCCGGAGCGGCGGCGCACGCCGCGCGCGCGGCCCTGGTGGGATCCCACGATTTCTCCCCCCGCACGCGACATGCGCAAACCGCGTGATCTTTCCACTGCGGCGAAAAAGTTACGGCCGCTTCTTGAAGATGCAGTGCGCACGCATCTGATCGCCGACGTGCCGGTGGGTTTGTTTCTTTCCAGCGGGCTGGATTCTGGCGCGATCGCAGCACTTGCGGCTCAAGCACGGCGTGGAATCGAGAGTTTTACCCTGACGTTTCCGGGTACAGCGTTTGACGAAGCACAACTCGCGCGCCTGGCAGCGAAGCGATTCAAGACCAAGCACACCGAAGTGCCTCTAAGCGGAGAGTCGCTCCTGTCGCGCCTGGACGAAGCACTTGCCGGTCTCGACCAGCCCACCATGGATGGAATCAATACCTACTTTGTGTCCTGGGCTGCGAAACAGGTCGGTCTGAAGGTGGCGCTATCAGGGCTGGGTGGAGATGAACTGTTTGCTGGCTACCCAACTTTTGCGGATACTCCGCGTCTTTCGAAGCTGATCCGCTGCGCTTGGTTTGTACCCGCTCCTGTGCGGCGAATGACGGCTCCTCTGATCGCCGTTCTCGCATCGCGGCAACGTTCACCCGATGCGGCGCGCAAAACTGCGGCTGCGTGGGCTTATCCGGACGCTTTGCCACATCCTTATTATCTTGCGCGCACGCTCTTCCCGCCGGGGCAGCTCGAACGAATCATCGAGCCGCGATTTCGCCCGAGCACGGTGGGCGCCGACGGCGTGACTCTCGAGCCGACCTGGCTCGGCTGGCTGGAGCGTACCGCGGACGAAGCGCGCAAACTCGAATCCGTGGGCGGAATTTCCTGGCTCGAGATGCGCACTTATATGGCGAGCACGCTGCTGCGCGACACAGACACCGTGAGCATGGCGCGATCACTGGAAGTCCGCGTGCCGCTCCTCGATACACCGTTGGTTGAATTCGTAGGCTCGCTGCCGGATACGGCGCGCCGCCGTCCAGGCACGCAAAAGGCGTTGCTGGTGGAGGCGCTCGGCGACTTGCTGCCGCAGGAAATTCTATCGCAGCGGAAACGCACGTTTACCATGCCATGGGATGAGTGGTTGCGCGGGCCGCTGCGCGCCCGCATGGAAGCAAGCTTCAATGACCCCGCGCCGTCGCTGGCCCCCTATCTTCGCCATGGTGGCGTCCGTTCCGTTTGGACGGATTTTCTTGCCGCGAAAACCAACTGGTCGCGCCCGTGGTCCGTGTATGTCCTGAACGAGTGGTGTCGCCGGCACCTCGCCGCATAATCTTCCGGCTGCGGTACACTGACAAATCACGCGATGAACATTCTGGGGATCAATGCGTACCACGGGAACGCTTCGGCGGCGATTGTCTGCGACGGCCAACTGATCGCCGCGGTCGAGGAGGAACGCTTCAATCGCGTGAAATACGCGGCAGGATTCCCCGCGCGAGCGATTCGCTATTGCCTGAAGGAAGCGGGCCTCACACTCTCGGACATCGATCACGTCGCCGTGCCGCGAAATCCATACGCCAGGCTGGCCACGAAACTTTTCTATGCACTGCGCATGCCGTCCTTTGCGCGCGAACGCCTCAAAGTCCTTGCGAAATTCACGGGTATTCCGGAGGCGCTGGCCGCGGCATTTGATTCCGATCCCAAAAAGCTAGGGGCAAAGTTTCACCGCATCGAGCACCATCAGGCGCACCTGGCAAGCGCGTTCTTCGTTTCACCATTCGAGCATGCGTTCCTGCTCTCCGCTGATGGTCTCGGTGACTTTGCGAGCACCATGTGGGGCTTGGGAATCGCCAACCGCATGGAGATTGATGGCGCAATCCCGTTCCCGCACTCGCTCGGCTTGTATTACACCGCGGTCACGCAGTATCTCGGCTTTCCGAAGTTCGGTGACGAATACAAAGTGATGGGCCTGGCCGCGTACGGTCAACCGGAGCAACTTGAAGTCTTTCGCGACATTCTGCGCCACGACCACAAGTTCACCGGCTTCCACTTGGGTCTGAAATATTTCACTCATCACCGCACCGGGCCGGAGATGGCGTGGGCCGAAAGCGACAAGATGCCTGTGCTAGGGAAACTGTTCTCCGAGGAAATGTCGCGCAAACTGGGCCGCGCGCGGGCTCCGGAAGAACCTCTCGACCAGCGTCATCGCAACCTGGCGGCATCACTGCAGGCGCGGCTTGAGGAAGTTTATTTTCGAATGCTGACCCTAAAGAGGCTGCGTACGCCAATTAAGGCCGTTTGTCTGGCTGGCGGAGTGGCTTTCAACTGTGTCGCTAACGGCAAAATTTTCGACCACACTGGGTTCGAGCAGGTTTACGTGCATCCCGCCGCTGGCGACGCGGGCCTCGCGGTAGGCGCCGCATTTTATGTCTGGCATCAGAAATTGGGCAAGCCTCGTTCTTTTGTGATGGACCACGCTTACTGGGGACCTGGGTATTCGCGCGAAGAAATCCGCCGCGCGATCAGTGCGAGCGGCCTCGCACACGATGGCTGTTGCATCACCGAACTAGCCGAGGAAGAACTGACGCGCCGCAGCGCCGCGATCATCGCCGATGGGAAAATTCTCGGGTGGTTTCAGGGCCGCGCCGAATGGGGTCCCCGGGCCCTTGGCAACCGCAGCATCGTCGCCGACCCCCGCCGCCCGGAAATGAAGGAGATTCTCAACCGCCGCATCAAGCACCGCGAGATTTTCCGGCCGTTTGCGCCTTCCATCCTCGCGGAAGCCACTTCCGAATATTTTGAGAAGTCGTACTCTTCGCCGTTTATGACGCTGGCCTACGGCGTGCGCCCGGAAAAACGCGCCAAGATTCCGGCGCCGACGCACGTCGACGGCACAGGCCGCCTGCAAACCGTCACACACGAAGCCAATCCCCGCTATCATGCGCTCATTTCCGCTTTCCGCGATCTCACTGGCGTGCCCGTCGTCCTGAACACCTCCTTCAATGACAACGAACCCATCGTCTGCCGCCCCGAGGAAGCCATCGATTGCTTCCTCCGCACGCAGATGGATGCGCTGGTTCTCGGCGATTTCCTTATCTCGCGCCGTTAACCTGTGCAACCTGCAGTTTCGAATTGGCTGCTACTAGCCAAGGGCAGCGAAGTGTGGCAAGCTGTCCGCCATGGGAAACAAAGACAGAGGCAAACGCGAAGTCAAGAAACCGCCGAAGAAGAAGCCGACCGCTCATGAGCTAGCCCGCGCGGCTGCGCCTATCTTTAAAAAGCCCGCTTAAAATCGCTTAGCTACTGCGCCCCGCACAGAGATGGAACTCTGTACAATCCTTTCGTGCGCATCCTGCTGCTGAATCTGTATTATCCCCCGGATACTTCTGCGACCGCGAAGATGGCGCACAGCGTTGTGGAAGCTCTCTCCCCTTCGCATAGCCTGACTGTGCTCTGCGGACGCCCGTCCTACGATCCCACGGAGCGGCGCCCATGGCGCCCGTACCAAGCTGAAGCCGCCGGCCCGGCGCGCATCATTCGTGCCGGTTCGACGGACTTTACGCGTTTCAACATGAAAAAACGCGTGCTGAATTACCTCAGCTATGTCGTGCTGGCGATTCCACGCGCGCTCTTTGTGCCCTGCGATGCCGTCGTGGCCATGACCGATCCGCCTTTTCAAGGCATCGTTGGCGCGATCGTCGCCTTGCTCAAACGCAAGCCTTACGTCTACAACATACGAGATTTGTATCCGGACATGGCGGTGGGGGGCTCGATCGTCCAACCCGGCGCGCTTGCCAAGGTCTGGGAGACGCTCCATCGCTGGGCGCTGCGGCAGGCATCGCACGTGATCGTTCTCGGTGAAGACATGCGCGCCCGCATTATCGCCAAAGGCGTAGAGCCCGCCCGAGTAGTGATCGCGCGCGACGGAGCCGCCATCCCTCCCCCGGGCACGCTTCTTCCTGCTCCGGATCCCGGCGTTGTCCGCTCTATTCGGGGGAGTTTTTCGTTTGTCCTGGTGCACGCCGGTAACCTTGGTTTCTACGGCGCGTGGAACACGCTGGTAACCGCCGCACGCCACCTGGCAAACGAGGGCGTTGGCCTGGTGTTTGTAGGTGATGGCGCGCAGCGCTCCCAAATCGAAGCGGTAGCTGCAGGTTCGAGCAATATCCGTTTTTTGGAGTTTTTCCCCGCGAATAAAATTCCGTCGGTGCTGGCCGCCGCCGATGCCCACGTGGTTACCGTGAAGCGGGGCCTGGAAGGCATCGTGGTACCCAGCAAAATGTACGGAATTCTGGCAGCCGGAAAACCGATTCTAGCGGTAGCGCCAAAAGAAACGGATGCTGTGTCGCTGGGCGTTCCCCGCGGTTTTGCGGTAGCTGCGGATCCGGACCGCCCTGCGGAAGTTGTCAATGCCGTGCGCGCCCTCGCTTCCGACCCAAAAAAGTTGAAGGCTATGGGCGAAGCGGCACGGGCTGCCGCTCCCGACTATGATAGAGTCGGGGAACTGCAAAAATTTGTAAAAATTATCGACCAGCTGGCAGTGGACCAGACAAATTAGAGGAGGCTGCGCTCGCGTGACGACAGCGGACGGATTTTGGGCAGGAAAGACTGTTTTCGTGACGGGCGGAGCGTCCTTCATCGGTTCGACGCTTACCGATCAACTGCTGGCGCGAGGCGCGAAAAAGGTTCGCATCGTCGATGATTTGACCAGCGGCCATCTCGGCAATATTCGGCAGCACCTCGGCACGGGCAAAGTTGATTTTCTGCAGGCCGATTTGCGCGAGCCAGGTGTTACCCGCGCCGCGATGGAGGGCGTCGACACGGTTTTCCATCTCGCCGCAGATCACGGCGGGCGCGGCTACGTGGACCTCCATCAGGCTGGCCCCGCGTCGAACTTTTTTCTGGATGGTCTGGTCTTTGCCGAAGCGCTCAAAGCCAAAGTTAAAAAAGTGGTGTTCGCTTCCTCCGGCTGTGTGTATCCGAATTTTCTGCAATCGGACACCAAGAAAGAGCTCTATCTCACGGAAGACCTCACCAAAGGTCCGAATGATGCCGACAATACCTACGGCTGGGCCAAGTTGATGGGCGAATTTACGCTACAGGCCTACACGAAGGAACACGGAATGGGAGCCGCTTCCTGCCGCTACTTCACGGTTTACGGTCCGCGCGGGGTGGAGAATCACGCGGTCATGGCCATGATTGCCCGCGCGTTTCTGGGCCAAGACCCATTTGAAGTTTGGGGCGACGGCACGCAAATTCGCAATTGGACGTACATTGACGACATCGTCGAAGGCACAATCCTGACCGGAGAGAAGATCAACGACGGCACGGCGATTAATCTCGGAACCATGGAACGTATCCGGGTGATCGATTGCGCCAAAATGGTTTGCGAATATACGGGTCACAAAGCCGAAATCAAGCTCCGCAAAGACATGCCCACCGGCCCGCTCAACCGCGTGGCTGACAATTCTCTCGCCAAGAAACTTCTAGGCTGGGAGCCCAAAGTGCTCTTCCGCGAAGGCCTCAAGCGCACCATCGACTGGTACTACGCCACACGCGATAAAGAGGAAGTCCGGCGTATTTTTACCCGTATGCTTACGGAGCGTTGACTCCCAGCACGTCCGTCTGTCTCTCCAGCGATTGCCGCAAAACTAAAATCGCAGTATCGTGTTCATGCTGCGTGGGACAGCTGATTTGTTCGCTCGACTTAGGAGCCGGGCCCCCGACCCGGCGAGGATCACGTGCAGCACCGGCCGCACCAGCCAGGCCGGATTCGGCTTACGTGATAAACGAGGTTGCATGGCCGCAGGCCTGCTTGCTTTTTTCATCGCGCTATTTGCGTCGCTGGTGCTCGTCGTCCCGGTGCGCGCGCTTGCGTTGCGCGTAGGAATGGTCGATCTGCCGGGGCCGCGCAAGGTTCATCTCAAGCCAATCCCTCTTCTTGGCGGCCTGGCGATGTACGCCGCCGTGGTGATTGCGGTGCTCTCTGCTTTCAACGGCCCCGCACGCGCACAAATCGTTGGCATCCTCATCGGCGCGACGCTCGTCGCGACTGTCGGCATCCTCGATGATCGGGGCGTGCTCCACCACCAAGTCAAACTGTTTGTCGGCATGCCGCTAGCGGCGGCGATCCTGCTGGTCAGCGGAATTCGCGCACAGATTTTTGGCGTGCTCCTGGGCGGACGCAGCGGGGATTTCTTGGATGCGGCGCTTACGGTTGTTTGGGTCGTCGGGATTACTGCTTCCTTCAGCATCCTCGATCACCTGGACGGGCTCTGCGCAGGCGTCGCCGCCATGGCATCGGTTTTTTTCGCCGTGCTCGCCTACCTGAACGGCCAGACGCTGGTTACCACCCTGGCTGCCGCGGTTCTTGGCGCGGCCACTGGATTTCTCCGCTGGAATTTCAAGCCCGCGAAAATTTTTATGGGCGATGGCGGCGCCATGTTTCTCGGTTTCCTGATGGCCACACTGGGATTAAAACTGCGGCTTGAAAACTCCAGTCACCTTTCCGCTTGGCTTGCGCCGGTTCTGATCCTGGGCGTGACGATTTTCGACACCACGCTGGTCACGATTTCCCGCTTGCGCCGCGGCCTGTTGCCTTTTGCCACGCCCGGGAAAGACCACGCAGCTCACCGTCTTTCGAATCTTGGCCTTGGGCACCGCGGCGCCGTCCTTACCCTGTATTTACTGGGCGCGATCGGCGGCGGCGCAGCCGTGCTCGTGAGTTATCTTTCGGCACGAATGGCTTCCCTGGTTGGGGCCATCGCCGTCGGCATTATTTTTGCCGGTGTTGTATACCTTGAGGGCGCTCCATATGAACGTCAGGCCGGCAAGACCTCTCCCGCTCCGTAAGACTTCCGTCCGTTTCGAGAGTGCATTTGCGGTCTTGCGTCTCTCCGCAGGTTGGTCCTTCATATTGGATTCGTTATACTTACAGCGCGCCCGCTCACTCACACCTTGAGCAGCCCCACACGGGTCGAGCGGGAAGAAGGTAAATTTTTGGCGTGGTTGCCTTGATGAGTAGAACTCTCGAGGAACGCCCGTCTTTGGGAAGCACGGAAACTGTGGAAAACACGGAAGCACAGCCCAGGCATGGTCGAAACGACCGCGAAGTTATCGTCGTGGGCGGCTCCGCTGCGGGACTCTTCACGGCGGCGAGCGTGGCCCGCGGTGGCCGCCGCGTTCGCGTGCTGGAATCAAAACCGCAATTCGAGCCTGCGCCTCGCACGTTGATTGTTACCGATCATTTCCGCCAACAAATGGGCGCTGCCGCCCGTGAAAGCATCAAAAATGAAATTCGCCGGTTCGAACTCTTCACGGATGGCCGCTCAGCGCAGGTCGCGCTAACCAGGCCCGATCTTATCATTGAGCGCGCGCGCCTGATTCCAGCGCTGGCCCGCGACGCCGAGCACGCCGGCGTTACCCTGTCGTTCGATACCCGTTTTCTGGGAATCGGCCCGAACGCGCGCGGCTTGCGGCTGGAGGTCGAATCCGGCGGCAAACACCAGGAGTTGCACGCGGACAGCGTTGTCGGCGCGGATGGCGCTGCCAGCCGCGTGGCGCGCGCCTCCGGCTGGCCCCCGGTTGAAACTGTGCCGCTCGTTCAAGCCATCGTCCGCCTGCCGAAGGATTGCCCGCCTGACACCACACGCGTCTGGTTCGTGCCGGATGATACTCCCTACTTTTACTGGCTGATTCCCGAATCTCCGGAACGCGGCGCTGTGGGCGTTATCGGCGAGCACGGCAGCGACACGAAACGCTGCTTCGAACGCTTCCTTGAAAGAAAGCATCTCGAGCCGCTCGAATGGCAGGGAGCGCGCATTCCCATATATCGCGGATGGGTTCCGGTTCGCCGTCAAATTGGAAACGGCGAAGTCTATCTGGTGGGTGACGCTGCAGCACAGGTCAAAGTTTCAACTGTCGGTGGGATCGTCACCGGTTTCCGAGGCGCGCTCGGCGTCTCGCAAGCGCTCTTGCAGAATGGCAAAAGCCACGAGCTTGCCGCTTTGCGGCGTGAACTGGGAACGCATTGGCTGATCCGCCGCGCGCTGCATAATTTTGAGCAAAAGGACTATTCGCAGTTGGTCGATTTGCTCGACTCTTCAACGCGGCAATCGCTCGGCGAAATCAATCGCGATGAATCCACTCGTTTATTGTGGAACGTGGTGCGCCGCCAGCCGCGTCTGGTGCTTCTCGGGCTGCGTGGCCTGCTGAGGGGAAAAACGGAGAAAGGTTAACTCCCGCCACTGCTTTCGAGTTTGCTGGTCCAAAACGACAGTTACAGGAAGCCAGTCGCCGACGGAAAACAACTTTCGATGAAACGCTTTCCCCCCGAATCGAAACCATTCACAATGAGCGATTGAGGTTTCGCTTCGCATAGGGTCGTGCTTGGAAGCTCGTCACAGGGAGGGTTCGCTTGCGCCTTTCAGTTATCGGTTGTGGTTACGTGGGTCTCGTCACCGGGGCTTGTCTTGCCGAAGCTGGACACCAAGTAGTTTGCACGGACATCGACCGCGAGCGCATCGCCAAGCTCAACGCCGGTGGCGTTCCAATCTACGAACATCACCTTGATCAGATTCTCGCGTCCGCCCACAAAGCGGGAAAAATTTCCTATACCGCTGACGCCGGTGAAGCCATCCGCGCTGGGGACGCCATCTTCATCTGTGTCGGCACTCCGCCGAAGGATTCCGGCGAAGCCGACCTCTCCGCCATCGACAACGTCGCCCGGCAAATTGCCGCGGAAGCGAAGTCGCCAAAACTCGTCATCGAAAAAAGTACCGTTCCGGCGCGTACGGGCCTCGAACTCAGCCGCGCCCTTACCGCTTATTCCAAAAAGAGCAATGTAAAATTCCGGGTCGCCTCCAACCCCGAATTTCTTCGTGAAGGCACGGCCGTCGCGGATTTTTTCCATCCCGACCGCATTGTTGTCGGCGTCGAGGATCCCTCCGCCGCCGCCGAACTCCGCGAAATCTACCGCCCGATTCTCGAACGGAGTTTCCGCTGTCCGGTGCACAACGGAACGTGCCCCCCGGGCCACAAGGCCGAATTCCTCGTCACCACCATCAACAGCGCCGAGCTCATCAAGCACGCCTCAAATTCTTTTCTCGCTCTGAAAATCAGCTATGCCAACGTGATCGCCGATCTCTGCGAAAAAATCGGCGCCAACGTGGAAGAAGTTACCCACGCCATGGGACTCGACGCCCGCATCGGCGGCCAATTCCTCAAGGCCGGACTCGGCTACGGGGGTTTCTGTTTCCCGAAGGACGTGCAAGCTTTCATTCACTTGTCGGCTTCCGTCGGCGTGGACTTCGACATTCTGAAGGCTACCGAACGTGTCAACAAACAACGCATCGACCGTTTTTTTGAAAAAATTCGCCAGGCACTATGGGTGGTGAAGGGCAAGCGCGTCGCCGTTCTCGGCCTGGCCTTCAAAGCCAATACGGACGACATCCGCTTCGCTCCCTCGTTGGAAGTGGTCAAGCGCCTTCTCGAAGAAGGCGCCGCCGTGCATGCCGCTGACCCCGAAGGCATGCCGCGCACCAAGGCGCTCTTTCCACAGGTCCATTATCACGAGGACGCCTACCAGGCTTTGCAGGACGCCGATGCCGCGCTGGTTTGCACCGAGTGGGATGTTTTCCGAAAACTCGATTGGGATCGCGCCGGAAAACTCATGGCCCGCAAACTGGTGATCGACGGCCGCAATCTTTATACACCCCAAAGCATGCGCGAAAAGGGCTTCGAATACTACTCTTTCGGCCGCGACTAGTTTTGCTGAAATCTGCTCTTTAAGATTTTGTAGTGGCGGGTCTTTAGACCCGTTCTTCTATTGCCGTTGTGGCCAACACTATCGGAGATAGGTCGCTTTTCCTTCTTTTTTGAAAACCCATTCCCTACCTATCCCTTTAACGCCTGTGGAAGGCTTCCTTGAAGTACGCGAGCGTCAGCTTCAGCCCTTCGTCCAGACCGACCTTGGGCTCCCACTTCAGGACACGCTTTGCCTTCGTAATGTCCGGGCAGCGCTGTTTCGGATCGTCCTGCGGCAGTGGCTCAAAAACGATCGGCGGCGCATTCTCAAAATGTTTCCGTATGCGCTCGGCGAACTCCAGAATGGTAATCTCCTGGGGATTGCCGACGTTGGTCGGCAGATGTTCGTCTGACATCATCAGTCTGTAGATCCCCTCGATCAGGTCGGAGACGTAGCAAAAGCTGCGCGTCTGTTTTCCATCCCCATAAATCGTCAGCGGCTTGCCGCTCAGCGCCTGATACACAAAGTTGGGCAGCGCCCGGCCGTCATTCAACCGCATTCGCGGCCCATAGGTATTAAAGATTCGCACGATATGCGTGTCCACCTTGTGATACCGGTGATACGCCATGGTCATCGCTTCGGCGTACCGTTTGGCCTCGTCGTAGACTCCGCGCGGCCCGATGGGATTCACGTGTCCCCAATATTCCTCGTGTTGCGGTGAGATTTCCGGGTCGCCGTAGCATTCACTCGTGGAAGCCAGAAAAAACTTCGCGTTCTTGGCGAGTGCGAGGCCCAATGCATTGTGCGTGCCCAACGCGCCGACCTTCAGGGTCTGGATGGGCAATTTGAGGTAGTCCACCGGGCTTGCAGGGGAAGCGAAATGCAGCACGTAATCCACGGGACCCGCCACATCGATGTAATTCGAGACGTCCCCGCGCGCCACTCGGAACTTCGGATGCTTCATCAGATGCGAGACGTTCGAATCGACGCCGGTGATGAGATTATCCAGCGCCAATACATCCCAGCCTTCGGCGATCAGCCGGTCGCACAGGTGCGACCCTAGAAATCCGGCTCCGCCCGTCACCACCGCCCGCATGCACCCTCTTTCCGAAAATCAGTCCGCCAGTGTACCGTGCCCGCGCTGGAACATCCAAACATCTGAATTTTGGGAAGCAGGTCCGTCCTCGCCAGGCTGAGCTTGCGCCCAACCGCCCCACGCACCCGAATCGGTGATTGAAGAATCGTTCAGTTCGACGGCCCTGCCGCACTGACCGCCGAAACATCTGACTTCATCCCGAGCGCCCTTAAATATCCCTCATTCACGCGGCACTTTTGCATGCGGACACTCTCCAGCAATTCGGCGAAAGCACGTGTGATCGTCTCCTGTTCAGGCCGAGCCTTCAGCCGTTCTTCCACGTGCCCTGTGTCGCGCGGAAGCTTTGCGAACTCCACGATCTTTCCCCAATCAGCAGGTGCGATAATGCTGACGACTGCCGACGGCTTTTCCATTTTCTTGTACGGCCAGAAAGCCCATCCGATGTTGTTTTTTTCAAGCGCTTTCACGAATTGCGCGATCCAATCATCGGTATTCTCCCCGGACTCGCCCATCCAGATCGGCACGTCATAGCGTTCGCGAAAATCAATGTATTGCCGCAGCACGCTTTCATCCGGTGCCGTCCAATATTTGTGAAACGTGTATGCCACGTTCGCATCGAAAGGGTTGCCAAAGACCGAAAAGTTACTGTCCCACTGCGCGCCACCGAGAAATAGAATATGGTGAGCATCAACCTTTCGTATCTCGCTCGACAACTTCCTGTAGAGCGGTTCAAGTGAAGAATTCAAAGGCGCCAGCCTGGGAAAATGCGGGATCGGCTCATTCAGCAGGTCATAACCGAGCACGGCTGGCTCGTCGCGATAGTGTGTCGCCAGCCGCCGCCAGATGGCAAACAGGTGCTCTTGCTCTTGTGGACTTTCGTATAGCCAGGGATATCCAGCGCTGTCATCAATGTTCGTGCCCGTCTGTCCGCCCGGTGCGGCATGCAGATCAAGGATCACATATAAATTTTCGGCGCGGCTCCAGCCGATTAACCGGTCCAGCAACTTGAAACCTTCCGCCTCGTCGCTCTCAAAAAAGCCGTAATGCAAAGGAACTCGAATGGCGTTGAACCTGGCCCGATGCAGCAGCGCGATGTCCTCCCGCGTGACGTAGTTCTCGCGGTACTTCTGCCAAAATGCTGCCGACCCTTCAGGCCCAAGCAGTTCCAGCACCAGCGCGCGGATCTCACTGGGGGATTGCGGTCCCCCTTGGAACAGCCACATGTAACCTTCGGGCACCAGCCAATTGCCCAGATTTGTTGCGCGGACAAGAAGAGGCTTACCAGCGGCATCGACAATCTGTTTGTGGTCCGTATGCGCAAACTGCGCGCTCACTTGGGAAGTCAATGCCAGAAAAAGAATCGGGAAGTATAGAAGTCTGAACTTGGACATGGTTCTCTCCAGTGGAAAGCCTACACCAAACTGGCCAGCGAGTAGGATCCCCAGTAGACGAGCATGCCAAATCTGGTGACTGCTATTTCGCGAACCGCCGGACGCTGAAGGAAATCGGCAGCCCGACCACGACCATGTGTACAAGCAGCCCTAGAATCAGGTCATGAAGTTTGTAAGGGCCCTTGGCGTGAAGCGCGGAGAGCGGCAAAACGACAAGATTCATTACCTCTTCCACGGCGGCGCCAAAGAACAAGCCGCACACCAGCGGGTGCTCGGTCATAAAACGCAGTTTGCGGCTCGCCGCGTAGTAGACAGCCGCCGCTGACCAAGCAATGAAGAAGTGCAGGAAGACGCCCAGAACATAGGTGCCGTCGCCTCCCTGGAAAGCCTCCCGCCCAAGCAAGCCTGCGGCAATCACGAGCGGAATCTTCCATCCAAACAGGATGCAAGCTTGTAGAAGGTCCAAGGTCCCGGCAATCCCGCCGCCCACGACGATTGCCAGTAGAGCGTTCCGTTTCCGCGATGGCCCAGGCGCCGAGTCTCCAGTCATCCCGTCCTCCTTTTCACTTCTGATTTGTTCGCCATCCGCAATGCCGTGTTACTCAAGTGAGACGCGAGAAGTCTTGAGCCAGGGTCTGAAACACTCTGAATAGTTCTGAAATCACTCCGCACCGGCGCCATCTGCAGATCGACTCACGGCTGGGCAGCGTTCGAAACGCCAGGCAAGACCGGTCGCAGCGCGGTCGGCGTTTCTCTGCGGTGTTGGTATAATCGGCGCGCCGCGTTTCTGTTTATAAATAGAGGGCAGTAGCAATCGCGATCCTCGATGGAACGCCCAATCACGACAACGCTTCGCATCGGCGCCTGGTGCGTCAATCCGTCGTCCGGCCAGATTTCACGGGATGGCGAGACCTCTCGGGTAGAGGTGCGGACGATGCGGCTGCTGCTGTGCCTCGCCGAGCACGTCGGCGAGGTCGTCAGCATCGATGACTTGCTCAACCACGTCTGGTCTGGAGTGGCCGTCGCTCCGGATTCCGTCTACCAGGCTGTAGCCTCGCTCCGCCGTCTGCTCGGCGACGATCCCAAGCAGCCCACTTACATCGAGACAGTGCCGCGACTGGGGTATCGGATGGTGGCGACTGTCAGTCCCTGGGCGGATGAGCCGGCCGCCGACGCTCGTGCGCATAGCAATGCCCAGACGGGCTTTTCGCACGCTCCGGACGCCGAACATCCCGCGGCCACCCCGGCAACGAGCGATACTCCGACGCACGGCCCGCGCGTCAGGGCCGTCTTCACTTGGGCCGCCGGCGCAGCGTTTGGCCTCGCGCTCGTAGTTGCATTCCTGTTCTACAACAAGGCCGCAAACAACAATCGCTCCGCCGCAGCCGCCGTTGCAGCGCAGCCGCAGAAATCCATCGCCGTGCTCCCGTTTCTCGACCTGACTGATGACATGAAGCAGGAGCCCTTCGCTGACGGCATGACCGAGGAGCTGATCGACAAGCTCAGCAGAATCCCCGGCCTTCGCGTACCGCCTCCCACGTCCTCGTTCTATTTCAAAGGCAAACTCTGGCCGCGTTCGCATGGCACTCCGCAAATAACCATCGCCGATATCGCCAAAATGCTGGGTGTCGCCTATGTGCTCGATGGCAGTGTCCGCAAATCAGGCACCAGGCTGCGAGTCGACGCGCGCCTGATTCGGGCCGACAACGGCTACATTGTCTGGTCGGAAACCTACGACCGCCCCTTCGACGACATCCTGATGGTCCAGGACGACATCGCCGGCGAAGTAACCAAAGCACTGAGGGCATCCATCGAGGCCAGACCGGACCATTAGCCAATGGACCACCATACTGTCGCGCTCGTCAGCATTACGGGTACCTGCCTTGATGTGCTCGGTAGTCTCTATCTGGCCTACGACCTGTTGGGTGGACAACACGGTCCGTTGCGACTCCTTACCCGCGCGGTAACGTACTCCGTTGTCTTCGGCATCGGCTACGGCCTCGGCCTTGGTCTTTTCTTTGGTCTCGCTTCCGGCATCGCCTCCAGCATCACACTATCGATTGAATTCACCCGCGCGGCTCGCGGGCTGGAGCACTACTCCTTGTTCTGGGAAGGATGGTTCGCCGCCATCCGGGGATTCGCTTTCGGAGCTGGACTGTACAGGATCTTGGGCTTCGGATTCGCTGTCGCATTCGCCATTCTCATCACCTTGGGTCAAATACTTGCCTACTCCGGCGGTGTGCGCCCCGCCATCGCGTATAGTCCTTCTCTCCGTCCACGGCTTACGCGCCGTCTGTTTTGGGCGACGGTGAGGCGTACAGTCGGCTACACGGTGACAGCCCTGGTCTGCAGCGCCCTCGTCCATCACGTGGACCACGCCTGGTCTTTTGCGATTCGCGTGGGGTTGGTGACGGGCCTCGTCACCGGCGTGGGAATGACGCTCAATCCTTACATCGAATACTACGCCGACAACCTCCCGGAGCGCCGGCTTGGGGCATTCGGCATTGCCCTCATCTTTTGCGGTTTTGCCCTGCAGTCCCTTCAATACTGGCTAGCACTATTGGATGTCCGTCTAACCTAAGGTCGCCCACTCGCTCTTCTTTTACCTGTGTGGGAGGATGGCAGGGACTACGGCGGTGGTCCATTCTCCGTGATCGTTGGAGTAGGAGCCGCGCACCCCCCGCCCTGCTCGCGCGGAGTCCCCGGCATCTTTCTTGTGTAGTGGCGGGCCTTGGCACGCCTCCCGCCTGTCCCGTGCGCACGGTGTGACGTATACTCCGGTTTCAGAGAGGGTCCGAACCATGGCGAACACTTTGAACAAATCGTTTTCTGCCAAATTGCAGAAGAGCCACAAGGGCGGATGGACCTATGTGGTCTGGCCGAATTCAGTCAAGTTCTTCGGTACACGCGGCCTGGTTAAGGTCAGAGGCACAATTGATGGTCATCCCTTCAAAAGTTCGTTCATGGCTATGGGCGACGGCCGGCACATGCTGCCTGTAAAGGTAGAGATACGCCGGGCAATCGGAAAGGAAGCCGGCGAAACCGTGAAGGTGCTATTGGAAAAGCGGATAGGCACCTAAACAAAAGTAGCGCACTCTCAAGTCCGGATTGGCCCTTATCGGTAACTGGCTTTCGCGAGCTCAAACCCAAAGACCAAGGAAACTCTTGTTCTTGCATCTCCCGATCCCGCGCTATACTCGGACTCACTCGACACTCTCGTCGATATCGGCGTTCCTGCCGAGAAGGAGGTGATCCGGTGAGGTACGGTTTACGTTGAAGCTGTAGAGGAGGCGCTTGTGAGATTACCGAGCGCCTCTTTCCTTTTCTCCCTCTGTCGAACTCCCTGTGATTTGACTAACTTATTCAGTTGCTCATCCCGAAGCCAGTGCCTGACAAACTCGCTTACCGGGCCAGCGACTGGCCCGACCCGAGGAAAACATATTCATGACCCTCATCTCCCATTCAGAGAGCGGTCGCCAATCCGCTCGGGACACGTTCCGGCGCCGCCGATTGACCGCTTCGGCGGAGCGGGATAGCATGCGCCGGTTCTCCAATGGCGACTCCGGACAGCTCCATCAAGGCATCTCGGCCGCGTTACCGCGCCCTGCTTATTCTTTCCGCCGTTGGCGGCGCCGGCCTGTTGCTTGCACTGATGATTTTCTTCGGCGTTGGCCGCTGGCTGGTCGCCGAAGACCCGCTTGGGAAAGCCAGTGCGATCCTGGTGCTTAGCGGAGCGCTGCCGATGCGCGCCGTCGAAGCCGCGAAGCTCTACCGCGAAGGGTACGCGCCGGAAGTCTGGCTGACCCATTCCACGGAACCTGCTGAAACTTTGGAAGAGATGGGCATTCGCTTCGCCGGCGAGGATCATTACAACGCGCTCGTATTGATTCACGAGGGCGTGCCGGCAAAAGCGATTCAGATACTCGAACCACCCATCGTGAATACCGCCGACGAAATCAAAGTCGCCGCCTCTGCGCTTGCGCGCGCAAAAGGTGATGCCGTGATTCTGGTCACGACAAAAGTCCACACGCGGCGCGTTGGCCTGCTTTGGCGCAGGCTCGCGTCCGGCCAAGGCCGGGCCATTGTGCGCGGAGCTTCGGCCGATCCCTTCGATCCCCGGCACTGGTGGCGCAGCACCACCGATGCTCTGGACGTCGTGCGCGAAGTTCTCGGCGTACTGAATGCGTGGGCGGGTCTTCCTCTGCATCCAGCGCGATAATTTTGGAGCTTGGGAAAGGAAGAATTCAGAAAAAGAAAAATCGCTTGCGGCGCGGCGGCGATGCATCTTCCACTTCTGGAACGTGCGGCAAAGGCCGCCCCTCGAAAGCTGCAAGCGGATTGTCGTGGAACAACGCGCGCGCAGTCTCTTCGCCAAATTGATCGACGACGACGTTATAGGCCGGTTGCAGACGAAGCGGACGCGTCCGCGTGTTGTGCGCGTCGCTGGCGACGAAATGGATAAGGCCTTCGGCGATCCAGCGCAGCGCGTCTTTCTGAGAACCGGCGCCGAAGCCTCCAGTCAGCGCACCTGCGGTCACCTGGGCGAAACATCCCTGGCGTATCCATTTTTTCAGGCGCTCCGGTCGCGATCGCAGAATCCCGTTTCGTTCCGGATGGGTGATCACTGGTTGCAGACCGGCAAGTTGGAGTTCGTGCAACGTGTGGTCCATCGAAGGCGGGATCGAATACTCATTGAACTCCACCAGCAGGAAATCACGCTGGTTAATGCAAAACTGCCGCCCATCTTTGCGCAACGATGCGAGATTCTCCGGGTTGAGATGAAAATCGCAGCCGGTGGCGATTCTCAGCCGGTCGCGGACCTCCGCCTGCAATTCGTCCCGAATGCGGCGCACGTGCGCAAAATCGAAATAGTATTCGTTGTTGGAGTGCGGCGTGGCAACGACGTGCGTAATTCCATCGGCAATCGCCGATTCCGCCATGGCCACCGATTCTTCCATGGTGGCCGCGCCATCATCGATGCCTGGCAGAATGTGACAGTGCAAATCAATCATTTCGATAAGCCGTCCCTAGCGCCACCACGCATCCAGCATCTGCCACACCCCGAGTAAGACCAGGATTCCCGCAAAAACCTGGCGCATGCCTCGCGGATTGATTTTCTTCGCCAAAATTCCTCCTGCGATGCCGCCCAAAAACACTCCGGGTATCAGCAGCAGCCCGGTTCTCCACGACACAAATCCTTCCTTCGCGTACGCCATCAGCGCCAGCACTCCGGTAGGTGGTATCAGCGCCACCAGGGAAGTTCCCTGTGCGCGGTGTTGGCTGAACCCAAACAGCAGCCCCAGCAGCGGCACCAGCAGCACGCCGCCGCCAATGCCGAACATTCCGGAGGCAACTCCGCACACGCACGCGACCGCGAATATTCCGGCGTTGCGTCCTATCCCTTTACCCATGAGTCCGCTTCCCCGCTGTGCCGCTGGCAGCAGGGCTCTCAAGCTGCGCTTTTCTCCAGAGCAAAAATCCAGCCAATAGGAGGAAGGCGCCGAATAATCCTTGCAAGGTTCGCGTCGGCATGGGAAGCGCCACCAAGCTCCCGGCATAAGCGCCGAAGAGCATCCCCAGTGCGCACAAAATCCCTGCAAGCAAATCCACCTGGCCCTGCTTCCAGTATTCGCGCAAGGCTCCGAGTCCAACAGGCGGCAACAAAATGAAAAGCGAAGTTCCCTGTGCCAGGTGTTGGTCCATGTGCAAGAAATAAACCATCGTCGGCACGAGAACGACGCCACCTCCGATGCCCAAGAGGCCGACCAGCACACCAACGCCAAGTCCCAGAAAGAGAATGATGAATGTCATGTTGACCGGACTGCCCTGCGCGTATGGTCCCGCAGATTCGACTCCAACCATTCTATCTTCACTCTCTCGGGCCCCGCCAGCAACCTCCCTTCCGCCCACGGCGAATATCGGGAATACACCCTCTTTTTTTGTTTGCACAGAACCTGCTATATTTAATTGTTTGTTGCACGTCGGCTTTGTGGCTTGCAGGCGGTAGCGTGGCCGCCCGCATCATGGCATCCCCAAAAACGCGAAAGTCTTGATTCCGGCCAACCCGGAGTCACACATCCATAAAAAAGAGGAGTGCGACGGAACCCCATGCCAATCGACCGGAAACCCGAGTTTTTCAAAGGCACCCAGCTCAAGGTAGGAATTATTGGCTGCGGATACGTCGGACTGCCGCTGGCGCTGCGCTTCGCCGAAGCGGGACACAAAGTCACAGGATTTGATGTTGATCCTCACAAAGTGTCGATGCTCAACGCCGGAAAGTCGTATATCGAACACATTCCCCAGAACAAGATCCAGCAGTTCGTGAACAGCAGACACTTCAGCGCAACCAGTGATTTCGAGAAGCTGAAAGAAGCGGATGCCATTCTCATTTGCGTGCCCACGCCGCTTGATGAGCGCCGCGAACCGGATCTGAGCTACGTCGAACAGACCGCCATTTCGATTTATCCGCATCTGCAAAAGGGACAGCTCGTGGTTCTTGAATCGACCACGTACCCGGGCACAACCGAAGAAATGGTTCTGCCCATCCTGGAGAAAAGCGGTTTGCGTTGCCCGATCGCGGCGGGCCAGGAAAACGAAAACATCGCGTGCGATTTTTACCTGGCGTTTTCGCCGGAACGCGAAGATCCCGGAAACAAACAATTCGGGTTGGCGCAGATTCCAAAAGTGGTTGGCGGATTGAATCCGCCGAGCGGACGCGCGGCGCAGGCGCTGTACACGCAGGTTGTTGCCCGCGTCGTTCCAGTCAGTTCGACGCGCGCGGCGGAAATGACGAAGCTGCTCGAAAATATTTTTCGCTGTGTGAACATCGCACTGGTGAACGAACTCAAACAACTCAGCCTGCGAATGAACATCGACATTTGGGAAGTCATCGACGCGGCGGCGACGAAACCCTTTGGGTACATGCCGTTTTATCCGGGACCAGGATTAGGCGGCCACTGCATCCCGGTGGATCCCTATTATCTTTCGTGGAAGGCGCGCGAATATGATTTCGCGACGCGCTTCATCGAACTGGCCGGCGAAGTCAACACGGCGATGCCGTACCACGTCGTTGACGCGGTGGCGAATTCGCTGAACGATCACAAGAAGAGCTTGAAGGGCTCGAAGATTCTGGTGCTTGGCGTGGCGTACAAAAAAGACGTGGATGATCTGCGCGAATCGCCGACGCTGAAAATCATGCAGCTCCTGCAACAGCGCGGCGCGCATTTGGACTACAACGATCCGTATTTCCCACAACTCCACAAGATGCGGCACTACAATTACGAAAACATGAAATCCGTGCCGCTCAATCCGCACACGCTCGGAAGTTATGACGCGGTGATTATCGCGACGGATCATTCAAGCTATGACTATGCGGCGATCGCGGATGCCGCAAAACTGGTCATCGATACGCGCAACGCCACGCGCCGCGTGGTGCGCCACCGCGAAAAAATCGTTCTCTGCTAGGCAGCGATGGCCTCGCCTGCCGAAGAAATTCGCCGCCAACTCGAGGAAAGCGCTCGTGTTAAGCAAGGTTTTTCCAGCGAATTGATAAGCAGCATCGCGCAATTCGCGGAGAAATCCGCAGCCGCGTTGCGCGCCGGCGGCAAGCTCGTTTTTTTCGGGAATGGCGGCAGCGCTGCCGATGCGCAGCACCTTGCCGCAGAATTGGTCGTGCGGCTACGAACGGAACGGCCGGGCCTGGCGGCACTGGCGCTCACGACGAATCCTTCGGTGCTGACGGCTGCAGGTAACGACTACGGATTCGAACGGATCTTTTCCCGGCAGATTGAATCGCTCGTTGCAAAGCAGGACATTCTTGTGGCGCTCTCGACCAGCGGCAATAGCCCCAACGTGATTCGCGGAGTGGAAGCGGGACGCGCTCGCGCAGCGTATCTCGTCGCGCTTACCGGAGAAACGGGCGGGCAACTCGCCAGCAAGGTTCATCTTCTGTTGAATGTCCCATCGAATGACGCCCAGCGCATCCAAGAATGCCACATCACGATCGGGCACATCGCGTGCAGCCTCATCGAACGGCTAGCACCTAGATAAGTAGAGACTCTCCCTGCTGTTTTGGGTTGAACTGTTACCCCAACGGGTGCATACTCAGGTTAGATGTCTACCCAAGAAACGAGAGAACGGCTCGAACTTCTCCAAGGCACGCTAGACCTGTTGATCCTGCGGACCCTAATCTTGGGATCTCAGCATGGTCAGGGGATCGCGCGCGCCATTCAGCAGACTTCGGAAGAGGAGCTGCTGGTGGAACACGGCGCACTCTATCCCGCGCTACAGCGGCTAGAGGAACGCGGGTGGATCTCTGCCAAGTGGGGAACCTCATCCAACAATCGAAAGGCTCGCTTTTACACGCTGACTGCGGTCGGCCGCAGACAACTAGTGAAAGAGACCGCCAAGTGGAAGCGGCTGGCAACAGCTATCGGGCGGATCCTAGACCCTGCAAAGGGGGACTAGCGCCATGTTGAGACGCAAGCGGAAGCCAAGCGACTTCAGCGCCGAAATTGAAGCACACCTAGGGCATGAGACCGAGCGCTTGCGGGAGCAGGGGCTGAGCGAACAGGAGGCCCGAGCCGCGGCACGCCGATCCTTCGGCAACGTCATGAAAGTCGAAGAGCGTTTTTACGAATCCCGGCGCTGGCTCTGGTGGGATCATCTCCGGCAGGATCTTCGCTTCGGCTTGCGGATGCTGGCACGGAACTCGGGATTCACGGTTACGGTGGTTCTTACCCTCGCGCTTTCGATCGGTGCGAACACAGCGATCTTCTCCTTGGTGAATGCGCTCATCCTGAAGAGCCTGCCCTATTCGCATCCAGACCGGATGAGCACGATTTACACGCGGATCACCGGCTCCAGGCCCTCCGATGAGCGGCACAAACTGAATGGTGAGCAATGGGAACTCCTGCGCGACAATGTCCCGTCCCTGATACCGGCTGTTTCAAGTCCAAGAACTTCCGGCGTGAATCTCCAAGCGGGTTCGCGCGTCGAGTACGTGCTTGCCGGGCGCATCTCGGCCCACTTTCTCGACGTGCTGGCCGTTCAACCCGTGCTAGGTCGCAACTTCTTGGAGGATGAGGACCGTCCCCACGGACCCAAAGCCGCCATCCTGAGCTACAGTTTGTGGCGCAACGCCTTCGGCGCTAATCCGAAGATTGTGGGCCAGGCCGTCTCGTTGAAAGGCGAGCCATATGAGGTCATAGGCGTACTCCCAGAGGGCGCAACTACTCCCTTGAACGCCGACTTATATGTGGCGCTCCAACCCGGCCGCGGGGGTGAGGGCGGGGGAACGAACTTTGAGTGCATCACCCGGCTGCGCGATGGTGCGACTTGGCTGGAGGCGGATGCCGAAATCAACCGCGCTTGGCAGATGCGCAACCAACGCTATGAATTAGAGAACAACCCAGGCGCACAAGTGACCTATCATTCCGTTCCGCTCCAAAGAGGGGAAACGGCCAGGCTGCGTCCGCAAGTCTTGACGCTAATGCTGGCGGCCGGATTCATCCTGCTGATCGCCTGCGCCAATCTGGCCGGGTTAACGCTGGTGCGCGTGATGCGGCGCACTTCGGAAGTAGCCACGCGGTTGTCGCTGGGGGCCTCGCGCTGGCAGATCCAGAAGCAGTTCTGGATCGAAAACCTGCTTCTGGCGCTTGTGGGCGGAGTGGTTGGCCTCGGTGTGGGCTTCGCGGCCCTGCGCGGCCTATTGCTGCTGTTGCCTGAACACTTTCTCCCTGTCGCGCGTGTTCCTCTTGACGGCCGTGTGCTGGGCTTTGCACTCACTGTTTCGCTTTTGACCAGCGTCCTATTCGGCATGCTCCCAGCGCTTGCCAGCCGGAATGTTGACCTACGATCGTCGATGGCTAGCCGCGCCGTGGCTGGGGGCGGCAGCCTGCGCCTGCGCCAGGGGCTTATCGCCGGCGAGGTTGCCCTTACCGTTGTGCTGCTGGCCGCCTCCGGCCTGCTCATCCGCACTCTGGTTCACTTGGAGACACTGCCTCCGGGGTTCAATCCGAACGGAGTAATGACCGCGAAAGCATCTCTCGACGACGTCCGCTTCCACGATCCCGCGGCTTTCAGAAAGTTGTTGGTCGAGAGCACGGCCGCCATGCGGCAGATTCTAGGAGTGCAGCAGGCCGCCGTCGGCCTGAGCTTGCCGTATGAGCGAACATTGATTACCGGAGGCCTAGCCATCGGCGACGGTAGAGAAGCGGGGCAAAAAGCCATGGCGGATGAGGTATACATCACGCCTGACTATTTCGCAGCATTGCAGATTCCAATCCTGGCGGGGCGCTCCTTCAGCGAAGCAGACGGGCCGGATACGCAGCGCGTGGCTATAGTCAATCAGGTGTTCGCGCGCAAGTTTTTCCATGGCGCAAACGCAGTTGGCCGTTACCTGGACAAGGACACCATGATTGTAGGAATTGCGGGGAATGTGGCCATGGCGCCAGGCATTGATCCGGTTGCGCCTCTCACCAACGAAGAAACCATGTACGTTCCTGCCGCGCAAATCGAGGCCAGGCAGCTCTCGTTGCTTCATGTGTGGTTCCAGCCAAGCTGGATTGTTCGCGCCTCCGGCCCAGTGGACGGACTGACGGCACAGATGCAACGCGCATTGGCGAGCGCCGATGCCAATCTGCCCTTCTCCGGCTTCTACAGCATGCGCGATTTGCTGGCGAAGACTTTGGTGACACAACGTCTTGAGGTGGCGCTCTTGAGCGCGATGACAGCGCTAGCGCTGCTGTTGAGCGCCGTAGGAATCTTTGCGCTGATAGCAAATATCGTGGCGCAGAAAACGCGTGAAATCGGCATCCGCCTCGCTCTGGGCTCCAGCATTCGTCAAGCCATGATGCATATCGGAGCGCCGGGAGTACGAGCATCCGCACTGGGGCTCATCGTGGGTTTGATTTTATGTGCAGGAGTATTGCGAGCCATGCATAGCGTGCTTTATGGCATTGGCGTCTACGATGCTCCAACCCTGGCTTCCGTGGTTCTCGCGCTTGGATTGGTGACGCTTCTGGCGACAACCCTGCCAACACTGAGAATTGCAAGGATTGACCCAGCCAAGACACTGCGCGAAGAATAGGGGCGGCCATGCCTCTGAAGCGAGCGGAATGTCCTTATCCGAACGCGAAGCAGGTGCTACTTGGCTTTCTGGAGTGCGACGCGGGCGGTGGGGTGTACCAAGGAAACGGGCGGGCAGCTCGCCAGCAAGGTCGATCTTCTGTTGAATGTCCCTTCGAATGACGCGCAGTGCATCCAAGAATGCCACATCACGATCGGGCATATCGCGTGCAGCCTAATTGAGAAACTGGCGTCTAGCCAGATTCCTGCCAACGAAGAAACTTATGAAATAATTCATTGGGGGTAGCCAACGCGGCGCGCGAGGTCTTGAAAGCGAGGGTCAGAACGGAGATTGTCGATGCGCAAGTCGGCTTTGAGGTGCCAAGGGATATCCAAGGATCTTTGCTGATAGGCCTTTTCCAAGAACTCAAACGCCCTGTCCTTCTCGCCAAGACCTGCGTATATGGTGGCGAAGGTATAAGGCGAGACATAAACACTCTTCGATTTGTGTTCCAAATCATGAAGGATCTTTTCCGCTTGGGCCCTTCTGCCAATCACGGCATATGCGTGTGCGAGCGAAGCGACGGCATCTGGATTGCCATCCGAGGTCTCGACAGCTTTCTGATACTCAGAGATGGCTTCCAGCAGTTTTCCTGTACCTACATAGCCCACAGCGAGATTGTAGTGCCCGGTCCATTCGTTCGGATTGGCAGCGACTTCTCTTCTGCTGGCGTCGAGCAAAGCTTCGTAATTCCGCATCTGATACTGGGCCGCTGATTCGGTCATAGCGGAGCTGGGACCAGGATCCAACTCGTTGCTCGTAGCAATTTCAGCCAAAGCCTCGGCGCGCTGGCCCAGAAAGCTCAGATAAACTGCGCGATCTTCATGAGCGCAACTGTAACTTGGAGCCAGCGCAATTGCCCGGTTGAAATTGCGTCCGGCGGCTTCCCAATTCCAGTCAAAACGCCAACTCATCAAGCCAAGCGTGTCGTAGGCTTCACCAATGCTGTCGTCCAGTTCCAGCGCTTTGTTTAACGCCGCTTTCGCGGATTTGTAGGCTTGATCGGGCGACAACCCGCCCTGACCGGAAAACGCCAAATAGACATAGGAGTCTGCCAGCCCCGAATACGCCAGCGCAAAGCCAGGATCCTTGCGGATGGATTCTTCGAAGTAGCCCTTCGCCTTATTCAGCGGCTCCGCCATCGTGAACTGGTTTGACAGGTAATAGCGGCCCCGGAGATAAGCCTCGTAAGCTTCCGGATTCACGGCCGGAGAGGAACGGAGCAGCGCCTGCTGCTGGGGAGTCAATTGCACGCGGACTTGCCGCGTTATGGTTTGTGCCACCTCGCTCTGTAACTTGAGGACGTTGCCAAGATCACGCTCATACGTCTCTGCCCAGAGGTGCTGATCGGTGGGTGCGTGAAGCAATTGGGCCGTAATGCGCACCCGATTACCTGACCGCAGAACCGATCCTTCCACGATCCCGTCCACGTTCAATTCGCGTGCAATCTCCGGCAGACTCTTTTTTGTGCCTTTGTAGCGCATCACGGAAGTCCGCGAGATCACACGCAGGGCGCCGACCTTTGCAAGGTCGGTGATCAACTCATCCGTCATGCCATCCGCAAAATATTCCTGTGAGGGATCGCCAGACAGGTTCTCGAGCGGCAGTACGGCGATGGAGCGTAAGCGGGGAGCTGCACTTGTCGCATGCGATCCAGTCCGCACCAGCCAGAAAACCAATCCGACGGCAAGAAGAGCCAACAGCGTGAATGCGAGGGCCATGCGAGGTTTGGCCTGCGTCGCGGCTGCTACCTTCTGGCCCGTTTGGTTTCCATTTTCTGAAGGAGCAAGGGGTAGCTCAACGCGAACTTGCTCTACTTGTGCAATAAATCTGTACCCGCGGCGCGGGAGCGTTTCGATGTAGCGCGGGGTCTCCGCCGAATCGGCCAACGCTTCGCGAATACGCGCAATTGCGTTGTGGAGGCTGTGGTCGAAGTCCACAAAAGTATCGGCCGGCCAAAGCTGGCTCCTTAGTTCCTCGCGAGTGACCAGATTCCCGGCGGATTCCAGCAATATGGCAAGCACCTGCAAGGGTTGGCCTTGTAGCCGGAGCTTGACGCCGCGTTTGCGCAGTTCGCCGGCGCGCAGATCCAGCTCAAAAGTGTCGAAGCGGAGTGCGCGCGATGCTGGAGCCGGAGCAGACATGAAAACCTCTGAAGGTTCCCCGAAGCGTATCACAATTCTCCTTCTGCGATGGCCTGTCGTACGGCCTGCGAAGTCCCTGCTTTTCACTAGGTTAGGAATGGAGAAAACTTTGGGAACGGATAGGGGCGGCAAGGATTGACACTTTCGCCCTTCCCGACGAAAGTTGCCCCTGTTTTGCGCTCGAGACCCAGCAATCGGCGGCCCCGCACATCACAAGCCGCCGCCGCTTTCCCGAGCGAATTCCTGAATCAGAAAGAAGGAGAACCAGGATGAGAACTCTCATCACAAGTCTTTTTGTCACCGCTTTGGCACTCAGTTTTGCGCCCACGGAGCACGAGCAAGAAAATCTGCCAAGTGTCACACAGGTCGTGGCCTTGGACGAATGCGATCCGGCGACGTTCAATGCCGCGCTTGGGCCTGATTTCTGCAAAAACGTCGCGCTTGGAGCGGCCACGAAGTTGCCCGACTTGTTTGCAAAGGCAGCCGCTGGAAAACCTGACCCGGGCTGGGACTTCGAACCTGACATAGTCCACATGAAGAAGGGAACCATTCTTGACGTAGTCGATCAGGGCGGCGAGCCTCACACGTTCACCGAAGTGGCACAGTTCGGTGGCGGTTTTATAGGGGACCTAAATGCAGGAGAAGCCGTGGTTCCCGAATGTGCCGGTGGGTTTTCGAACGTCGCGGTGGCCAAGACCCGAATCCTACAAGGCAGCCACAGCCAGATCACGGGTCTGTCGAAAGGTGAACATCTTTTTGAGTGCTGCATCCATCCTTGGATGCGCGTGAAAGTCGAGGTGAAATAAACGGCCCGCGAAAAAAGAGACCGTGAGCCTGCACGAGAAGCGCCAGGCGCCGCAAGCAACGGCCAACAGATGGCACGAAATAAGCCGTCTCGCCGCCGAACTGGTTGTCCGGCGGGTCCCGGCGGCGCTGGCGCTTACTAGAAACCCCTCGTGTTTTTGCGCGTTGTGCGTTCACCTTCGTCCTGCTGGAGGCCCGCGGCACTCTGCCACCAATCTTTGCGCTGCCCGCAGGATATGGCGACATGGCCATCGGGGCCACCGCCTCCTTGGTGGCGTGGAAGCTCGCAAATCCCGCTCATCGCAGCTCCTTCATCCTGTGGCAATTGCTTGGTGTTGCAGACTTGGTGATTGCGGTGAGCCTGGGGACAACCGCGGGCTTGGTCAGCCCGCAGGGCCCTTCGATGGCCCCTATGACGACGCTGCCATTAAGTTTAATTCCCACGTTCCTTGTGCCGCTGTTTGTGATTCTTCACGTTATTTGCATCGCCCAGGCAAGGACCTGGAAAACCGTTTCGGAGAATGCTCCTCAGACGATGAGGCCGACGCAGTATCGCGCGATCTGATCATTGATTTCGACGAGAGCCGCACAACCGGGAAGACTGCCAAAGGCGAACTGCCTACCTGGATTTCAGGAGTTCGACGCGGGCGGTGGCGAAGGGCATGACGGCTTCGAGCAACACTGGCGTGCGTGCGGCGTCATTCGCCAGATACAGCGTGAAAGAGGCGTCTTTCGTCTCCACGCCATTGTCAAACACACGAATACCAATTTTTGACGCGGTGTAATCTCCTGCTGGGACGGTCACCTTTCCTGAAGCGACGCCGCGTTTAGCGCGGACGTCGTACAGCTTGTGCCCGTCGTAGACCGGGCAGCGCACTTCGGGCGTTTTTGCCCAGTCGACGTTGCGCAGGTATTGCATGAAGCCGAGCGGATCGCGCGTTCCAGGCAGGACGCGCGCCTGCGCCGCCTCCGGCGAGGCGGGCTCCTTGCCGGTGGCGGTCATGCGCTGGAGGGACTCCACCTTCTGCCCGCGCTCGTTCAAGCGCATCTCATATTGCAAACTCGCCAGAGTCGCCGCGTCGCTATAGGAATCGAACTGATCGTCCACTTCGAAAATCATGCGCAATGCATTCTGCGTGTGTGCAAAGGCCTGCAAATGCCAGACGCTCTTTCCGAGAAAAGTGCCGCGTCCGGTAACCTGAAGCTTCAAACTTGCCACGTTCTCGAGATTGGAGACGTTAGCGGTGTATTCGAGAACTTCGCCGGAGCGCAGGGGCAACGCGGTGTCAACGGGGGCGGCGACTTTCTTTGAAACGGCCGATACCCGGGGCTTCGCGGCGAGGGCGTTCGCGGGTTTCGCCGGAGGGGGCGCGTCATGAAAGCCGGCTGGCTCGGGCGATACGACCTCAGGGGCGGGCTGCGCCTCGCGCGCGCGTAGATAATAGAAAGCTCCGACGGCGCAGGCCAACACGGCCAGTATTGCAATGCCGACTGTGGTTCTGAGGCTCATGCTCTTTGTGTGACGCTCACTTGATTCAACGGCTTGCCCAGCGCCCTTCCGTCGTACAATGTCTTTCTGTGCGCGGAAACGCGCCGCACACTATGAGCGTATCAAAACTGAGGCCAGTCGTCTTTTCCGGGCTTAGTTCATAAGTTGAAACAGCAATTGGAGGATTTTCTGAATGCGGTACCTCGTCACGGGCGGCGCCGGCTTCATCGGCTCAAACACAGTGGACGAACTCGTCCGGCGCGGCCATAGCGTTGTTGTGCTCGACGACCTCTCTTCCGGCAAGGAAGACAACCTGGCGGAAGTCCGCAACAAGATTACTTTCATCAAGGGAGGCATCACGGACATCGAGGTGGTGCGGAAAGCCATGCACGAAGCGGAGTACGTGCTGCACCTTGGGGCGCGAACATCCGTACCGCGCTCGGTGAAAGATCCCATCGAAACAAACAAGATTAACATCGACGGCACGCTGAACGTCCTGGTTGCAGCAAAGGAACTGAAGGTCAAACGCGTGGTGTTCGCGGCTTCGTCTTCCGCTTACGGGGAAACGCCGACACTTCCAAAAGTCGAAACCATGCAGCCACAGCCGATCTCCCCGTATGGCGTTACCAAGTTCGTGGGTGAGCTTTACGCCCAAACGTTCGGGCGGTGTTACGGACTGGAAAACGTGTCGCTGCGTTATTTCAACATCTTTGGGCCGCGGCAAGATCCCGGCTCGCCGTATTCCGGCGTGCTGGCGAAGTTCTGCACGGCGTTTCTGGAAGACACGCCGCCGGTTGTTTTTGGAGACGGCGAGCAGACACGGGACTTCACCTACGTCGAGAACGCCGTCCACGCGAATCTACTCGCTTGCGAAACTCCCAATGTTTCCGGAAAAGTTTTCAATGTCGGCGTGGGAGGGCGCGTTTCCTTGAATGCAGTCCTGCGCGAGCTTGGAAAAATCACCGGCAAGACGATGGAGGCGAAATACGAACCGCCGCGCGAGGGAGACATCCGCGACTCTCAGGCGGATATTTCGCAGGCGCGGGAATTTCTTGGTTATAAGCCGCAGGTATCGTTCGAGGAGGGATTGGCGCGGACGTTCGAATGGTACCAGGAGACGCAAACGAAGGCGGCGGTGAAGACGGAGAAGTGAGAGGGACTTGTGAGGCGCCCGCAACCGCGAACGCCCCACAAATCATCAAGGTTGAATGCTCAGGGTTGAGTAGTTTTGCCGTAGGTGAGCGGGTCGCCGGCTCTCGGGGCGTCGTAGTTGTTCCAGAACCAGAGCGGGTCCAGCTTTTTTTGCTCGGGCCACACCTGGTTCAGCGTATCTCCTTCGAACAATTCGCCGTTTTTCATCACCCAATGAATGGTGTTGGTGTTGTGGATGTCGTCGAGCGGATTCTTGTCCATAATCACCAGGTCCGCCAGCTTGCCAGGCTCAATCGAGCCCAGATCCGCGGGCCTGCCGACAATTTTTGAACCGTTGACGGTGGCGCAGCGAATGACTTCGAGCGGGGTCATGCCGCCGCTCGCCAGCATCCACATCTCCCAGTGATAGCCGATACCCTGCATCTCGCCGTGGCTGCCGACACCGACGAGGCCACCGGCGCGCTCAAGCTTGGCCATCTGGGCCGCAAGTTTCGGAAACTCGTACTCGTCCTTGCGGAACCATCCTTGCCGGCGCTTGGTTCGCTGGTCGAGGACACGGTGGGGAACGAAGTGATTCAATTTGGCGTTGTCATGCACTTCGCTGTTCTCAAACCAATAGTCCTCGCCGAACGGGCCACCGTAGTTCACGATCAGCGTGGGAGTCTCCGCGATGCCGGACTTCGCAAACATTTGGATCATGTCGTTGTAAAGCGGCGTGATCGGCAAGGTGTGCTCGTTGCCGTGGAAGCCGTCGATCAAGTGCGTCAAATCGAGCTTTAGATCGAGCGCGCCTTCGGTCGTGGGCATCATCTCCAGCTCTTTTGAGGCTTGCACCATGTATTGGCGCTGCTTGCGATTGCCGACGACGTAGCTCTTGATGTTGTGCGTCCCGTAATATTTTCTGTACTTAGTCAGCACGCCCTTCACTTCTTCGGCGGACTGGAAGTTGTTGTCGGAAAAAACGCCGGGCCCGGTGGAGAAGGCACGCAACCCAAGAATGTCGCCGGTATCCACCAAGTCCTGGTAGGCAAACATATCGTTGGTGCCGGTCTGCACATCGAGGCCAGCGGTGACGCCATACGCCAGGTTGGCGAGGAACGACCAGTTTTGCGTGTCCAGGATGCCGCGGCGGATTTCCGTCCAGTGCGCGTGCGTGTCTATGAAGCCCGGCACGATCGTTTTGCCGCTGACGTCGAACACTTTGGCGCCCGCCGGCGCACTGCCCTTCGCGCCCACGCTCTTGATGCGGTTGTTCTCGACGACGATATCGGCGTTCTTCAGAACTTCGTCGCCCTTCATGGTTACAACGGTGGCGCCGCGAAGGACGATCGAACCTTTGGGAGTTTTTCTCGGGACTTCTAGATCGACGGCGATTTCCTGGACGTCCTTCTCCTGTTCTTTCAGCTTCTTTTCTTCTTTTTTCTCGTCCTTCTTTTGATCTTTCTTCTCGTCTTTCTTTGCATCCGCTGTTTGTGATGCGGCGTCTTTCTTGTCTGTGTCTTTCTTGTCTGTGTCCTTCTTGTCGGAGTCTCTAGCGTCGGTGTCTTTCTTTTCGCCTTCTTTCTTTTCGTCCTTCGGCGGTTCGAAGGAGATGGCGCTCAGCGGTTCACGGAAAAGGCTAGCGCCCACGGCCCAAGTAATGGTCTTACCGGCATCGGCCCAAGCGAAATAATCTGCGCCGATGTCGGTCAGCCGTTTTGCCGGAACGGCGGGAGTGGCTACGTTCACGGTTGGCGGTTCTCCGCCTACAACGGGCATGGCGATGACGTAGAGTTGATTCATCACGTGCGCAAGCACCCACTGGCCATCAGGGCTTGGCACGATGTCATTCGCGGGAACTGGTTCCTCAAAAAAGTACAATCCCTGTCCTTTGACCACTAGGTGCGTACGCCGATCCGTGCCGTCGTAGCGCAGCGAGACCAAGCCCTGCGGCGTGTAGACGTAAATGCGGTCTTTGTCGTTGGTGAAATGCGGCCCGCCCGCCCCGCGCGCCGGCAAGACTAGGTTGGCATCGCCGCCATCGGCGGGAATCCAGATCAGATCGGCGTTGGCAGTCTGGCCGCCGTCGAACGTGCTGTTTTCGCGGTCATAAGCGTTGCCGCGCAGCAGGACAATTTTCGTGCCGTCGGGCGACCACGCCGGATTGCTGTACACGGCAAGAGACTTCGATAATTGCACCGGCGTCCCGCCGGCTACGGGAATTTTCCAGAGTTGCCCGCCGTCGCTAGACCAGGTCACGTAAGCGATGGACTTCCCGTCGGGCGACCAGGCGGGTTGAAATTCGCGGGCGTTTCCATTGGTGAGCCGCTGGGGCTTGCCACCGGGCAAGTCCATGGTGAAAAGGTGCGTCATGGCGGAGAAAAGCAGTTTTTTCCCATCGGGCGATTCCGCTGGATCCATGATCAGCCGCACTTTCACCGGGCCCTGTTCAACTGTCTGCGGAAAATCCAACTTAGGTCCCAATTCCTGCGAGACCTGAGCCGTGAAAGGGATTATTTTCTCTGTTCCAGTGGCCAGATCGAGGCGCTTGATTTTGCCGTCCTGGTTGTAAACGATTTCCCGGCCGCCGGGGAGAAAAGCGTAGCCGGGAAAAACGTCGCGTGTGAAGAGCGATTCCTGATCGTCGCGGGTGACCGGATACTTCGCCCAGCGGTCTTCGCCGCTTTCGAGATTGCGCAGACGCAGACCAGACTCCGTCTCGTGCCGCGTGACGTAGAGAACCTGTTTGCCGTCCGGCGAAAGCACCGGACGAAACGCGCTTTTGATCTGGTGAATGAGGTCGTCTTCGTCGCCGGTCTTGCGGTCCCGGCGAGCAATGTGCCAGGTGGGAAGCAACTGGTTGTAATACAGCGAGCCGAGCTTCGCCGCATAGTAAAGATACTTGCCGTCCGGGGAAGCCACTACCCCCATGGCATTCGGGCGGCGGTTCCTTTCCAAGTTCGGCGTGGGCTTGGATTTGGTGATTTGCACACCCGTGCCGCCGTCCACGTGGTACATCCAAATTTCGCTGGAGCCGATGCCGAATTGGGCTTTCGAAACAAAAATGTATTTACCGTCTGGAGCCCAGCTCGGCGAAGTGAAGTCGTTATTCGGATCTTTCGAAACTTGCTTCACGCCAGTACCATCGGGATGCATGATCCAGATGTTCTCGCTGCCTTCGCGGTCGGAGAGGAACGCGATCCACTGGCCATCGGGCGAAAACTTCGGCTGGCTGTCGAACGACATGCCGCCATCGATCAACTTGGCCTGGCCGCCTTCGATGGGGAGTATGTAAATGTCGCCGACCAGCTCGAAGACGATGGTCTTGCCGTCCGGGGAAACGTCGAGTGAAAGCCAGGTGCCTTCATGCGTGGTGAATTCAACTTTACGGTCGGACTTCAGCGGCAGGCCTTTTTTTTCGTCTTTCTTTTCATCCTTCTTCTCGTCCTTTTTTTCTTCCTTCTTGTCCTTCTCCTGATTGGCGGCATCCTGCCATCTTGCGCTGGCGTTTAGCGCCGTTGCACGGTCAAAAATAAGACCGAGGACCATTGCCAACACAACGAACCACGCGGCCAGACCGCGCAGACTGGGCTGCTTCACGTTCATGATCGATTTCCTCCGTACCGTCTTACGAAACTTTTGACCTGGGAATCACGAGTCGGCGACCGACAGGTTGCGGGCCAGCCGTTGGACACACCCTTCTCGAGGCTTAGACGCAAGTAACGTGGAAGCGTCTCGGCCGCACGGACCCCGGAGCCGCGCTATTGATCCGATTCCTGTTCGCCGCCCCGTCCACCGCGCGGTTGCGGTGGCGCGGGGACGATGTGAGGAATTCCTGCGTCATTCATCTTCTTATTCAGCGCAGGCAGATCTTCCTCGGCAATTTTCTTGACTTGCGACGAAGCGTCGTTAACCAGCGGCGTCAACTCCGCAAGCTTCTCTTTCTGATGCGCGCTTGGCGCGGCTGTAAATCCATCGAGGTCATCCAGAAGGTTCTGTACTTGATTCGGCAGCGGGTCGGGCTTCCATTCGAACGGAGGCCCGGCGTTGCCAAGCCCTTCGCGTTCACGAATGAACTTCTCTGCGACGGCGTCGACCTTTTTCTGCAGGTCATCAGCGGCTTTCACGATATCGTCAGGAATCTTCGTCGTATTGGGCTTTCCTGCATCTTTCTTCCACTGCTCGCGCGCGGCCTTCAGAGCAGTCTGGATGGCTTCAATGGTTCTGCGGTCTTTGTCCGTGGTCTTTGCCATCGGATAGAGTTGGCCGATCAGTTCGCGGCGCGCGGAACGGTCCGCGGCCGAGATGACGACGCGTGTGTCTTCGTCGACCACGACCTTTTGCGAGGCTTCCTTGTCCCCGGCCTTGATCTTAATGGTGTATTCGCCCGGTTCGGCAAACGGGCCGCGCGGCCCGAATCCATAGCCCGCAGCGATGGCTTCCAGTTGTTCAGGTGTGGGTTCCGCCGGGGCATTGGAACGCAAATCCCAATTGGTACGGTTGACGCCTGCCGCGCCCGGTCCGTCCATCTCGCGAATCGCTTTTTCGTCTTTATCAAGCACGGTGATTTTTACTTTGCCTTCCTTGTTTTCGGCTGTGTCGCCTTTGGCGTCGGCCTTGGGCTTCTGCTCGGCGGTGTCCTTCTTGTCCTTCTCGTCGGTACCTTTTTTGGGGGCTTCCGCGGGCACGGCTTCCTTGAGGTAGTAGGTTAAGATCGCGCCGTACGGAGGATTTTTTGCGGTGAACATTTTTTGACCGGCGCTCCAACGGCGGTTGCGGAGGTGCCAGGTTATCGCCGGCCGCGGGGGAAAGAATGTCAGGGGTGATGCCGCCACGTTCGAATCCATTTTTTCGATCGGCGTCAAATCGTCAAGAATCCAGATAGAGCGTCCGTGCGTCGCCAGCACCAGGTCGTTGTCGCGAGCTTGGATTTCGATGTCGTCGACGGGCACGGTTGGAAAATTGTTTTTCAGCGCGGTCCAGTTCGCTCCGCGATCCCACGATGTCCACAGCCCGAACTCGGTGCCGGCAAACAAGAGGTTGGTGTTCCGTGGATGCTCGCGCACCACGTGGACGCTACCGGCTGAATCCGGAATCCCGTTACGGATGGCTCTCCAGTTCTCGCCGTAGTCGTTCGTCACAAAAACATAGACGTTGTTATCGCCGCCGCGATGGCCGTCGAACGTTAGAAACGCGACGCCGTCAGCGGTCTTCGACGCCACTACACGGCTTACGTACGTTCCTTTCGGCACTCCGGGCGCCTTCGATGCCACGTTCTTCCAGGTTTTCCCGCCGTCGCGCGTGACTTGTACATTGCCGTCATCGGTGCCCACCCAAAGAACATTGGGCGTCAGCGGCGATTCGCTCAGCGTGGTGATGGTCGGATACTCTTGCACGCCATCGTGGCGAGAGAGAGTGTTCTTGTCCGGCGTCTTGCCGAAAATTTGCAGTTTGTTGCGGTCAACACCAGTCGTCAAGTCTCCGCCGAGCGGGGTCCAGTTGTCCCCCCGATCCGTCGACTTGAAGAGATAATTTCCGCCGTAGTAGACGGTGGTGTGTTCGTGAGCGGAAACCGCAACGGGAGAGTTCCACTGGAAGCGATAGTGCGGCTCTCCGGCTTTGGCCTCCGGCCGGATCGAACGCTGCTGTCCGGTACGCATGTCGCGGCGATCGATGTAACCGTCCTGAGATTCAGTGTAGACGATCCACGGCTCCACGTTGTCGATGGCCGCATAAAAGCCGTCGCCACCGTGAATCACCTGCCAGTCCTCATTCACGATGCCGTCGCGAGTAAGGGTCTGGCTCGGCCCGCACCAACTGCCGTTGTCCTGCAAACCGCCGCAGATGTGGTAGGGCTTTTCGTTGTCGAGCGCGACTTCGTAGAACTGACCGATAGCGATGGTGTTGACGAAGTCCCAAGTCTTCCCGGCATCGTAGCTCCAGTGAATACCGCCATCGGACCCGGCAAGCATGTGATTAGAATCGGCCGGATCGATCCACATCGCATGATAGTCTCCGTGAATGCCATGGATACGCTGCGTTGAAAACGTCTTCCCGCCATCCTCGGAATAGAACATCGGCGCACCGAGCTCCCAGATGCGGAGATCGTTATTGGGATCGATGCGAATCTCGCTGTAGTACGATGGGCGCGGATTGGTGTCGCCCATCTTCTTCCAGGTCTCGCCTTTGTCCTCGCTGCGATAAGTCCCGCCCTTCTCGTGCTGCACGATGGCGTAAACAATATTGGGATCCTTGCGATAGATATCCAGCCCGATACGACCCGTATCTCCGCCGTTTTCGTAAGGCAGGCCCTTGGTCAGTTTTTTCCAATTTGCGCCGCCATCCGTCGTCTTGTAGATCGCGCTGCCGGGTCCGCCGCCATTGAATCCGAACGATGTGCGCCGCCGTTCGTACGCCGCGGCGTACAGAGTGTCCGGACTTTCCGGGTCTATCGCGATGTCGCTTACACCGGTGTCGTCGTTGATCTTCAGCATTTGTGACCACGTTTTCCCACCATCGGACGTCTTGTAAACTCCGCGCTCCGGATTCGCATCCCACAAATGTCCCAGCGCGGCCACGTACACCACATCCGGATTCTTTGGATGAATCACGATGCGCCCGATGTGCCGCGTCGCCTCTAGCCCCATCTTCTTCCAGGTCTTTCCGCCATCGAGTGACTTGTACGCTCCATCGCCCCAGGAGGAGCTTTGCCGGTTGTTCGGCTCACCCGTTCCAACCCAGACGACCGACGGATCCCACGGAGCAATAGCAATGTCGCCGATTGTCGACACGCCTTCCTTATCGAAGATCGGCTCCCATGTAGTGCCGTTGTTGGTTGTTTTCCAAACGCCACCTGAGGCGGTGCCCACATACACGATGTTGGGATTGCTCTCCACCACGGCGAAATCATCGATGCGCCCGCCCATCGTCGCGGGACCTATTTCGCGGAATTCGAGATTCTTGAATTTATCGGTAGGACTTGGCTGGTCGGCGGGCGCGGCCTTCGAAGTCATCGCAAACACGCCGAGAAAGATCGCGCAAACCAGAATCGTCCGAAGAGCATTCCACAAAAGCTTCATTTCCATCCCCCTGTTCAGAAGGCCCGGCATGTTACTCCGGCTGGGCCGTTTGGCGCATCAAGTGTTTTGAAAGGGCAAACCAACCCGGTGCAAAGAAAGACGCGCGATGGCGTCGCTCCGTTTCACGCGGAGGGATTGTTCCCCCATGCCATTACCCTGCTGTCTCCGCGTGCAACTCGTCCGGCTTCCCTTGCCTTCAAATCCCTACGACCGCATGCTAGGCTATCCAACGGTTTTCACTGACTGCATGTTCCGAGTGAATCGCTATCCTCACGCACGGGTTCCTACCGCGCTCCGCGCTTTTCTTTTTCTGGCTGGACTGGCTCTCCTGCTGACTGCTGCAACGCCATCCATCGCGTCAGCACAACAAAGTCGCTTGTCTTCCGCCAAGGGTGGAGTCGCTAATTTGGAGGCGAAAACACAGGGCCGGAAAGGCGATGTCACGACGGCTGACGGCGACGTGGACATTCATTACGGCGACACTCGCCTTCGCGCCGACCACGTCGAATACAACGGCAAGACCTACGAAGCCATGGCGACGGGCCACGTTCAGCTCGATTACGGCAACGAACATCTCGAAGCCGACGAAGCTCACTACAACGTCAGTACCGGGCACGGCCTATTCAACAACGTCCGGGGAAGCATCCAGATCGAGCGACGGCCCAATCCGACACTCCTGATTTCCGATAACCCGCTGTACTTCGAAGCTCGGGACGTCGAGCGTTTTCCGGGAGATGTCTACCTTGTTCACCGCGCCTGGATCACCATCTGCGACCCCGAGCACCCCAAGTGGCAGTTCTACGCACCCAACGCGCGCATTCGTCTGGATAAGACCGTCGCGCTCGTCAACGCCAACTTTCGTCTTTTCCGTGTGCCGCTGATCTGGCTTCCTTACGCTACGGCCCCTGCAGGCCGCAAAGTCCGCGCAACCGGTTTCCTGATTCCCGATGTCGGCCAAAGCTCGCGCAAGGGCTTTATTCTTGGTGATGCTTTTTATTGGGCTCCTAATCCGTGGATGGACGCCACCATTGGCGCACAATTCATGAGCCGCCGCGGCGTTCTTGAACGCGGAACCTTTCGTGCCAAGCCATTTGAAAACACGTCGATTGAGTACACTTATTTTGGAGTTGAGGACCGCGGCCTCCTCAACCCGGACGGCACGACGCGCAGTCCTCAAGGTGGCGAGCAGCAGCGGCTAGAAATTCAATCGTTGCTGCCCGGTGGCTGGCGCTTCGTGACCGACTACAATCATCTTTCCTCGCTTACTTTCCGTCTGGCCTTCGCCGACTCCTTCGGCGAAGCCATCAACTCCGAAGTGCGCAGCGCCGCCTTCCTATCGAATAATTTTCGCGGCTTCAGCCTGAATTTCGCGGGCCTCAGCGACAAGAGTTTCCTCACCTTGCCGGTCGCCGCAACGGCGACTTCCCCTGCAGTTCCTGCCACGAGCGTTACTCTTCGCAACCTGCCGGAAGCGCGCTTCGGCTCGGTTGAGCAGGCCCCCTTGCGCAGCCTGCCCATCTATTTCGGCTTGGATGCGTTTGCGGGCGTCGTATTCCGCAACGACGAAGATATTCGAACTTCGAATTTCGTCGATCGCTATGAGTTGGCGCCGCGGATTACCGTGCCGCTGCATTTCGGACGGTGGCTTGGCGTGACCCCTTCCGCCGCATTCCGCACCACACGCTATGGCGATTCCTTTGATTCCGCCGGCCAGGTCAGTCCCGTTGCCATCTCCCGCAACACCGGCGAGTTCACTGTTGAAATCCGGCCGCCGGTGCTCGAACGATTCTTCGAGCGCACTTCCTTGAACAAGGACAAGACCCGGCGGTATAAACACACGATTGAACCCGCTTTCGCCTACCGTTACGTCACCGGAGTAAATCGCTTCGCGCAGTTTGTGCGTTTCGATTCCGATACCACGCTGACAAACACGAGCGAAGTCGAATATGGCTTTACGCAGCGGCTTTTCCGGAAAGACGGTGACGGGCAGCCTCAGGAACTGATTTCGTGGCGCATCGTCCAGAAGCATTACTTTGACCCGACGTTTGGCGGCGCCATTCTCAATGGACAGCGCAACGTCTTCCAGGCGCTCGATTCCATCACGCCGTTTGCTTTTGCGTTTGGCCCCCGCAACTGGTCACCGATCGTCAGCGATTTCAAGATTACTCCCGGCGGCCCTTACGATCTGGAGCAAATTCTTCAGTACGATCCACAGATCCAAAGACTCGTTACCATCGGCACGCTGCTGAAAGTGAAGCCGTACGGGGAATTTTTTGCCACTGCCGCTTTCTTCCGGATGGATAACAATCCCATGCTCAACGATCTTCCTCCTCAGCCGCCTCCTGTGCTGCCAGTTTTTCAGCAGCCTCTTTCGAACCAGGTTCGCGGGCTGGTGGGCTACGGCAGCGAATCGCGCAAGGGTTTTAATCTGATTGCCGGACTCGGCTACGACTTCGAAAACAAGACACTGCAAAACCAGATCGTTCAGATGAGTTACAACGGGGGCTGCTGCGGACTCGCGGTCGAGTATCGGCGCATCAACCTCGGGCAGGTGCGCGCGGAGAACCAGTTTCGCATAGCGTTCATCATCGCGAACATCGGTAACTTTGGGAATTTGCGCCACCAGGAAAAGATTTTTTAACCGACGGCCTGCGTGGCGCCAGGAGCTCCAGTTCGGTTATCTTTGGTTCTGATTTAATGTGGCATCCATGAACGACACCGATCTGGCATTTGCTTCCATCGAAGAAATCGGAAAACTTTTCCGCAAGCACAAACTTTCGCCCGCCGAACTCACCAAGCTAATGCTGGCGCGCATCGAGCGGCTCAATCCAAAACTCAACGCTTATATCACCGTCGCCGCGGAACCTGCACTTGCGCAGGCCAAAAAAGCTGAAGCGGAGCTATTCGCGCCGCGCGGGCGCAAGGGACATCGCGACCGCGGCCCGCTGCATGGCGTTCCCATCTCGCTGAAGGACAACATTCATACCAAAGGCATTCGAACCACGGCCGGTTCAAAAATCCTGAAGGATTTCATTCCAAAAGAGGACGCTGTCGTCGTCGGGCAACTTAGGGAAGCCGGCGCCGTTTTGCTCGGCAAGACCAATATGCACGAGTTCGCCTACGGCGTGACGTCCAACAATCCCCACTATGGCCCGGTGCGAAATCCTTGGGATCTCGCGCGCATCGCTGGAGGATCCAGCGGAGGTTCCGCCGCCGCGGTTGCTGCGGGCCTTTGCTATGGAAGCATTGGAACGGACACCGGCGGCTCCATCCGCATTCCCGCCTCTCTCTGCGGCATCTTCGGATTAAAGCCGACCTGGCGGCGCATTTCTTGTGAAGGTATTGTCCCGCTGTCTCCTGCTCTCGATTGCGCCGGGCCGCTGGCTCGGACCGTAGAGGATGTCGCCACTCTGACGGGAGTTCTGTACTCGCGCGTTGGCCGCGAGCCGAACATGGCGAAACTTTCGACTTTGCGGGCTGATGCAAGAAAGTTTTGCCTGGGAATTCCGCGCCAACTGTTCTTCGATGCTCTTTCAGGCGAGGTCCGGAGGGTGTTTGACGCCGCCATGCGCGAGCTGGGCCGGGCCGGCGTGACCACGAAAGATATTTCCGTTCCGCTGCTCGATGAAACCGAAGATGCGGGAAATCACATCGCCTGGACGGAAGCGACCATCTACCATCAGCAACAGGGATACTTTCCAGCACGGGCCGCAGAGTACGGCGACGACGTGCGTTCAAGACTCGAAATGGGACACAAAGTGCTGGCGGTCGACTATTTGCGTGCGCTGGAGATTCAGAGACAATTCATCCAACAATTGCATTTGGCGCTGGCGGAGGCGGATGTGGATGCAATGATATTCCCCTCGACTGCGGCTGAGGCTCCGCGATTGAATCAAGAAACCGTCCGCGTCGGCGCGCACGAGTATCCGGCGCGCGCTTTGCTACTGCGACACAACCGGCCCGCAAATCTTGCCGGTGTGCCCGCCGTTTCCGTTCCCTGCGGCTCTACCCTCTCGGGATTGCCTGTCGGTTTGCAAATCATGGCCGGTGTCTCGAGCGAGCACGTCTTGCTCCGCATCGCCAAGGTCTTTGAGCGTTTCTTTCAGCCTCAAGATCGCAGGCCGCCGATTTAGCCCGCCTCCGTTGCAACTGCGGCTCGCGTCTTCATGATCCGCCTGCCGATCACGTACCCCAGCGTTCCTGTGGCCATCCCCCCGAAGACGTCCACCACATAGTGGTTTCTTATGTAAACGGTTGAAACGCACATGCACAGTGCGAACGGAAGGAATATCCAGAAGAGCCACCGTCTGTGCCGCCAGGCTCCCCAGAGGGCCGCAACCGCTCCTGCCACGTGCTGCGAGGGAAACGCTGCGCCGTGCACTCGCCCGCATTTCTCGATCATGTTGATGAGCGCCGTGAATGGTCCGCCGGTGAGATCGCCGTGCCACATGTTCGCAAAGGTGAACCACGGGCTTTGCACAGGGAAAAACATCGAGATCACGTAGCCCAAAACATAGCCAACCGCCGAATACGTCATCACTCCCCAATAACTCTCCCAATCGCGCCGGTAGTAGAGAATCCCGCCGAGAATCAGCAGAAAAACGAAGTAAGTAAAGTAGGCGAATTGCATGAATTCGTTCAGGGCCGGCTGCTGAAAGCGCTCGAGCCACAACGAAGGATTCACTCCCGTCAGCCATTGATCAAACGCGATGAGTTTCGCGTCCTGCCAGGCAGGCGTTACCAGATGCACGAGCTTGCCCATCTCTTCAAAGCAGAAAAGAAAAAACAGGTGTGGATACCAGTGCCGCCAGAAACGCCAGAACCTTGAAGCGGAAGTCTGGCCTTGCTGCTTGGCCTGCTCCGCGACCCGGGCTTCCACCCGGCACAAAGCCAGGACCAGCGCCGCGGCCAGCGCTTGCACGCCGAACAACTTCACGGGATGCGCAAGATTTTCGGCAAACACGGAGATCAACGCACTCGATACCGCCAAATACGCCAGCGCTACCCACTCGAATGGTCCGCACGCCGCCCAAGCCGCTGCTCCTTCACGGGAGAAGCATGTCGCGATTCCCTGCCTCTCCGCGCCGAAGGAGGCCGCGCTTCCTTTGACTTGCGGGACACGCGCTTCAGGACGCCAAGCGAACGCGGCTTCATTTCCTCGATAGTTCTCTCGCTCGGCGTCATTCATTCGGCGTTCTCCGGTTTCGCCAGTTCTATCCGGCAATCTCGGTGGGCTCTAAGCTCTTTGTCGCGCCGCGCTAGATTCTCTTTTCTGTCCCAATGCAATATCGGCCAGGCGCGCGCCCGCGCAACGCTCAAAAGGTCTTTCGACGGATTCACCGCCGCTGGCCTGCCGACGTCGTCCATCAACCACCGATCAGTCAAGCTATCTCCATATGCGTAGGACCGCCCCAGGTCGAAACGCATCGCCTCGGCAAGTCGCTTTGCCGCGCGGGCTTTCGACTTCCCGAACATCGCTTCGCCCAAGATTCTTCCCGTCCACTTTCCGTCCTTTTCTTCCAGTCGCGTGGCGCATACGCGAATCTGCGCGGTGACTCCGCACGCGGCAAGCTCGACTTCTATGGCGCGCGCCGCTTCCCGTGCCAATGGCTCAAGCGTCCCGCTCAGCAGCACGATCTCGTGTCCCTGTTTCGCGTGCCATGTCACTCTCTCGATGGCTGGCGCAAAGAAGGCGGGGACAGGCAATCGTGGATTGCGCCTCGGAGGAGCCGACGCCTGTCCCTCGGCCTGGTGGCCGCTTTTGTGCCAAGAAGAGATGGCCCCATCTCTCTCGCCACACTCGTCATGAATATGCACGCCGCGCAGATACGCTTTGTTCGCGTGCAAAACCGCGCGGATCCCTCGCGGCAGAAGCCGTAGCGATTCCCTCATCCACAGAAAATAGCTTCTTGTGCCGATTTCTCTCCGGTATCTCAACATCCGGAAAAACCTCCTCTCCAACGACGGCAGGGCCATGAGCGTTCCATCTAAATCAAAGAACGCCGCGATGTTTCTTTCACGCTCCTTTGCGCCATTTACTTCCCTGATCTCGTGGACCTCCTTTTGCACCTTCATGCCGCCTCCCGCGCCGGGCTCTTTGCCGCGCGCACCGGCCGCATGTTCCCGGCAAAGTATTTCCACCCTTCCACCAAAACAGGCAGCCCGCGCAGCAGGCAAAACGCCGCCGTCATCCACGTCAGCACCTGCGCCCCCACGCGAATCGTGGCGTGCGCATCGGCTGCCAGTTCACCGACCAGAGCCACCGGCCCACGCGTCAGCGCCAACTCCAAACCCAAATAGCAGAAGCATAGGCACTTCATCGCCGCATACAATCCCCGGCTCCAGCGCGAAGCCACCAGCGCCTGTCCCCACCACGTGCGCAGCATGGCATGCGCTCCCCAGCCGGAGTGTCCCGCTTTCATCGCCAGCCCGCGCAGAAAATCCGTCGCCGCCCCCCGCGCAAAAAACAGAACGGGCAGCCAAAGGGACACCATCCCCACGACGGCGAAATACGTGAAATACACGTTTTCAATCATGCGGTCGCCGAGGATGTCCAGTTGGGCGCCCACGGGAGTGGCCATCTTTTTCTTCCGCGCGAGATGCCCGTCAAGCGCATCCAGCGCGATCGCCGCCACGGTCAGCCCAACGGCCGTGAGGTTCGCCCACGCTCCACGCCCGAACAGGCACACCGCTGCGAACCCTACTACGACTCGCAGCAGCGTCACTTTGTTGGGCGTCCATCGCATACTCACCTGCCAGACGCGGTACAGCGTCGAGTCCGATGATGGCAACCGCCGTGCCAATCCTTGCTCCAGCAAGACGCATCTGTTCAATCATTTACAGACAGCCTCACGCAGCTAGTTTCCGTTCGACGCCAGTCAAATCTATCATCTGTCAGGTATTGGCTCCCTCCTTCGACTTGTTCCCTTTTCACCTTTTCTGCGTCTAATGAATGGACGGCATTGTTTTCAACCGATGGACCTACCCTGCGGTGTGTATTCCCATTGCGAACTGGTGCGGTTCGCTCCTCGCAGATCCCGGCCTGTCGGCGAGGACGTTGGCTCAGGCACGAGCGCGAACGAGATTTGTGGGAGAATAAGAGGCAGGGTTTTCGAGTCTCTCTAGCTGGATGGAAAGCCTATGCCGAGGATTGCATTGAGATGACCGCTGACGTTCCCCTAGCAGGAGCTTTTCTCGCCGGGCTGGTCTCGTTTCTCTCGCCCTGCGTTTTGCCGCTCGTCCCCGGCTACATCTCCATGCTCTCCGGCATCGGCATGGAGCAGCTCCGCCAGGGTGAGGTTCCGAGCTCGGGCCTATTCGCCTCCGCTCTCACCTTTGTTGCCGGCTTTTCTGTTGTTTTCATTTCTTTTGGCGCGTCCGCCAGCGCTGTTGGCTCTTTCCTTCTCCGGAACCGCTCGCTGCTCGCCCCTGTCGCCGGCGCTCTGATCCTTCTCTTTGGCCTGCACCTGATTGGCGCGCTCATCAAATTGAATCTGCGCGCTGGAATAATCCTCGGCATCATCCTTGTCGCTCTTGGGATCGGCGCCTATTTTCGCCACGCGCCCCTCTTTGCCGGCTTGGGCGCCGCTCATTTTTTCTCACTTTCGCTCGTGGGCTTTTTCGGCCCGTCGATGGCTCGCTGGCTCAATCGCGATGTCCACCTTCGCACCAAAGCCACGCAGCCCGGCATCTGGAGCGGGTTCCTGCTTGGCTTCGCGTTCGCTTTCGGTTGGACTCCCTGTATCGGACCGATTCTCAGCGCCGTGCTCATACTGGCCGCCCGCAGCGACACGATTGCGCGCGGCGTCCTGCTCCTCGCCGTCTACTCTGCCGGACTGGCCATTCCTTTCCTGCTCACGGCCCTTGGCATCGGCAAGTTCATGGTGTTCTACAAGAACTTTCGAAAGTATCTCCACGTCGTCGAGCTTTTCAGCGGCGCCTTACTATTGTTCGTCGGGGGATTGGTCTTCGTGAACAAGTTGACCTGGCTCTCGACTAAGCTGACTTTCTTGAATCGTTTTTCACTTTAGAGGAGTGCGCCTGACCAACTCAGGGAAATAACCAATGAAGAAAATTGTCCTCATCGTCTCCACCGTGCTGGTGCTTATCGTTGCCACTGTCTATGCAGACAGGGCCACGCGCGTCAAAGTCAAAGTGCCGTCGAACAACGCCCCGCGGCCGAACGATGCGCCCGACGGCAAGGCCGCTCCAGAAGTCACCTTCAAAGATCTCGACGGCAAGGATGCCACGCTCGCCCAATACAAAGGCAAAGTTGTGCTCGTCAATTTCTGGGCCACCTGGTGCGATCCCTGCTACATCGAAATTCCGTGGCTCATCGAAATGCAGCAGAAGTACGAAGCGAAGGGCTTCACCGTCCTGGGCATCTCCATGGACGAGGAAGGTAAGTCCGCCGTCGTTCCTTTCCTGGCCAAGGAACGCTTCAACGTCAACGGCCAGAAGTTCCCCATGAACTATCCTATCGTGATTGGTAACGACGACGTGGCCGACAAGTTCGGCGGCCTCCTCGGCTACCCCACGAGCTTCCTCATCTCCCGCGACGGGAAAATTGTGAAGAAGGTCCAAGGCCTCATTAGCTACGAAGAATTCACCAAAGCCATCGAATCTCAACTCTAAGAGGGGGCCCCGTTGGTAGCCAACGGACAGTAGCGCATAAGACGAGGCTCTTTCCTTTGCTAGGGAATGCCTGCGGCCCGGCACCCTCTTCTCACTTCCTTCTGTTTTGCTAAACTCTTCTTCCCATGAGCGTCATCGACGAAGTCCTCGCAGCAAATGAAGTTTATTCACGCACCCATGAATTGCGCAGACTAACGCCGCGTCCCGAGCGCAAGCTCGCCGTCCTCACTTGCATGGACACCCGCCTTTCGACTCGCACCCTGGGACTGAAAGAGGGCGACGCCCACATCATCCGCAATGCCGGCGGCATCGTCACGGATGACACCCTGCGCTCCCTGGTGGTATCGCATTATTTGCTTGGCACCGAGGAATTCATGGTCATCAACCATACCGATTGCGGCCTGATGCATACCAGCGAACAAGACTTGCGCACCAGAATCCAGAATCGCACTGGAACCGCCGCCGTCGCCCCCGCCTTCTTCTACGCTTTCCAGAACGTCGAGGAGAATGTCCGCCACCAATTGCAGAAGCTCCGCACTCATCCCTGGATTCCGCGGACCGTGACCGTCCGCGGCTTCGTCTACGACGTCAGCAACGGCCAACTTCGCGAAATCAAAGACTTCTGACTAGGAGGCACTCGATGAAGCGTTTCCCATCGACTCTAGTTCTAACGGTGATCTTTGCAACGGTCGATTGGCCGGCATGGGCGCAGGATTTCCCTCGCTGGCAAACCAACCTAACGCAACCACAGGATTATGGCCTCAAGCGAGTCTCCAGCGCCGACCCCAGCGGGGGAAACGCGGACTTCCGGCCCATCGAGCCCGGCGGCACGCTCACCATCCTCGATGCTGAAGGTCCGGCCCTGCTCACGCACATCTGGTTCACCCTTTACGCCCCCGCGCCTCACCACTTGAAAGAGCTTGTTTTGCGCATGTATTGGGACGGCGAACGCACTCCCAGCGTGGAAGCTCCGTTGGGCGATTTCTTTGGCCTGGGCCTCGGCGACTACTTTACTTGGGAATCCGAGCTGCTTTCCGTCGCCAATGACCGCGCGCTGAACTCATTTTTTCCCATGCCCTTCCAAAAACACGCCCGCATCACCCTGACCAATGAAGGACGGGAGAAGGTTCCGTTGTTCTACTTCAATCTCGATTACCGCGCCTACTCCAAGCCACTCCCCGCGGGCACGCTCTATTTCCACGCGCAGTTTCGTCAGGCTCAGCCCAACCCTGGCTGGAGCAATCAATGGCAGTTGAATTCCGATCGGCTCGTCGAAGAGAAGAAAAACCTGAACGGCGAGGGCAATTATATTTGGATGGAGGCCACCGGCCGTGGCCACTTCCTGGGAGTCACCATGTCCGTGCTGCAGAATCAGGACGGATGGTGGGGGGAAGGCGACGACATGTTTTTCATCGACGGTGAGCCGCGTCCTTCCATCAACGGAACGGGTTCCGAGGATTATTTTCTCGGCGCTTTTGATTTTGGAAGAAGCGCGTTTTCTTACCGGCTTTTCGGCGCGCCCGTTAAAGGGGAGGAGCACGCTGGCGGCCGCTCATCCGTCTACCGCTTTCATCTCGATTCGCCAATTCCTTTCTCCAAATCATTGCGCGCCACCATCGAACACGGTCACGCCAACCACCGCTCCGACAATTATTATTCCGTGGCCTACTGGTACCAATCCGAGCCGCACGGCCCGTTTCCCTCTCTTCCTCCTGTCGACCAGCGCATCCCAAAACTCCAGCCCGTCGGAGGCCCCGGCAATGCCGCCGTTATCCCTCATTGAACAAAGCGTTTAGGGTTGAGAGTTGGTCATAGAATAGTCCGGAAAATCGAAGCGATACATTCCGCATACCCGTTGTATTCAACAACGATTCCCGAGAAACCGTTACATGCCATTAGCCGTCTCAGATCATGCGTGGCAATACGATGAACGCAGGTACTCGGCACAATCGTGGAGATTTTTGGTTTCGGGCCGCCACGCGCCACTTTTGGGTCGGGCCGTTCTGCGTAAGAAGTGTGGGGTTTGTCGTCTGTTTGGGACACGATTTACGGCTCGGGATTTTATGTGTCCCATGTCCTAGGCCAAAGGCTTTACGTTCAGGCTGTGATTCCCGGAGACCGCGGAACCGTCCTGAACGTGGAAATGTACAGGTCTGTGGGAGGAGAGCCGAATCTCCTCACAGAAATAAAAGGCGTAGCAAAAGACAACCAGGACAATATCTACAAACTGGTTTTTTAGTTCATCGGCCGGCCTTCTCGGGGACACTACCCACGACTCGCTCTCTTCATGTACGCTAAATACATGCTCGATGAAAAAGACTTTCAACGAAAGGCCGACGCCGCGTTCGAGGACCTTAAGCGCCGCATGCTCACCGCGGGCGACGAACACGGCTTCGACGTGGAAGGCGAAGCTGGAAAACTCGAAGTTATTTTCGAGGAACCCGAAGAAGCCAAGTTCGTGATTTCACCCAACACGCCCGTCCGCGAAATCTGGGTCTCCGCGCTTTCCACCAGTTTCAAGCTCGGTTGGAGCGAATCGCGGAACGCCTTTGTCCACGAAAAAACCGGCGAAGACCTTCTCGCAGTAATGAGCCGCGTTATCTCCCAGCAACTCGGCGCTCAGGTGACTCTGTGAAATTCACCACGACGTTTTCCCTCATAATCGCCCCAGTGCTCTGTGCCGCCACTACCCCCTCGTCATCCTCGCAGGTTCCTTCCGGTCGCGAAGTCGTCAAGCCGGAAATTTACGCCTCGCTCGATCCCGCCGCCCGCGGCAGTTCGTTCCAAATCGCCGTGGTCATGAAGATTCGCCCGGGCTTCCATATCAATGCGCGCGAAAAATCGGAGGACTACCTAATCGCCACCGATCTGAAGGCCGTGCTCCCTTCGGGTTTCAACAGCGGCGAAGTCTCTTATCCCCAGGGCAGGCTCGAAAAATTCGCCTTTTCGAAAATCCCTCTGAACGTCTACCAGGACACTGTGATTCTGCGCATGCCCGTCACCGCGCTCGCGAGCACGCCTCTCGGCGAACAACACATTCCGCTGAAGCTGCGTTATCAGGCCTGCAGCAGCGAACTCTGCCTGCCCCCGGTCACACTCACTCTGGACGCAACGGTGAACATCGTTGCTTCAGCGTCCGCCACCAAACCTGTGCACCCTGAGATTTTTGGAAAACAATAACCAGCCATCTTGGTTCGGAGAACGAGTTTCCGGCAAGAATGTCGGGCGGTGAAATGTCCGAAGGAAGGTTTCCTCTAGGCCTTGCCAAACTCGGCGAGCGCGGCGCGCAAACGGCGCGCGACGCGCTCCTGACCGAGAACGACCATGGTGTCAAAGAGCGGCGGCGCCACCGCCTGGCCGACGATCGCCACGCGTGTCGCATTGATCAGCAGCCCCGCCTTCACGCCGGCGGCTTCCGCGACGGCGCGCGAGGCGTGGTCGCAGGCGTCGTGGTTCCATTCCTTCAGCTTTTCCAGCACATCCGCCAGCTTCGCGAGCAGTTCAGGCACTTTCGGATCTTTCCAGAATTTCTCTTTTGCCGCTGCATCGCGCGTGAACTCGTCGCTAAGAAACGCGCGCGCCCAGGAAGAAAAATCCGGCAACAGCCGAATTCGTGGCCGCAGCAAATCGACGGTCCTTGAGAACCACGCGCGATCCTGGCCGTCGAGACCCGGAGCGGCTCCCGCCGCCCACTCCGGCTTCCACAGGCCGCTGCGCTTCAATTCGTTTTCGACCTCGGGCAGCAGTTCCTCGATCGGAAGTCTCTGAAGGTATTGCGTGTTGAACCACTCGAGTTTCGGCCGGTCGAATACCGCATTGGTACGGCTCACGCCCTCGAGCGAAAATTTCTCGATCAACTCTTTTGTACGCAGAAATTCTTCGTCGCCTCCCGGCGACCAGCCCAGCAGGGCTAGAAAATTGCGAAACGCCTCCGGCAAGAAACCTTCCGTGCGGTACATATTCACGTCGGTCGCTCCGTGGCGTTTCGAAAGGCGCGACTTGTCCGCCCCGAGTATCAGAGGCACATGCGCAAAAACGGGAGGCTCTGCGCCCAGCGCCTGGTACAGCAGCACTTGTTTCGGAGTGTTCGAAAGGTGATCCGCGCCGCGAATCACGTGCGTAATGCGCATCTCGATATCGTCGACGACGACCCCCAGCTGATACATGGACGGGCCGAATTCCTCGTCGTTTTTCCCAGAGCGCAGCAATACAAAGTCCTCAATTTCCTCGTTCGAAAACTCGCGCTCCCCGAACACTGCGTCGAAAAATTTCGTTGTTCCGCCAAGAGGAACCTGGAAGCGAACCGCGGGCTTCACGCCCGGTGTCGACGGTTTGCCATCGCGGCAGGAACAGCGCGTAACGCGCCGTGGCCCGCCAGCCTTCCGCTCTTCATCCTGCGCCGGTTCGGCGTGGTCCCCGCCGGCATATTTTTCCGCGGGGCAGTAGCACAAGAAGGCCGCCCCATTGGCCAAACACTTTTTCGCCGCCCCCAAGTACAATTCCGTTCTTTGTGACTGGTAAAATGGCCCCTCGTCCCAGTTGACGCCCAGCCATCGCAGGCCATCCAGAATCCCCTGCACCAGTTCGGGCTTGTTGCGCTCCGCATCGGTGTCCTCGATGCGGAGAATCATCGTGCCGCCCTGGCGCCGCGCGAACAGCCAGTTAAAAAGGGCCGTCCGGGCCCCTCCCACGTGCAAGTAACCGGTGGGGGACGGGGCAAAACGCACTCTCACGGAAGATGGTTTTTGAACGGAATCACTCATAGGGGTGCGTCTTTCCACTTGAATTCAATCCTTCAGTTTAGCCAAACCGCCTATTGACGTCCAATCTGGCTGGTTTCCTGGCGGCGTCAGGTATTCTACTTAGACCCACAGTCTCCGGAGCGAATTGCGTAAGCCAAACAGATTGTTTCATCCAACTTGAGCATTTTCCTGAGCCCGCTTATGAGATAAACTCTGGGGGTTGTGAGGTTTTGAGGTTGGCAGGATTCGAACGACGCAACCATTTAACCGTAGTTGAAATCCAACAGCCCAGACTGAACGTGGCAGGCCGAAATTTCCCAGGGTAGCTGAAGCGCCATGGATCAAATAGCCCTATCCAGCGGAGAGTCCAAGAAATTCATTTTCCGTGCGTCCGCCTCGCTTCTTCTCGTCATGACCGCTTTCCTGTTCGCTCATTTCCGGAGCGGACGAGCGGCAACGAGTGTCGAGGAATCCATCGTCAAAGTGGAAAGAAAGGACTTCACGCAGACTCTGCGGCTCAACGGGACCACCCAAGCTTCGCGTTCCTTCGTGGTTCTTGCCCCCAGGCTCGAAGGAGCCCAGGTCGGTTCCATGGTCATCACCAAGCTTGCTCCCGCCGGCACGCACGTGGAGAAGGGCCATGTCCTCGTCGAATTCGATCCCCAAGCGGAGGAGAGGGATTATCTCGATAAGAAAAGCACTTACGAAAACCTTGTGGGGCAGGTAGCCCAGAAACAAGCTGACGAAAACATTGCCCGCGCCAAAGATGATACAGCGATGAAGCAGGCGGAAGACGAACTCAAACGCGCACAGCTCGAGCTGCAGAGAAATGAGATCGTCTCGCGCATCGACGCCGAGAAAAATCAGGAAGCCGTCGACGAAGCACAGACCACGTTCAAGCAGCTTAAAGAGACCTACCAGTTGAAACGTGCCGCAGCCACCGCTGCCATTCGCATTCAGGAGATTCAGCGCGACCGCGCGCTGGAGGCCATGCGCTATTCCCAAGGAAACGCGGCGAAGATGGTGGTTCATTCCCCGATGCCGGGAGTAGTCGTCTACAACACGATCTGGCTGGGCGGCCGCATGGGAACCGTGCAGCAGGGCGACCAGGTGAGGCCGGGCGTTCCCTTCCTGCAGGTCGTGGATCCATCCCAAATGGAGGTCCGCGTCCAGCTAAATCAGGTGGATCTGTTGAAAGTCCATCCTGGTCAGCAGGCGCACATGCACCTGGATGCGTATCCGGGAATGACTCTCCCGGCCGTTCTTGAGGATCTCTCGCCGTTAGGCCATACGGGACAATTTACGGAAGCGGTGCGCTCCTTCAACGCGCGTTTTTCCGTTCAAGGGATGGATGCTCGGCTCCTGCCGGACCTTTCTGCGGCGCTCGATCTTGATCTCGGCTCGCAAAAAAACGTTCTTGTTATCCCCTGTCAGAGTATTGGCTTCGAAGGTGACCATTTCTTTGTTTGGCTGGAGACCAGGGGCAGCTTTGAGAAGCATACCGTGCAAACGGGTTCCCGAAACGATCTCGAAGCGGTTGTCAAGTCCGGGGTTTCGGAAGGAGACATCATCCGGCGGACTGCCATCGAGGACCAGTCGGGGCAGAACCGGCCATGAATAAGAAATGGAAACCTGGAAAAAGAGCCATGTCCGGCGCCGCGGCGGTGGTGCTCGGTGGTCTTGTTTTTGGCACCCTGCGCCTGGCCAGTCCGGCACCCAAACTTTCCATGGCCGAGGTAAAACGAAAAGAGTTCGTGGATTATCTGGAAGTCAAAGGCGAGGTCAAGGCTCTCCATTCCGTCATCGTCACCGCGCCTTACGGTGCAGGCGACCTTCAAATCGTAAAACTTGCGACCAACGGAGCGAAGGTCAAGAAGGGAGATGTTCTGGTCGAATTTGACAACACGACCATGAAGCAAAAGGTTGCCCAGGATCAATCCACGCTCAAATCAGCGGAAGCGGAAATTCAGCAGTCACGGGCCGCGGCGCGCTTGAAGGAGGAGCAGGACCTCACCGATTTGATGAACGCCAAGTTCGCCGCTCAAAAGTCGCGCTTGGATGCGAGCAAACAGGAGATTGTTTCCGTGATTGAAGGCGAGGAAGCCAAACTGAAGCTCGCGGACGCCGAGCAGAAGGTCAAGGAAACCGAGGCCAAACTGGATGCGGACCGATCTGCCGCGGCCGCTGACCTCGCGAGCAAGAAGCAAAAGCACGATCAGGCGGCGTTTCAAGTGCAGCAAGACGAGCGCAGCCTTGCTTTGCTTAGTTTGCGGGCTCCGCTCGATGGGGTTGTCTCGCTCCAAAATCACTGGCAGCCCCAGGGCGGCCCCACTCCCTTCAAGCCGGGAGACCGGGCGTGGCCGGGTGCTGCCATCGCTGAGCTTCCCGACCCGTCCACGCTAAAGATTGCGGCGCGTATTGAAGAAGCGGAGAGGGGGCAGTTGAAAGTTGGGCAGACCGGAATGGTGCGCGTCGAGGCTGTTCCCGACGGCAGCTTTGAGGGACGAATCGAAACGATTAGCCCGACGGCCAGCCTGGATTTCAACGCCGGTTGGCCCGTGCCCAGAAACTTCAGTGTTGAAGTGGCACTGTCGAATAGCGATGCCCGCCTTACGCCGGGAATGGGGGCGCTTGTCCGGGTGGCGGTAGACCGCGTCGCCAACGGCATGGTGATCCCGTCTTCGGCGCTTTTCCGAAAAGCGGGCCGCACGGTCGCCTATGTCCGGCGCGGCTCGAAGTTCGAAGAGACCGTCGTCGAAGTATTGCGCCGTAGCGGAGACGAGGCGCTGATCGGAAAGGGACTGCAACCGGGAGAGCAACTGGCTCTGAAAGATCCAACGGTGACGGAGTAGAGAACCATGGCGATGAATGGCCGCTCAGAATCACCGGCATTTCTTGTTGTCCTCGCGCTGGCGGGATGCTGCTTGGCCTGCCGTCAAACGACGGTCCTGGCGACGGATTCCGAAATTCCAACCGCTACAGTCAAAGAGGTTGATCTTCAACTCAAGGTTTCCACGACGGGAGTCTTGCGGACCAGTGAATCGAGAACCATCTCGGCTCCGGCCATCGGCGGAGGCACGCTGCAAATTGTCACGCTGGCCCGCTCTGGGGCCCAGGTCCACACCGGTGATGTGGTACTCGAATTTGATCCCAGCCAGCAGGAATACAATCTGGGACAGAATCGCAGCGACTTGCTCCAAGCGGAGCAGGAGATCGTAAAAGCCAAGGCGGACGCCGACGTCCAGACGGCAGAGGATCAGACCGCGCTCCTGAAGGCAAAGTACGCAGTCCGCCGCGCGGAGCTCGAAGTCAGCAAGAACGAACTGGTGAGCACCATCGACGCGCAGAAGAACCTGCTCACCCTCGACGAAGCCAAGCGCGCGCTGGCCCAGCTTCAGGAGGACGTCAAATCGCACACGGCTTCCAACCAATCGGCTCTGGCCATCAGCGAGGAGAAGCGGCACAAGGCTCGTCTCTCTATGGAGCAAGCGGAGCAAAACATCAAAAACATGCACATCACCTCGCCCATCGATGGTCTTGTCGTCATCCACGGCAATAGGGATTCCACAGGTGGTTTTTTCATGTGGGGGATGACGCTCCCGGACTATCACGTCGGCGATCAGGTCAATCCGGGCAGCTCCATCGCAGAAGTAATCGACATGTCTCGCCTTGAAATTTCCGCCCAAGTCGGTGAAACCGACCGCATCAACCTCAAGGCAGGTCAATCCGTAGAAATAAGGGTCGATGCCCTTCCCGGTGAATCATTTTCGGGCAAAGTGCAAACCGTTGGCGGGGCGACGAGCCACGAATTCTGGGACGAAAACGCACGGCACAAATTCGACGTGGCGGTCCAGCTCGACCGGGCCGATGCGCGGTTGCGCCCTGGCTTTGCGGTTCGCCTGAATATTCTCGGTGACAATCTTTCCCGCGCCGTTTCGATTCCCGGCGGAGCCATCTTTGACCACGACGGCAAAAAAGTCGTCTATTGCAAACGCAACCGCGGTTTCGAAGTGCAGGAAGTCAAAGTCCGGGCCGTCAGCGAAGGCCGCGCGATCCTCAGCGGCATTTCACCCGGAACGGTCGTCGCTCTTGTGAATCCGGAGAAACGCACCGCCGCAAACAGCAAGAACAGCGGAACCGCGAATCCCGGCATGGGTCCAGCGTCGAAATGAGGCTCAGCGGATAACCATGAACGCCGGTGCCATCACGGAGCCAAGGTCCCTGCAACAATGGCTGCCCGATCTCGCCTTGGGGTTCGAAAACCTGACCAGCCACAAGTTGCGTTCCCTTCTGACCATGCTGGGCATGATCTTTGGCGTCGCCGCGGTCGTGGCCATGCTCTCCATCGGAGCGGGAGCCCAGCAGAAAGTCATGGCCTTCATCGAACAGCTCGGCGTCCGCAATCTTATTGTCGAGGCCAAGGAATCTCCCAACTGGCAGGAGCTGCAGAAGGTGCGGAAAACCTCCCCGGGCCTGACTCTCAGCGATTATCAGATTATTCGAAAAAATATACCCGACATTAAGGACGGCACTCCGCGGAAACGATTTAGCCCTGGGAAGTTTCTCCCTAAGCCGCAGCAAGACACGCCTATCGTTTACGGCGTGGAACCAAGCTATCTGGAGATCAGCCATCTCCGCGTCACGGAAGGCCGCTTCTTCGACGGCCCGGAAAATGCCGCCGCTGCGCCGGTCTGCGTTCTGGGAGCGGCCGCCAAGGAAAGCCTGTTTGGCGCGAGCGCGGCGATCGGCGAATACATCAAGCTCAACGAACAATGGTGCCACGTGATCGGAATCGTCGCGCCGCAACTGGCTCCGCAGTCGGACGTCTCCGGAGTGCGCACCGAAGACATGAACAACCTCGTCTATGCGCCGTTGAATGCAGTCATGTATCGTCTCGAAGATTCGCAAAGCGAACTGAAGGATGAGGTCGACGGCCTGTATCTGCATCTCGCCTCGCCGGAGACCAGCGCCACCGATGCCGAAGTGGTCCGCGGCATTCTGAACTCCTCGCA
>WNFT01000011.1_pt1 | contig 100408 bp, 96 predicted proteins | sample 5400191 | NCBI WGS metagenome assembly WNFT01 (sample SAMN13153359, study PRJNA577476) | soil metagenome | isolation source: 80 cm saprolite under Madrone tree | place: USA:California | collected 2016-06-14 | reverse complement strand
CACGCGGACCACCCCCCTGGTGGTGGGGAACCAGAGCGAGCCGTCCCGCGCCTTCCACCCGGCGGGCGCGGCTTGGTTGCATTCGCTGGTTCTCATGCCGTCCGCGATACCGAAGGAAACAGACACCACGGATGGGGTCTTGCCGTCCGCGAAGTCCTCCAGCGCCTTCTTGTCGACGTGGAAGATGCCCTTATTGCCGCTCATCCAGAGGCGGCCTTGGTCGTCTTCGAGCACCTGAAAGATCCCATCCTGGAACAGGCCGTCCCGGTGGGTAATCGTGCTCAGCTGACCCTGGCGAAGGAGGCTCAGCCCTCCGGAGGTGCCGATCCACAGGTTCCCCGCCCCGTCCTGGTAGACGCGAAAGACCGTGTTGTGGGCGAGCCGCTGCTCGGTCGTGAAGACCTTGAACCGACCGTTCTCGAGTAGGTTGAGGCCACCCCCATCCGTGCCCACCCAGAGGCGTCCCGAGGCATCGACCGTGAGGGCGAGCACCAGGTCGCTCGAGAGGCCCTGGGCACGTCCAAAGAGGGTGAACCGCCCATCTTTGAGGTGCGCGACCCCTCCCCCGAAGGTGCCGATCCACAGGCTCCCGTCTCGGTCTTCCGCGAGCGCGATGACCCGGTCCGCGGGCAGACCATCCCGAACGCGGTAGGAGCGGAATGCGCCGTCGCGCAAGAGATCGAGGCCACCTCCGTCCGTGCCCACCCAGAGAGCTCCCGTATGGTCCTCGAGAAGCGAGACCACCAGGTTGCTGGACAGCCCGTTCCTGGTCGTGAGTGTGTGGAACTGGCCGCCGCGGTAGCGATGCAATCCACCACCGTAGCTCCCCATCCAGAGGTTGCCTTGATGGTCCTCGGTTATTGGGGCGAGCAGCTCGTGGGCAAGGCCTTCGGGCTTACCGAAGCTCACGAGCTTCACGTCCTGGAGGCGGTTCAGGCCCGCGGTGTCGGTGCCGATCCAGAGACTCCCTTCCCTGTCCTCGAAGAGGGCCAACACCACTTCACCCGCCGATCCCTCCTTTGGCCGGAAAGTACTCCACTGCCCGCTCGTGAGGCGGGCGAGGCCCTGGCCCCGTGTCCCGACCCAGAGGTTCCCGCTCCGGTCTTCCGCGATGGCTCCGATCGCATCCCAGACCCCGGTCGGAGGGGTGTAGTGCGCGATCTGTCCTGCCTTCCACCGGTCGAGGCCGGCACGGGTACCGATCCACAGGCTGCCGTCTCGACCCGCGTAAAGCGCCCGCACCTGGTCACTCGAGAGACCTTGCTTGATCGTGTACTTCTGGACCGCGTCGGCGACTCGCACCAGGCCATCGCCGTCCGTAGCGAGCCAAAGGGCGCCGTCCGCCTCGGTCATGGCCATGACCACGAAGGGCTGCGTCTTGAGGGCCGGAGGAACGACGAAGCGATCGCCCTCCAGGCGCACCACGCCAGCGTCTGTGCCCACCCACAGCCGCCCCCCCTTATCCTCGTAGATGGAGCGCACGACGCTGTTCGGCAGACCCGAAGAAGCATCGAAGTGAGTGAACGCGTGGTCCCGGTAGCGTACGATTCCGCCGCCGCGAGTGCCGATCCAGAGGGCACCCGCCCGGTCCTCCTGAAGGGAGAGCACGTACTTGTCCTTGAAGGCCGGCGTGTTCTTTTCGTCGAAGACCACGAAGCGGACACCGTCGAAGCGGACGAGGCCCTCCTGGGTACCGAGCCAGAGGTGACCGTCACGCGTCTGGACGATCGCGCGAATGGAGTTCTGGGGAAGGCCCTGCTCGGTGGTCCAGACGCGGTGCCCATACTGGGTGGGAGCCAGGCGGGGGTCGAGGCCCAAGACAGGCGCCGCCCCCCCGCCGAGCAGGCAGCCGACGATCGCGATCGAACGCGCGCCACGCCTCATGGCCGGATTACCGCGGATCATAGCACCGGGTGGAGCGTTCGGGCACGCCGCCATCCCCTGAAAAAGGCATCGGGGGCGGCTCACGCCGCCCCCGATCCCCACCGGCGCCGGACAGGCCTCTTAGCGCTCGATCAGCTGGCTGTCAAGAATCGACGGGCCGACCACGGCGCCCGCGGTTGCGCCCTGGAACAGGCCGGTGTCCGTCACCTGCCAGTTGAGGGCAGCCCCCGTGGTGCCTTGCAGCTTGACGCTGAGGCTGGTCGGGCCGGTGCGGGTGACCTGTACGCCCTCGGCCTGCTGAGCGACCAGGAAGGCCTGGAACTCGTTCACCAGCACCTCGGCGGTGTCGCCAGCCTGGACCGCCCGGGTGAAGGTCAGGCTGTTCGTCACGGAGACCGTGAGGAAGGACGGGAGGCCCTGCTCGTCGAACCCGGTGGCGGCGGCGAAGGGGTCGATGTCGAGGCTGAAGGCTACCAGTTGGTCACTGGTGTAGAGCTGGGTCCCGCTGCCCGTGGTGTCGAGCAGGCTCGAGATCGTGCCGGCGGAAACCCAGGCGTCGCCCACCAGGTGCTCGAAGGCCAGGACGGTGGCGGAGACCGGCACCGCGCGCCAGGTCCCGTACTCGCCGGAGTTCTCGACGGCCTGAGCGATGAGGGCCGCCTTTGCGGAGGCCGTCAAGGCACCGTCGGCGTAGGCGACGACGTCCGCCGACTCCGTGCTGCTGACCGTGTCGCCCGACAGAGGATCCACGGAGGTTGTGGTGGCGGCCAGGGCGAAGCTCACCTGTCCCGGGCCCGAACCAGCCCCAGTCTTGAGCTTGAGCGGCTCGGCCTGGGCGACCGCTACGGAGGCCACCAGGACCATCATGAGAACGACCGTCTTACGCATGGCATCCTCCGACTCTCCGCCTCCCAAGGGGCGGCGTCGACGCTGCGGCTAGTGCACGAACTGGGCCAGCTCCAACTTGTTGACGCGAGCCGACCGGGTCTCCGCTGTGGCCGATTCCCTGACGTTCTGACTACTTTCCGGACGGCTCATCTGTCCTCCTGCGTCGCCTACACCGAACTCTTGGCGGGTTACCCCGCACGTAGAGTTTCGTCCAAGACGGGCCTATCGGCTGTGTCGTTTATCACCTTTGAGCGCCTTCATTGGCGGCGAGAAGTGGATACCACGACTAGAACGGATACTTTGTACCCATTGATCGAGCGTCCGCCCGAGGGCTTCGCGTCGGCAGGGCATCCGCCACGCCCTGGCCGTAGGTATCGGTGCGAGCGGCTCGGGCCTACCCGATGCGTCGCGGAGATTCCCATTTATCTGTCGATCAGCTGCGAGAGATCCCTGATGATCGCATTGATGATGTCTCCCAGGCTGATCGAATGGATTGGCTGCCAGACCGTTGTACTGATGAGGTCGGCTTTGACGGAGATCGACGCCCAATCCGGGAGAGAGATACGGACGTGTGTCCCGTCGGGCCAGGCGAAAGCGAGGGAAGCCGCCAGCACCAGCACGAGAACCGCTGTCTTGCCCATGACGTCCTCCGACTCTCCGCCCCCAGGGGCGGCGTCGCCGCTTGCGGCCAACAAACACAAACGGCGGGCGGGTCGACCCGCTGGCGGAGTCTCGCGCAGGACGTCGGTCGACTGCAGTGTCGTCAATCACGTTGTTGCGGGTCCTGGCACACCCAACAAGTGGATACGCCGACGCGCCTGTATCTCTTGTATCCAGAGATCGCGCCTTCCCGAGGAGCAACTCCGCCCAGGACCGATGTCATGCGCCCACCGGGCGCCCCCGAGCGCCGTAGGCGAACGCCTGCGCGAGCCTCAAGCTCCTCCTTGCGCCCGCGGAACATTACTTGTAGAATACAAGTATATCCAGGAGGACGATGGCCGGAGCGGGTCGGGCGCGAAACGGCGAGGCAACACGGCTGCGGGCGGCGGTTCGCGCGCTGGTCCGCCGGTTCTCGGTTTCGGAGCGAGCGGACGTGGAGTGCTGTGGCCTGACCGTGGCCCAGGCCGCCACGCTGGAGGCCCTCAGGGCCACGCCCCGGATGCGGCTCGGGACCCTGAGCCGGCGTCTCGGCATCGCCCCGAGCACCCTGACCCGGAACCTGGCCCGCCTGGAGGACGAGCACCTCGTGGAGCGTGTCGCCGACCCGGGCGACGGGCGGGCCTTCCACGTGACATTGACCTCGGCCGGTCGGCGCGCGGCCGATGGAGTCGAGCAGCAGGGCGTGGATTTCGCGGAAGAGGTCCTGGCCCGGCTACCGGAGAGCGACCGCGCTGCCGTCGTGTCTGCCTTCGAACACCTGCTCGAGGCGGTGCGCCAGGCGACGGAGGACTGCTGTCCCGGGGCGTTCGTCCACCTTATGAGAGATATCGCGCGGGAAGAGGCCCCAGTGCACTCAAGGGGTCGGGGGGCCCGCGCGGAGGGGAGCGAGGATGGAGACCAAGATGGCAGTCCCGGCTGAGCAGCTCGTGGAACGCGTGCGCGAGCGCTACGGACGGATCGCGGAGGGGGCGGAGACCGGCTGCTGCGGACCGAAGGCCGCAACCGCGTGCTGCGGGGGTGACGGAGCGGTGTCCGCGAAGCTCGGCTACCAGGCGAAGGACCTCGCGGCGGTCCCGGAAGGAGCGAACCTCGGCCTCGGCTGCGGCGCTCCCCTCGACTTCCTGGAGCTCCGGCCGGGCGAGGCGGTCCTCGACCTGGGCTCCGGCCCGGGCCTCGACGCCTTCCTGGCCGCCGACCGCGTGGGCCCCTCCGGCCGCGTGATCGGGGTGGACATGACCCCCGCCATGCTCGAGCGCGCGCGAGGGAACGCGGCCCGGGGGGGCTACGGCAACGTGGAGTTCCGAGAGGGCAGGCTCGAGTCGCTCCCCCTGGGCGACGCGGTCGTGGACGCGGTGACCAGCAACTGCGTGATCAACCTCGTTCCGGACAAGGCGGCGGTCTTCCGCCAGGTGGCCCGGGTCCTGAAGCCGGGCGGCCGGCTCGTGGTCTCCGACATCGTCCTCGACGGCCGCCTGCCCGAGGCGCTCGAGCAGGACCTCTACGCCTACGTCGGCTGCGTCTCCGGAGCGGTCGATCGGGGTGTCTACTTCGGGATGCTGGAGGCGGCGGGCCTGGGGCCGGTCGAGGTGCTGAAGGACGTCGACTACCTGGCCGCCATCGGCAACACGGTGCCCGAGGAAGTGCAGGCCGTCCTCGATCGCACGGGCATCCGGCCCGAGGACGTGGCGGGAAAGGTCCGCTCCATCACCTACCGGGCGTACCGGCGAGCTTGACGGAGTCCTGACCCAGCTCGCGGAGCCGCCGCTCCAGGGTCGGCCGGTCCAGCTTCTCCACCGGCAATGAGGTGAGGAGCTTGATGCGGCGATCGAGCTCGAGGTAGGCCCGCCGGAAGGCGCGGGCCCTCTCCTCCTCCGTGCCCACCGCCGCCGCGGGGTCGTCGATCCCCCAGTGGGCGGTGATCGGATGGCCCGGCCACACGGGGCAGGTCTCCTTCGCTGCGTTCCCGCAGACGGTGACCACGAAGTCGAGCTTCGGCGCGCCGCGGCCCGCGAACTCGTCCCAGCCCTTGCTGCGCAGGCCGTCGGTGGGCTGCTGGGCCGAGGCCAGGGTCTGGAGGGCGAGGGGGTGCACCTCCCCCTTCGGGTGGCTCCCCGCGCTGAAAGCCCGAAACTGGCCGCCCCCCCGCGCGTGCAGGAGGGCCTCGGCCATGATGCTGCGCGCCGAGTTGCCGGTGCAGAGGAAGAGGACGTTGTAGGTCATCTACTTCACGAAACGATACCCCAGGCCGACCACGGTCTCGATGTGGTCGCGAGCCGGGCCGAGCTTCAGGCGGAGCCGGCGGATGTGGGCGTCGATGCTGCGCGTCTCGACGTCGCTCTCGTAGCCCCAGACCCGCTCCAGCAGCCGGTCGCGGGTCAGCACCCGTCCCGCGCGTTCCACCATGTAGCGGAAGAGCTCGAACTCCTTGTGGGTGAGCCGGATCTCCTGGCCGCGATAGCGCACGATGTAGGAGTCGAACTCCACCTCGAAGTTCTCGTCGCGGTAGCCCTGGGGCGCTTCTCCCGGAGAGCCGGTCCGGCGCAAGGCCACTCGGCAACGCGCGGCCAGCTCCTTCAGGCTGAACGGCTTCACCAGGTAGTCGTCTGCCCCCATCTCGAGGCCGAGCACGCGGTCCACCTCGTCCGCCCGGGCCGACACAATAATGATGGGCACGTGGGCCGTGGTGGGCTGGCGCCGGATCATCCGGCAGACCTCCAGCCCGTCCATGCCCGGCAGGTTCAGGTCGAGGAGCACGAGGTCGGCCCCGCGCCGCACCGCCTCCAGCCCCTCCTCGCCCGTGCGGGCGACCTTGACCTGGAGCCCCACCTTCTCGAGCTGATAGCCGATGGCCTCCGCGATGTCGCCGTCGTCCTCGATGAGCACCACCCGGCGCCGGCTGTCCGGCGAGGGGGCGGCGGGGGATGCGGCGCGGGCTGTTCCACGTCCGGTCCCGCCATTCATTTGGTCTCCGCCTCCAGGTGGTGGTGGCGCACGTCCTTGGCCTCCACGAGGAAGATCACGTCCTCCGCGATGTTGGTCGCGTGGTCTGCGATGCGCTCGATGTTGCGGCTGATCAGGATCAGGGAGAGGGCCCGCTGGATGGTCCCCGGGTCCGCCATCATGTAGGTCAGGAGCTCCCGGAAGACCTGGTCCTTGAGGCTGTCCACCTCGTCGTCCCGGCGGAGCACGTCCCGGGCCAGCGCGGGATCCTTCTTCACGAAGGCGTCGAGGGCGTCCCGGGTCATCTGCTGGGCCAGCTCCGCCATGCGGGGGATGTCGATGAGCGGCTTCAAGGGCGGCTGGGGGAGGAGCTTGATCACGTTCTCCGCGACGTTGACCGCCTGGTCGCCGATCCGCTCCAGGTCCGCGTTGATCTTCATGGCCGCCGTGATGAGCCGCAGGTCGATGGCGAGCGGGCTCTGAGTGGCGAGCAGCTTCAGGCAGCGGTCGTCGATGTCGATCTGGAGGTCGTTGACCTCCTTGTCGGCCGCGATCACCGCCTCCGCCTCTTCCAGGCGCCGGTCGATGAGGGAGCGCACGGCCTGGTGCACCCGCTCCTCCACCAGCGCCCCCATGGTCAGCAGGCGGTTCTTGAGCGCCTGCAGCTCTTCCTCGAAATGGTGACGCTCCATTATCGACCCCCCACCCTCCCCACGTAGCGGGAGGGAACCGCGGTTCCACGTCCAGCCCCGCCGTTCACCGTCCTAGCCGAACCGGCCCGTGATGTAGTCCTCGGTCAGCTTGTCCTTGGGCTTGGTGAACATGTCCGGCGTGCTCGCGTACTCCACCAGCCGCCCCAGCCAGAAGAAGGCGGTGCGGTCCGAGACCCGGGCCGCCTGCTGCAGGTTGTGGGTCACGATCACGATCGTGTAGCGGTCCTTCAGGGAGTAGATCAGCTCCTCGATCTTCAGGGTGGCGATGGGGTCGAGGGCCGAGCAGGGCTCGTCCATCAGGACGATCTCCGGCTCCACCGCGATCGCCCGGGCGATGCAGAGGCGCTGCATCTGGCCCCCCGAAAGGCCCAGGCCGCTCTCCCCCAGCCGGTCCTTGACCTCGTCCCACAATGCCGCCCTTCGGAGACTGCGCTCGCAGGCCTCGTCGAGGGTCGCCTTGTCGTTGATCCCCGCGATGCGCAGGCCGTAGACCACGTTCTCGTAGATCGACTTCGGGAAGGGGTTCGACTTCTGGAACACCATCCCGATGCGCCGCCGCACCTCGATGACGTCCGTGGTGGGGGCGTTGACGTCGAGGCCCTTCACCCGGATGGTCCCCGTGGTGCGGACGTTGTCGATGAGGTCGTTCATCCGGTTCAGGCAGCGCAGAAGCGTGGACTTCCCGCAGCCGGAGGGCCCGATGAAGGCGGTGACCCGGCGGTCCTCGACGTCCATCGAGATGTCGTGGAGGACGTGGTTGTCGCCGTAGCTGAGGTTCAGGTCCTCGATGACGATGTCGGACTCACGGACCTCGGTCGAAGCCGCTTCCTGGGCCTTGACCTCGGTCCGGATCCGGAGGCCGCTATCCGCGGTCTTGGCGTCCTGGGACATGAGCATGCTTCCTCAGAAGGCGCCCGTCTTGTACTTCTCACGGAGCCGGTTGCGGACCACGATGGCGGCGAGGTTCAGGAGCACGACGATGACGAGCAGGAGAATCGTGGTCGTGTATACCATGGGCTTGGCCGCCTCCACGTTGGGGCTCTGGAAGCCCACGTCGTAGATGTGGAACCCCAGGTGCATGAACTTGCGGTCGAAGTGGAAGAAGGGGAAAAAGCCGTCCAGGGGCAGCTCGGGGGCCAGCTTCACCACCCCCGTGAGCATGAGGGGCGCCACCTCCCCCGCCCCCCGGGCCATGGCCAGGATGAGCCCGGTCAGGATGCCGGGGGCGGCGGCGGGGAGCACGACCTTCAGGATGGTCTGCAGCTTGGTTGCCCCCATGGCGACGGAGGCCTCGCGCATCGAGCGAGGCACTGCAGCCAGCGCCTCTTCCGAGGCCACGATCACCACCGGCACCGTGAGCAGGGCCAGGGTGAGCGAGGCCCAGAGGATCCCCCCCGTCCCGTACGTGGGGGTGGGCAGCGCGGCCGAGAAGAAGAGCTGGTCGAGAGTACCGCCCACGAAGTAGACGAAGAAGCCCAGCCCGAAGACCCCGAAGACGATCGAGGGGACCCCGGCCAGGTTGTTCACCGCGATCCGCACCATTCGGACGAGCGCCCCTTGTTTCGCGTACTCGCGGAGATAGAGGGCGGCCAGGACCCCCAGGGGGACCACGATGATGCTCATGATGATGACCATCATCACGGTCCCGAAGATGGCGGGGAAGATCCCCCCCTCCGTGTTGGACTCCCGGGGGCCGTCCCTCAGGAACTCCCAGAGGCGGTGCGTGTAGATCCCCAGCCGGCCGGGCCAGCCCAGGCGGTTGGCCGGGTAGGCGCGGTAGAGGTCGAGGGTCCGCAGCTCCTTCTCCCGCCCCCCGGCGATCTGGACGGTGAGGGTGGTGGGGGCCGCGAGCTCCACGATCCGGCCCAGCTCCTCCTGCTTCGTGGCGTAGAGGGCCTGCTGCTCCTCCACCGCGCGCCGGATCCGGTCGCGCTCCCGGCCCTGGTCGAGCGCGGGGTCCCTCCTGGCCTCGAAGTCCAGCTTGCGATCGAGGAGACGGAGCTGCTCGATCCGGTAGTTGATCTCGCCGATCTCGCCCTTCTCGATCCGCGCGATGGCCGCGCGGTCGCGCTCCGCCTTGCCCAGCAGGGCGGGGAGCAACGGGCCGATCGCCTCCGGTCCGCGGGCCCGCACCGTCTCACCCTCCCTCAGCAGCACCGGCGTGCCGATGAGGGGGCCGTACTCGCGCCGCTCGATGAACCAGGCCTCGGGAGGCGCCTCGCCCCGGGCGATCTCGCCTTCGTCGATCCACTTGAAGTCGAAGCCGAGCAGGTCGCGGTTGCCCACGCGAAGCTGGACCCGGCTCTTCTCGAGGTGGTCGGGGCGGCCGGGGTCGGGAATCGGCTCGACGTTCTCGACTTCCCCGAGGAAGACCCCGCCGTCCCTCAACGTGACCTCGAGCAGGGGTCGGGGCCAGAAGAAGCCGAGCCCGTTCACCAGGATCACGCCCACGAGACCGGCAATCATGAGGAGGCACACGCCGAGGGCGCTCCCCGTGAACCAGATCAGGGGATCGCCCCGGCGAAGGCTGCGCAGGAGGGGGTTGTTCATTCTCGACCCCCCCCTCCTGGCTCCGCCTTTCATATCGCCCGGTAGCGCTCGCGGAGGCGCTGGCGGATCAGCTCCGCGATGGTGTTGACGAGGAAGGTCATGAGAAACAGGATCCCCGCCGCCAGGAACAGCACCCGATAGAGGGTGCCCCCGTGGGGAGCCTCCGGGATCTCCACCGCGATGTTGGCGGAGAGGGTGCGCATGCCGTCGAAGATGGACCAGTCGAGGACCGGCGTATTGCCGGTGGCCATGAGCACGATCATGGTCTCCCCCACCGCACGTCCGAACCCGATCATCACCGCCGAGAAGATGCCGGGGCTCGCGGTGGGGAGCACCACCCGGGTGGCGGTCTGCCACCGGCTGGCTCCCAGGGCCAGGGAGGCGGCGGTCAGGTGCGAGGGGACGCTCGAGAAGGCGTCCTCCGAGATCGTGAAGATGATCGGGATCACCGCGAAGCCCATGGCGATGCCCACCACCACGCAGTTGCGCTGGTCGTAGACGAGGTCGAGGGCCGACTTCAGCCAGTGCTTGAGATCGCCGCCGAAGAGCAGGGACTCGACGGGGGGGCCGATCTTCATGGCCACCACCCCGCCCAGGACGAGCAGGGGCAGGATGAGCGCCACCTCCATCCCGGGCTTCAGCCGGCCGGAGAAGGTCCGGGGAAGGCCACCCCACAGCAGGATCCCGGCCGTCCCGAACGCGGGCAGGAGCACGGTCATCAGGAGCACGGGGACCAGCTCGCGCTCCACGCGGGAGGCCAGCCAGAGGCCGGCGATGAAGCCGACGACCACGCTCGGCAAGGCGGCCATGATCTCGACCGTGGGCTTGACCCGGGCCTTGAGCGAGGGATGCATGAACTGGGAGGTGTAGAGCGCGCCCATGATGGCCAGGGGCACCGCGAAGAGCAGGGCGTAGGCGGTGCCCTTGATGGTCCCGAAGATGACGGGAACCAGGCTGAACTTCGGCTCGAAGTCGTCGGTGGCGCCGGTGGACTGCCAGACGTATTCCGGCTTCGCGTAGCCCTCGTACCAGGTCTTGCCGAAGAGCGCCCGCCAGGACACCTCGGGATGCGGGTTCCTGATCTCGTAGCGGGCCACCCTGCCGTCCGCCTGCTCGGCCAGGATCCCGTCGCTCTTGGGCGTGATCAGGACGAGGTCCACGGCGTGGCCGGTGGCGGGGAAGCTGAGCACCGAGCGCTCCGAGGTCAGGTGCCGGAGCACCAGGGAGCCATCGGCCCCCGCGGTGACGAAGCTCTTGTCGCGGGTCGAGCGTCCGATGGCGCGGATCGCGGTCCCCTGCCCGGGAAAGGCGTGGGCCCGGACCAGGGTCAGGTGCTCGTCCTCGTCCTTGAGACGCACGCGAAACCAGGCGGAGAGGTCGCCCTTGGCATCTCCGACGATCACCGACACTCCTCCGATCGCGTACTCCACGGCGGTGATGGTCTGGGTCGAGGCGTGCACGATGTCGGTGAGGGCGAGCTCCGGGGCGAGCTGCCAGTGGTAGAGGTTGCCCCTCTCAGTGGCGGCCACCAGGGAGTCCGTGCGGCCGAGCCGGAGGTGGGTGACCCTTTCACCGCCTTCGGTCTTGAGGGTGTCGCGTTGCTCGGTCCCCTCCTCGCTCGTCCGGTAGAGGGCGATCTCGTCGTCGGACACCAGGGCGGCCACCGCCTTCCGGCCTTCGTGCTCGGCGTAGCTCACCTCCCGGATCGGCCGCTTCCCGGGATCGATCTCGACCACCCCGCGGTCGCGCACCTCGATCTCGAGGTCCACCAGCTTCTGCTCGGCGTAGCGGGGCCGGAAGCGCACCTGCTGCAGGGCCACCCGTCCGTCCGCGGTGCCCGCGCCCAGGTAGTCGCCGGTCAGGCTGCGGCAGGCGGACACGACGGTGGCCCCCGCCACCCCGGACAAGGGGAACTCCCGGGCCCTCGAGCCGTCGGCCAGCTTGAACACCGCGAGGCGGGCGTCCGGAAGCAGCTCGTAGAGGTAGAGCTGGTACTCGTCGATGCCCACGAGGAGCGGCTTTCCGACCTCCGGCGCCGGGGCGAGCTGGACCACGCCAAGCGCTCGGCCCTGGGCGGCGCGGAAGAGGGGCAGGGTCTCGCCCAGCATGAAGACGAGGATGAACGAGACGGCGACGATGATGAAGAGGCCTCCGAAGGTCACGACCCCGGTGGCGAGCCGGTCGAGGGTCTTGACCCTCCGGACCCTCCCGCTCGCCTCCTGGACGCGGCGGCGGATCGTCTCGGATGCGGTCGCCGCCGAAGCCATGAGCACTCCCCCTTCCGGCTACTCGAGCTTGGCCAGCTCCTGCTTCACGACATCGGCGGAGAGCGGCAGGTAGCCGTCCTTCACCACCACCTCCTGGCCCTCCCGGCTCAGGATGAACTTCACGAACTCCCGGGTCAGGGGATCCAGGGGCTTCCCGGGCGCCCGGTTGATGTACACGAAGAGGAACCGGTTCAGCGGGTACTTGCCGCTCCGCACGTCGTCGTAGCTCCCGTCGGAGTAGGCACCACCCTCCTTGTCCGCGAGGGGGACGGCCTTGACCCCCGAAGTCTTGTAGCCGATCCCGCTGTAGCCGATGCCGAAGCGGTCCTCGGTCACACCCTGCACCACGGAGGCGGAGCCCGGCTGCTCCTTCACCGTGTCCTTGTAGTCGCCGTTCCCGAGGGTGTGCTCCTTGAAGAACCCGTAGGTGCCGCTCGCCGAGTTGCGGCCGTAGAGGCTGATCGGCCGGTTCGCCCAATCGCCGGTGATGCCGAGCTGCCCCCAGGTCGTGACGTTCTGCTTGTAGCCGCGCTTGCGCGTCTTTGAGAAGATCGCGTCCACCTGGGCCAGGGTCAGCTTGTCGATCGGGTTGTCCTTGTTGACGTAGACCGCGAGCGCGTCGTACGAGGTGCGGAGCGGGGTCGGCTTGTACCCGTACTTGCCTTCGAACTGGTCGATCTCGGTGGCCCGCATGGCCCGCGACATGGGGCCGAACTGCGCGGTACCCGCGATGAGCGCCGGAGGGGCGGTGGAGCTGCCCTTGCCCTCGACCTGGACCTTGATGTTCGGGTAGAGCTTGATGAACGACTCGGCCCACAGGGTCATCATGTTGTTCATGGTGTCCGACCCGACGCTGTTGATGTTGCCGGAGACGCCCGAGACCTTCGCGTAGCCCGCGATCGCCGGGTCCACCTTCATGGCCTGGGCGTTCGCGGACCCCACTCCCAGCCCGGCGGTGACGATGCCCGTGAGCACATGCTTCATAGAGCCCTTTCCTTACCTCTTCGGGCGACCCCGCACTCTCCGCGACCAGAGGATGTCAGGCCTTGGGAACGCGGGCGTTTCGCCCGGGTTAATTCCGTGTTAAATCGACGTAGGTTTCTCAGAAGTTGAAGAGAGTCTTGATCTCGAAGCGCTTCTCGTTCAGCTTGGCCAGCGGCGCGTCGTAGGCGACTTTCTCGTAGTCGACGAGGACGGCGGCGGCGAGGGGCGCCTTCACCTTGAGCCAGTAGGAGAGCCCGCCCAGGAAGCGGGTCTTCACTGCGTCGGCGCTCCTGTTCGGCTTGAAGCGGTCGTAGCGGAAGAGGCCCTCGAAGCCGGAGGGAGTCCGGGGCTGGACCCAGACCGTCCAGCCATTGGCTTTCACCTCCGCCTTGGTCGCGCTCGACTGGTCCTTCGCATCCAGGTAGTCGATGCCAAGGTTCAGGTACTTGTGCTCGAAGGTGCCGGCGGCGATGAAGCGGTCACGCGAGGCGTTCTTCACGGGAGAGTCCTTGTCGTAGAAGGCGGTGACGCGGATGCCCTTCGCCACGTTGATCTTGGGGAAGGGCCGCAGGGTGCCCCGAATCTGGAAGGCCTTCTGGTCGTTGACCTCGGCCCGGCTGTAGGTATCGCCGTTGTAGTAGCCGAGGTGGACGTCGCCGTAGTCGTTGGGGAGCACGAAGCGGCCCGAAAGCCCGACGTCTGAGGAGCTCAGCAAGCCCTCGCGCTCCTCGAGGATGGTCCCCTGGAAGCGGTAGCGGTAGATCCCCTCCATGAAGTCGACGAAGGGCGTCTGCTGCTGTCCGATGCGGACCCAGGTTCCGTGGGTCGTGACCCTGTCGAAGTTGACTTGGCCGAAGGCGTACTTCAGCCGGTAGACCGCGCTGCCGTCGAGGTTGGTGGCCGCGGTGACAGAGGCGCCCGCGGGAAGGCCGCTGGCCGTGGTCGTCGTGGCCAGGCGAGCGGCTACGTCCGGGGTGACGCGGTAGCTCACCCAGTCGGAGATGTTGCCAGTCACGTTGATGTAGGCCCGGCGGGCCTCGAAGCTGCTCAGGTGAACGCCGTTCTTGTCGGAGTCGGTGACCTTGGGCGCGTCCTGATAGGTGTAGTCGGCGAAGATCGTGACCCCGACCTTGAAAAACGCTTCCTCCTTCGGTTTTGGGGCCTCCTTGGGCTTGGCGAAGACCTCTCCGGGCAGGTTGTGCTTGAAGTTGTAGAGGTTGATCGCGTCCTCGCCGTCGAAGACCACGGTCTCCCCACTGGGACCGTAGCCCAGGCGCGAAATGGCAACGCCCAGCTCTGCGCCTCCGCTCTTTTCGAACGCTTCGAATCTGTGACCAAGGGCGAAGACGTAGATGCGACCGTCCTTCGTCACCTCGCGGTAGAACATCCCCTGGGCCCAGGAGCTGGCGACCACGGCCAGGCCCAGGCCGATTGCGCTCACGGTCGCAACACCGCGTCTCAGTCCTCTCGCTCTCATCGATGCTCCTCCTTGACTGCTTCCAGCGATCCAGACCCGGACCGTTCCCTGCCGCACCGGTCGGGCCGAGACGCGTGCTCCGTTGTCCAACGATCATTGGGAAGCTAAGGGGAGGGCGTGACGAGGATGTGACGCGCGTGTGAACGCGCGGTTAATCCGTTCTCAACCATGAGCGCACGAGATGACGGACGAGGGTGACCTCATGGCATGGGCTTGTCACCCTGGACACGGGAAGCTCCCTCGCTTCGTCCCTCCCGGCCGAGCCGGCCGAGGGCCCGCAGGAGCGCGTATTGGGCCTTGTCGTACTCCCCGAGGGCACGCGCGTAGTCTTGGCGCGCGCGCGTCTGATCCTGCTCGGCCAGGATGTTCTCGAGCACGACCCCGACCTCGAACTCCTTCCGGCCTCTGGCCAGCTCCAGGCCTTGCTCCGCGGCCGCCAGGGCCTCCTTCGCGGTCTCGAGCTGCTCCTGCTGGGACAGCGCCCGCGTTCGCGCCTCGACGACCTGACGCGCGATGCTGTCCTTCAGCTTCTCGACGTTCCAGCGGGCCTCTTGGCGCGGACGAAGCGCTGGTGGTTGTTGCTGGCCGAGTCCACGAGGTGCCCCAGGATCTCCTTGCGTGACCACTTGTCCGCGGCGGGGTGCCGCACGCTCTCCGCTTCGGAGATCGCGCGGAGCCGCGGAGGCACCGTCTCCAGGATCGTGCGCAGCCGCTCGAGGGTGTCCTTCATCGCCGCCTCCGATGTCCCCTCCAACTATGAAGGCCCGGAGGGCGGCCTTCAAGCCGCGAGGCGTCGGCTCCGGGTTCGGAGTAGCATTCCCGCCCGATGTGCTTCAGGACGTGCAGGTCGCAGCGCATCAGATCTTCCGCACCTTCATCTCGTGCCCTCCGCCGCTTCGAGCGGTTCTTGAGGTCCGCCTCCATTCAAGGCCCCCGAGATTGCGAAAAGAAGTGGCCGTGCCGGACGTGATTCCCGAGGTCCTGCTCCTCGTGGTCGACGCGGGGGGCGGGCACCGCTCGGCCGCGCGCGCCCTCCTGGCCGCCGCGGAGGAGCGGGGCGCCCCCTTCCGCTTCCGGGTGGAGAGCCTGGAGTCGCTCCTGGGCTCCCTCGACTTCCTCCGCAAGCGCACCGGCCTCTCGTTCGAGGACGGCTACAACCTGATCCTGCGCCGCCGCTGGACGGTGTTGCTCGTCCCCCTGCTGCGCGTCCTGCACGCGCTCATCGCCCTGCGCCGGCCCGCCCTGGTGCGGGAGATGCGCCGCTTCCTCGCGGGGCGGCGCCCGGCGGCCGTGCTCTCCGTCACCCCCAACTTCAACGGCGTGGTCCGCGACGCGCTCCGGGCCGAGCATCCCGGGGTGCCGCTCCTCGTGCTGCTCACGGACTTCGCGGACTTCCCCCCGCACTTCTGGATCGAGCCGGGGTTCACGCGGGTCCTGGTCGGGACCGACGAGGCGGCCGCCCAGGCAGGGGCCATCGGGATCCCGCCCGAGAGGGTGTCGCGCCTCTCGGGGATGGTCCTGCACCCGCGCTTCTACCGGACGGGGGGGGCCGAGGCGCGGACGCGGGTCCGCCGCGAGCTGGGCTTCCCCGAGGAGGCCCTCACGGTGATGCTGCTCTTCGGCGGCAAGGGCTCGCCGGAGATGGAGCCGCTGGCCGCGCGTCTCCTCGAGGCCGATCCCGGCTGGCGCGTGATCGCGGTCTGCGGTGACAACCCCGGCCTCGCCGCGAAGCTGAGCGCGATCGCGGGGAAGGCGGGGGGCCGGCTCTTCCCCGTGGGCTTCACGGACCGGGTGGCCGAGCTCATGGCCGCCAGCGACCTGCTCGTCACCAAGCCGGGTCCGGGCTCGCTGGCCGAGGCCTTCCACCAGGGAGTGCCGGTGGTGGTGACCCGCAACCGCCACACGATCCCCCAGGAGCGCTTCAACACCCGCTTCGTCGAGGAGCGCGGCCTCGGCCTCGTGGTCCGCCACTGGAGGGAGATTCCGGAGGCGGTGGCCGCCTTCGCCCGCGACCCCGCGGGCCGGGCGCGCATCGAGGACGCGATCGCCGCCCTGCCCGGGAACCGCGCGGTCTACGAGGCCCTGGAGATCGTGGGTTCCGAGGTGGACCGCGCCGACCCGGCGCGGATGATAAGATAGTGGTTTCGCCGTGTCGTCGGCGGCCACGGAGACCGACCTCGGGAACGCGATGGACACCGCAAAGCTCCTCTACCGCCGGCTGGACAGCCTGTTCGGCGCCCTCGACCCCAAGAAGACGCAACCCCAGCAGCTCGAGCTGTTTCTCGAGGAGGCGTTCGCCCAGCTCAAGGACGACCTGCGCCTGAAGGCCGGCTTCCTCTACTCGGAGCGGCGGGACGACTTTACGCTCGCGAAGACCGTGGGCGACCCGGGCGGACGGGTGGCGGAAACCCTGGACCCCGCGGCGGGCCCCCTCCAGCAGGTCTTCCGCCACCGGGTCTACATCTTCGGCGACCCCAACGCGGAGATCGCCCCCTACCGTCTGGGCCTGTTCCCCCTGGCCGCCGCAGCGGGCCTCGTGGTGGGCCGGCGGCCCCGCCGCCATGTCTTCTTCTTCCTCCTCGCCGAGGGCTGGGTGATGGAGGAGCTGGACTTCGCGCTCAACACCGTGCGGGCCGCCCTCGGCTCGCGCCTGGTCGACGCGCGGGTGCGCGGCTCCTTCCACGAGGCGGCGGAGATCCAGCAGAGCCTGCTCGTCGAGGAGCCCCCGGACTTCCCGGGCTACGAGATCGCCTGCCGGTCCGTCCCCGCGGAAGAGGTGGGAGGCGACTTCTACGACTTCCACCCCTTCAACGGCGACATGCTGGGCCTCGCCATCGGCGACGCCAGCGGCCACGGGCTGCCCGCGGCCCTCCTGGTGCGGGACGTGGTGACCGGCCTCCGCATGGGGATCGAGAAAGAGCTGAAGATCATTCACGTCTTCGCCAAGCTGAACCGCGTGATCCACCGCAGCAACCTCTCGAGTCGCTTCGTGAGCGTCTTCTACGGCGAGCTGGAGGCGAGCGGGAACCTCATCTACGTGAACGCGGGCCACCAGCCGCCCATCCTGTTCTTCGCGGACCCCGCGCAGGCGCCGAACCACATGGAGCTGGACGCGGGGGGGACCGTCATCGGCCCCCTCCCCGAGCCGAGGTTCCGCCGCGGCTTTGCCCGGGTACGGCCGGGCGAGGTGCTGGTGGCGGTGACCGACGGCATCCTGGAGAGGCGCGACGCGAAGGGGGAGTTCTTCGGCCTGGAGAGGCTGAAGGCGGTGGTGCAGGCCAGCCGCGCTCTCTCCGCCGAGAACCTCCTGGAGCGGATCTTCGCCGAGGCCCAGGCCTTCGGAGCCTCCCGATCGTGGGACGACGACGCGACGGCGGTGGTGGTGAAGCGACTCCCCGAGGGCTAGAGACGCAGCTCGTCGAAGGTCCGGATGATCGGGTGCGGCACGGCCCAGGGCTCCGGCCGGCCTGGCCGGACGACCAGCGCGGTCCGCATCCCCGCCTCCCGAGCGGCCTCCAGCTCCTCCGTCACGTCCGACAGGAAGAGCCACTCGGCCGGCGCGCGGCCGCGGGCCGCGGCGATCCGACGGTAGCTCGCAGCTTCCCGCTTCGAGCCCATGGCGGTGTCGAAGAAGGCGGCCAGGTAGGGGGTGAGGTCGCCCGCGGTCGAATGGGCGAAGAGCAGCCGCTGCGCAAGAACACTGCCCGAGGAGAAGATGCAGGCCTCGCGGCCATCCTCCTTCCAGCGCCGCAGGGCGGGCGGCACGTCGGGGTAGACCGGTCCCACCAGGGTCCCCGCCCGAAAGCCCGCTTCCCAGATCCGGCCCTGGAGCGACTTCAGGGCGGTGGACTTCCGGTCGCGGTCCATGAGCCAGAAGACATAGGCGGTGGCGGAGGCGAGGTGGTCGTCCTCGCGCCAGGGCGGGGGTGGGTCGGACGCGCCCTCCCGCCCGTGCTCGGCCCGCAAGGCCTCGATCTCGGCACGGACCCCGGGGTCCGAGGCGTGCTCCCGCAGGAATGCGGGGAAGCGCCCCCGCGCGAACGGGAACAGGGTGCCGGTGACGAACTCGATCGGGGTGGTCGTCCCCTCGACGTCGAGGAGGAGGCCGGTCATCCCGAGGCGGCGCCCCGTCCCGCGACCTGGGCCGGCCCGAGGCAGACCGGCTCGAAGCCGCGGTCCACTCCGCTGTCCGTGTAGTGCGGGGTCCAGCCCGTCGGATCCTGGAAGAGGCGGATGGCCCGGATGCGCCGGTCGGCGCACAAGTCGAACCAGTGCCAGGTTCCGCGGGGGACGCGCAGGAGGTCGCCCGGCCCCACCTCGATCGCGAGCACCGCCCCCGCCCGCGGGTGGATGTGGAAGATCCCGCGGCCCTCGAGGATGAAGCGCACCTCGTCCTCGTCGTGCCAGTGCTCGCGGCTGAACTTCGCGAGCATGGCGTCGAGGCCCGGGGTGTCGGGCTTCACGTCGATCACGTCCGCGGTGACGTATCCGCCTTCCTGCTTGAGGCGGTCGATCTCGCGGCCGTAGGCCCGAAGCACGTCCTCGGGCGGAGCGGACGCGCCCACGGGATGCGAGGGTTGCCAGCGCTCGTACGTGATCCCCACCTGGGAGAGGCGATCGACCACCGCCCCTGGCTCGGTCAGGGTCTTGCCTTCGCTCGGGATACGAACCGTGGCCATGTCAGTCCCCCTTGCCGGCGATAGCGCTCTCCACGCGGCCCCGGATCTCGAACAGGAACTCGAGGATCTCCACGTGGCGCTTCGCCTCCGCCAGGTCCTTGCCCCATGTGTAGAGGCCGTGGCGGTGGAGGAGGATCCCGTGGGTCTGCGGATGCTTCTCCAGGGCGGCCGCGATCGCGGCCGCGAGGGCCTCGTAGTCCTGCGTGTTCGGGAGGACGGGGACCCACTCGCGGTGCTCGTGCGTCCTCACCCCCGCCAGGCCCTTGAGCATCTCGTAGCCCTCGATGGCGAAGCCGCCCTCGGCCAGGTGGGCATCGGAGAGGAGGGTGCCCCAGACCGAGTGGGTGTGAAGCACCGAGCCCGCCCCCGCCCGGCGGACCAAGGTGAGGTGGAGGCGGGTCTCGTCCGAGGCCTTGCCTTCCCGACCTTCCAGGATCCGGCCGTCCGCGTCGATGGGCAGGATGTGCGGGGGCCCGAGGGCGCCCTTGTCCACCCCGCTGGCGGTGATGGCGAGACGGAGCGGGTCGGGGGACAGGACCACGCTCAGGTTGCCGCTCGTCCCCAGCATCCAGCCGCGCCGATGAAAGCCGGCCGCGACCTCGATCAGCGCGGTCGCGGCGCGCGCCAGCGGAGTGCCTCCGGAGGGCTCGAGCATCATCGACCCCCCACCCTGTCGATCAGACAGGGCAGCTCGAGGCGGGCGGTGGTGCCGACTCCGAGCTGGCTGGAGAGGGCGAGGGTCCCCCCGTGGAGGGTCACGATGGCCCGGGCGATGGTGAGACCGGAGCCCAGCCCCTGCTGCTCGATCCGGTCGCGGTCGCTCTGGTAGAAAAGATCCCAGATGCGCGCCAGGTCCTCGGGCCGCACCCCGATCCCCTCGTCGCGCACCTCGATCACCACCCGCGGGCCCTCTCGGGCGGCGCGGAGGGCCACCGGGCCTCCGTCCTTCTTCGAGAACTTGATCGCGTTGTCGAGCAGCCGGCTGATCGCGTTGCCGAGCTGCTCGGGCTCCCCGAGCACGGCGGGAAGGCGCTCCGGCACCTCCAAGCGAAGGGGCACGCCGGCGGCGGTAGCGCGATCCTGCTCACGCTCCAGCCGCTCCCGAAGAAGGTCCGGGAGATCCGGAAGGGGCCGCTTCATGCGGTGGTAGGTCCGCCGGGCTTCGCCGGAGTGGAGGTCCACCAGGAGCACCAGGTCCTCGACCAGCCTCACCAGACGTGCGCTGCCCGCCAGGATTCCGTCCAGCAGCTGGCGCATCTGCTCCGGGTTCAGGTCCCCCTTCGAATCCCGCAACAGCTCCGCGTAGCCGACGAGCCACGTGATGGGCGTGCGGAACTCGTGATTGAGCGTGCTCAGGATCGCGCGCTTCACCTCCGCAACGTGGCGCTCCTGGAAAGCCTCGAGCTGCGCCCGGCGGGCGAGCCGGGCCCGGACGGCCACCAGCAGCTCCTCGGGGGTGAAGGGCTTCACCACGTAGTCGTCCGCCCCGAGCTCCTTCCCCGCCAGCACCTCCATCGGCTCCCCCCGGCCCGTGAGGAAGACGAAGGGCACGCCGTCCCACTGGGGCCGGGCGCGCACGCCCTCGTAGAAGGCGTAGCCGTCCATGCCCGGCATGTTGATGTCGGAGAGAACGAGCTCGGGGGTGGCCGCCTCCATGCGCTCGAGGCCCTGCGCGCCGTCGCTCGCGGTCGAGACCCGGAAACCGGCGCCTTCCAGGATCTCCACGATCAGCTCGCGTACCGACTCCTCGTCGTCCACAACGAGGATGCTCTCGCCCGCCATCGGTCAACCGATCAACCGCTTCACCGCGGTCACGATCACGTCGGCGGTCAGGCCGTGCGCCCTCATCAGCTCGGCGGGCTTGCCCGAGCGTGGGATGTCCCGAACCCCCAGCAGCATGACCCGGGCCTCCCCCGCCGCCACCGCCGCCACCGCTTCGCCGATGCCGCCGCAGACGCTGTGGTCCTCCACGGTCACGATCCGCTTCGTCTCGACCGCCGCCTTGCGGAGCGTGGCCTCGTCGACGGGCTTCACGGAGTACAGGTCGATGACGCGGATCGCGATCCCCTCCTTGGCCAGGGCGTCGTGGGCGAGGAGCGCCTCCGGCACCGTGATCCCGGCCGCCACTACGGTGGCCGCGTCCCGGGCGCTCGCACGCAGGATCTTGGACTGGCCCACCGGGAAGTACTCCTCGTTCCCGTAGATGACCCTGGTCTTCGGCCGGGTGGTCCGGATGTAGACGATTCCGGGCGTGTTGGCCGCGGCCTCCACCAGCCGCTCCGCGCTCACCGCGTCCGAGGGATAGAGCACGGTCGAGCCCGTGAGGGCCCTCATCATGGCGAGGTCCTCGAGGGCCATCTGCGACGGCCCGTCCTCCCCGATGGAGACCCCCGCGTGGCTTCCCACCAGCACCAGGTGCGCGGGCTTCGAGTAGGCGGCCATGCGGATGAAGTCGTAGGCCCGGGTCAGGAAGCAGGCGAAGGTGGAGGCGAACGGGATCTTCCCCTCCGTGGAGAGCCCGAGGGCCACCCCGACCATGTTCTGCTCGGCGATGTAGGCCTCGATATGGCGATCCGCGGCCACCTCCTTGATGCGCTCGCTGAAGGTGGAGTTCTTGGTGTCGCCGTCGATCGCCACCACCGCCGAGGATGCCTTGGCCAGCTTCGCCAGGGCCGTGCCGTAGGCCTCCCGGGTGGCGACTTCCTGGCCGAGCGCGTAGGCCGGGGTGAGGGTGGGCGGGCCGCTCGCGGATACGGGCCCCGCCGGATAGCGCCGGGGGTCCACGCGAATCGCGACGCTGGTGTCGCCCAGCTCGGCCAGCGCCTTCTGGAGCTCCTCCCCCTTCTTCACCGGCTTGCCGTGCCAGCCGGCCTTGTCCTCCAGGAACGAGACCCCCTTCCCCTTGAAGGTGCGGGCGACGATCCCGAGGGGCTGGCTTCCGGCCGTGCGCCCGCGCGCGAAGGCCTCGCGCAGCGCGGCCACGTCGTGGCCGTCCACCACCACCGCGTCCCATCCGAAGGCCCGGAAGCGCGCCTCGTAGGCCGCGGTATCGTGCTGGTACATGGTGGGCCCGCTCTGGCCCAGCCGGTTCACGTCCACGATCGCGCAGAGGTTGTCGAGGCCGTAGAACGACGAGAACTGCGCGGCCTCCCAGACCGAGCCCTCGGCCGCCTCGCCGTCGCCGAGCAGGGCGTAGACGCGGCCCGGGCGGCCGTCCTTCTTGCGGGCCCAGGCCATCCCGGCGGCCGCGCACAGCCCCTGGCCGAGGGAGCCCGTGGCCACGCGCACCCAGGGCGAGCGGGGCGTGGGGTGCCCCTCGAGCGGGCTGTCGTAGCGGCGCAGGGAGAGGAGGTCGTCCTGGATGGCCCCGACCTCCTTCAGGGCAGCCCAGAGGATGGGAGCGGCGTGGCCCTTGGAGAGCACGAAGACGTCCTGGTCCTTCCCGCTCGGGTCTTTCGGGTCGAGATGCATCTCGTCGAAGAAAAGAACCGACACGATCTCGGCACACGACATGCAGCTCGTGGGATGGCCGGAGCCGGCCTCGGCGGTGGACTCGAGCGAATGGCGGCGTAGCTTCTGCGCCATCGTCGCGAGGGTCGCGTTGTCCACGGGCATGGGGGGCGAGGGTAGCCCGCTCCGGCGGGAGGGGTCAAGCTCGATGGGCCGAGCTGAACCTGGTGCTGTTCCCCGGGTCGGGCTCACCCACGCGTTCGGCCGGTTCTCGCCGATCCTGGAGGTGAACCTCTCGCGCACCGTGGGCCGGGGCCGGCCCGACCTGGGGGTGGCGGTCACGGCCGGCCTGCTGGTCGCGTTCTAGTTCGCGACCTCGCTGACCACGTCGCCCTGGATGACCGTGCCCACGCAGTGGGACGTCCAGGCGAAGGGGTCGCCGTCGTAGAGGGCCAGGTCCGCGTCCTTGCCGGGCTCGATCGAGCCCACGCGCCTCTCGATCCCCAGGATGCGGGCGGCGTCGATCGTGATCGCGGCCAGGGCCTCCTCGAAGGTCAAGCCGTAGGCCGCCGCCTCCGCCGCCTCGAAGAGCACGACCCGGGTCTTGGGCACGTAGCTTTCGAAGCCGCTCTGGAGGGCCACCCGGATCCCCGCCCGCCGAAGGATGGCCGCGGTCTCCTTGCTCATGTTCTCGGTCTCGCCGAAGTCGCGGGCCATGGTGGGATGGACGATCACGGAGACCCCCGCCTTCCGGATCTGGTCCTTGACCAGGTAGGCCTCGGCCGCCCCGTCCAGCACCAGCCGGACCTTGAACTCCTGGGCCACCCGCAGCGCGGTCACGATGTCGTTCGCCCGGTGGACGGTGACGAGCAGCGGCACCTCGCCGCGCAGCACCGCGCCCAGGGCTTCGAGACGCAGGCTCCGCTCGGGCTCCTTCCCCTTCTCGGCCGTCTCCTTCTTGGTCGCGTACTCCTGGGCCTTGATCAGCTCGGCCCGCAGGAGGGCGATCGCCTTGGCCCGCGTCCCCGGAGACTTGCCCTCTTCCGTGACGCGCGCCCCCGAGCCGAGGGTGGCCGCGACCATCGCGACGGGGACGACCACCGCCGCGTCGACGTCCCTGCCCCGGGTCTTGGCGATCATGGTCTGGCCGGAGACGAGGGCCCCCGGGCCGTGGCCGGTGTGGATGGTGGTGACCCCGAACCCGCGCAGCCAGCCCACCAGCCGCTCCTCGGGGTTGTAGGCGTCGATCGCGCGCAGCTCGGGCTGGATGGGGGCCGAGGGCTCGAGCTGATCCTGGTCCTGGGGCTGGTTCAGGTAGCCGGCCAGGCCCACCACCGTGTGGGCGTCGATCAGGCCGGGGGTGACGACCCGGGCGCGCCGCTCGCGGTAGCCCGCGGGGACCTCTAGCCCGGCGCCCACCTTCTCGATCTTGCCGTCCTTCACCAGGACGACCCCGTCCTTCAGGACCGGACCGGCCATGGTGTAGACCGTCTCTCCCCGCACCGCGATCTGGGAGAAGGCGGGGGCGGCCGCGATACCGAGGGCGACCGTCGCGAGGGCGAGCGATCGCGAGGGGCCCCAATGCACGCGGGGGGTCCGGGGACCCCTCATCGTCCCTGCTCCTCGTCCTCGAAGTCGCCGCACAGGTGGGCCGCCAGGGGCTGGCCGTGACCGGCCCCATACCCGCCCACGGCATAGAGCCGGTCCTTCTCCCGCGAGAGGTCGAAGACCATGGCGCCCTCCACCCAGGTCTGGAGAACGTGGGTGCGGTAGTCGAGGGGATCGCCCGAGAGCACGAGGAAGTCGGCGTCCTTGCCCGGCGCGAGGGAGCCGACGCGGTCCTTCAGGTCGAGGATGATCGCCCCCGCCTGGGTGAGGCCGTAGAGCGCCTTCTCCCGGGACATGCCCGCACGCACGGCGAGGCCGGCCGAGCGCAGGAAGAAGCGCGATTCCGTGATCGGGTCGTCGGTGTGGAAGCCGACCAGCACCCCCGCCTTCTCCAGGACGGCCCCCGTCTTCCAGGCGAGGTCCATGGTCTCGAGCTTCCCGCCCGGGCTGTCAACGTTGATGATCGAGCAGGCGACGCCCGCGGCCGCGATCTCGTCCGCCACCTTCCAGGCCTCGCTGACGTGGTGGAGGGTGACCCGGAAGCCGAACTCCTTCTGCAGCCGCAGCACGGTCACGATGTCGTCGTGCCGGTGGGTGTGATGGTGGACCATGCGCTTGCCGTCCATCACCTCGAGCAGCCCCTCCATGCCGAGGTCCCGGGCGGGGAGCTTCTTCGGATCGTCCCCCGCGTCCTTGATCTTCTGCCGGTACTCCTGGGCCTTCACGTACTGCTCGCGCACGAGGGCGGCGGACTTGGCCCGGGTGCCCGGGAAGGGGGGCTTGCGGCGCGAGTTCGTGCCGTTGGCCATCTTCATCCCGCCCAGGAGGCCGGTCTTGGGGTTGGGCAGGAGCAGGTCCTCGACGGTTTGCCCCTCGCGCAGCTTCAGGTAGACGGTCTGGCCCGAGAGGAGGTGGCCCGAGCCGGGCATGACGTTCACGGTGGTGATGCCGCCCGCCCTCGCCTTCAGGAGGCGGGCGTCGCGCACGTCGATCGCGTCCAGAGCCCGCACGTCGGGCTGCAGGGGCGCGCTGGCGTCCGCCCCCTCGACGCTTCCCACGTGGCTGTGGGTGTCCACCAGCCCGGGCATGAGCACCTTGCCCGAGAGGTCGACTCGGACCGCGCCCTCGGGGATGCTCGTCCCTTCCGGCCCCACCGCCACGATCTTGCCCTGGCGCACCACCAGCACGCCCTTCGGGATCTCGGGCCCCGCGATCGGGATGATCCGCGCCCCCAGGAAGGCCTGGGGCTTCTCCTGGGCCAAGGCGAGGGGGCCGACGAGGGCGAGGGCGGCCGCGAGGACCTTCACGGCCGCGGAGTCTATCACTCGTACCGGAGCGCCGTCGTCGGGTCGACCCGCGCGGCGCGCCAGGAAGGCAGGAGACCCGCGAGGAGCGAGACCACCGCCAGCAGCAGCACCGCCGCCGCCAGGGTCGGGGGATCCGTGGCGGCGACGCCATAGAGCTCGCTGGCGACGAGCCGCCCCAACCCCCACGCGGCGAGGAGCGCGATCGACATCCCCATCGCGACGATGGCCACCACCTCGCGAACGACCATCCAGGCGATGTCGGCCACCCGGGCCCCCAGGGCCATCCGGATGCCGATCTCGCGGGTCCGGCGCGCCACCGTGTAGGCCATGACGCCGTACAGTCCGACCACGGCCAGGAGGGTGGCCAGGGTCCCGAAGATGCCCGACATCGTCGCCACCATGCGCTCCCGGCTGAGCGACTGCGCCACCTGCTGCTCGAGGGTGCGGGGGGAGGCCACCGGCAGGTTCGGATCGAGCTGGCGCACGATCTGCCCCACGACCTTGAACATCGCCTCCGGGGACCGGCGGGTGCGGACGTAGGCGGTGAAGCCCCGGGGACGGACGCTCTCCAGGAAGGGAAGGAAGAGCTGCCTCTGGGTCTCGTCGCGCACGCCGGTGTACTTCGAGTCCGCGACCACGCCCACGATCTCGATGGGGGTTTGCTGGCCCGGGTTGGTGCCGAAGCCCAGGCGCCGCCCGATCGGGTTGGCGTCACGGAAGTACCGCTCGACGAAGCGCTGGTTCGCGACCGCCACCCGGAACTGGGACTGCCCGTTCTCCTTCCCCAGGTCCTCGAGCCGCTCGTCGCGCTCCCCGAACTCGCGCCCCATCAGGAGGGGGATGCCCATGGCCCGGAAATAGCCGGGACCGACGGTGTTGCAGTTCTGCTCCATGTCCTCGTCGGCTCCGTGCCGGTAGCCCTCGACCGTGAAGTCGCTCGTCCACTGGTTTCCCTCCAGCAGCCGCGTCGAAGCCAGGCTCGCCGCCTCCACCCCGGGGGTGGTGTTCAGCCGCTGCATGAGCTCCCGCGCGAACTGCTTGGTGCGCTCCGAGGTGTAGCCGTTGAGCGAGGGATCCACCGTGAAGCTGAGAAGAGCGCGCGTCTCGAAGCCCACGTCGACCGCGAGCAGGTTCTTGAGGGTGCGAAGGAAGAGCCCCGCCCCGATCACCAGGAGGAGCGACACCGCGAGCTGCGACGCGACGAGGGCCTTGCGGAACCGCGCCGAGCCCCCGCCGAGCACGCTGCCCGCCTGATCCTTGAGGGTGGGCGCCACCGCGGGGCGGCTGGACTCCCGCGCGGGCATGAGGCCGAAGAGGATGCCCGTGAGGGTGGACACCGCGAAGGTGAAGACGAGGATCCGCGCGTCGGGCGAGGTGGAAAACGGCTCGGGGGTCTCGGGATTCGCGAACAAGGCGAGCACGAGCGGCGCTCCGAAGGCGGATAGGGCGAGCCCGGCGAGGCCGCCGGCCAGGGACAGGAGGACGCTCTCCACCAAGAGCTGCTGGACGAGCCGGCGCCCGCTGGCGCCCAAGGCCATCCGAACCGCCATCTCCCGCCGTCGGGCGGCGCCGCGCGCCAGGAGGAGGTTGGCCACGTTGGCGCAGACGATCAGGAGGACGCCCGCCGCCGTCCCCATCAGGACCCCGAGCGGCCGGCTGAGCCGAGCGCGAAACCCGGGGCGCCCCTGGGCGTCTTCCCGCACGATGAGCCGGTTCTCGAGGTAGCGCTGCCGCAGGGCCTCGGGGGCCCCGCGGAAGCCGGGATCGGCGAGGTCCGCCTCCAGGCGCCCGCGGTAGAACGGCTTCAGGGCCGCGGCCGCCCCTTCGGGAGTGACTCCGGGCCGCAGCCGCGCGGACACGCGGACCCAGCGACTGAGTCGTTCGTCGAGGCCGTTCCATCCGGGCGTCAGCTGCCCCTTCATCGTGATGGGTACGAACACGCTGGTCCGCCTTCCCAGCTCGATCCCCTCGAATCCCCGCTGGGCCACCCCGACCACTGTGTAGGCCTGGCCGTTGATGACCAGCGAGCGGCCGACCACGGTGGGGTCGGCGGCGAAGCGGCTGGCCCAGAAGGCGTGACCGAGCACCGCCACCGGGTGCCCGCCGGGAGAACGGTCGTCCTCCGGAATCAGGACTCGCCCCAGGGCGGCCTCTACGCCGAGCACCGGAAAATACGTCCCGGACACCAGCTCCCCGGCGACGCGCTCGGTGTGATCACCGTAGCCCACGTGAAAGGGATAACCGAAACGGCAGAACATGCCGGAGAAGACCTGGTTGTTGTCGCGCATCTCGGCGTACATCGGATACGAGAGCTCCGTCCCATCCCCCCAGCTCGAACCGTACGTGGACCCCTCGAAGGTCACCTGGACGAGCTCGCCGGGGCTCTTGACGGGGAGCCGGCGCAGGATGACCTGGTCGACGAGGGTGAAGACGGACGTGCTGGCGCCGATGCCCAGGCCGATCGAGGCGACGGCAATCAGGGTGAAGGCGGGCGATCTCAGCCAGGAGCGCAGGGCAAGACGGGCGTCAGCAAGGATTCCGCGCATGAGGTGATCAGGGCAGGAAGCGGGTGCGGAGCGGGGGCGGGACCACCGGACAGGCGTCGTCGGGCCGAGCGAAGAGCCGGAGGCGGATGCGGGCCACGAAGTCGTAGGCGGCGTCGCGCAGCGGTGGGGGCACGAGACCGAGGAGGACGGCCAGGACGCGCCAGCCCCCTCCCAGCCGGCGGAGGATGTGGAGCATCGCCGCCGAGCGCGTGAGCCGCACGCCCTCGGCCGTCTGCACGACCATGCTGTCGGGCAGGTGCGCGCGCTCCGAGGCCGGCACCTGCGCCTGGAAGGTCGCGCCCCCGAGAGGCGCGAAGCGAAAAGCGCGGCCTTCCCGGTCCGCCCAGAGGATGAAGCGGACGGCGCGGTGGCAGAGCCCGCAGCCGCCGTCGTAGAAGAGGACCTCCGGGCCGGTGGTGCTCGTCGCGCGGGGAAGGGTCGCGAGCGCCATCACGGCTTCTCGCCCAGCACCTCGGCCACGCGGGCCTCGATGCTCGCCACGGGAGCGGCCCCCTCGCGACGGAAGCGCACTACCCCGGGCTGCCCCGGTCCCGCCCCCCGCATGTCGACCACGAGCTTCGTGGGGAACACGGCGAGCTCGTAGGCGCCGATCAGGGCGTCCGCCTTGTAGACGGGAAAGGCGATCTTCTTGTCCTTCACGAAGGCGGCCAGGGTCTCCCGCTCGTCGGTGACGTTGAAGCTCAGGATGGCCACGTCGGTCCGCGAGGACAGGCGCGCGTGATAGGCGGCGAGGTCGGGGAGCTCCTTGACGCAGGGGGCGCACCAGGTGGCCCAGAAGTCCACCACCACCACCTTGCCCGCGAGCTGGGTGCTGCGCAGCGCCCTGCCTTCGAGGTCCTGCAGGGCGAAGACCTTGGCGGGCTGGCGCAGCTCCTCCCAGCCGTCGCGATCGGCGGCCGCCGCGAGCCCGGGGACGAGCACGAGCGAGAGCGCGAGACGAAGCATCGTCCAAGGCTACTACAATGAGCCCAGGAGGACGACCGATGAACACCATGGGCACGCGCGTGGAGAGCGACTCCTTCGGTCCCATCGAGGTCCCCGCGGACCGGCTCTGGGGAGCACAGACCCAGCGCTCCCTCGCCAACTTCAAGATCTCGGGGGAGCGCCAGCCCATGGCCCTCATCCGGGCCCTCGTGCTCGTCAAGAAAGCGGCCGCCCTCGTCAATCAGGAGCTCAAGGTCCTCGACGAGAAGAAGGCACGGGCCATCGTGGCCGCGGCCGACGAGGTGCTGGCCGGCCGGCACGACGGCGAGTTCCCCCTCGTGGTCTGGCAGACCGGCAGCGGCACCCAGACCAACATGAACGTCAACGAGGTGCTGGCCAACCGGGCCAGCGAGATCCTGGGCGGGGAGCGGGGCGAGAAGCGTCTCGTCCACCCGAACGACGACGTGAACAAGGGCCAGTCCACGAACGACGCCTTCCCCACCGCCATCCACGTGGCCACGGTGGAGGCCCTGCGCGAGCAGGTCATCCCCGCGCTCAGGAAGCTGCGCGACGCGCTCCACGCGAAGGCCGAGGCCTACCGCGACATCGTCAAGATCGGCCGCACCCACCTGCAGGACGCAACCCCCCTCACCCTGGGGCAGGAGGTCTCGGGCTGGGTGGCCCAGCTCGACCACGGCATCGCGCATCTCGAGGCCGCGCTCCCGCACCTCTACGAGCTGGCCCTGGGCGGGACCGCGGTGGGCACCGGCCTCAACGCGCATCCCGAGCTCGCGGGGCGGGTGGCGGCGAAGCTGGCCGAGCTCTCCGGCCATCCGTTCGTCACCGCCCCCAACAAGTTCGAGGCCCTCGCCTCCAAGGACGCGGTGGTCCACGCCCACGGCGCCCTGAAGACGGTGGCCGCCTCCCTGACCAAGATCGCCAACGACGTGCGGTGGCTGGCCTCCGGCCCCCGCTGCGGGATCGGCGAGATCGCGATCCCCGAGAACGAGCCCGGCAGCTCGATCATGCCGGGCAAGGTCAACCCCACCCAGTCCGAGGCCATGACCATGGCCTGCGCCCAAGTCATGGGCAACGACGTGGCCATCAACATCGCCGGCATGTCCGGCAACTTCGAGCTGAACGTCTTCATGCCCGTGATCGGCTACGACGCGCTCATGAGCTGCCGGCTGATCGCCGACGCCTGCGACAGCTTCCGCGAGCACTGCGCGGAGGGGATCGAGCCCAACCTGCCGCGCATCCAGGAGAACCTCCGCAACTCCCTGATGCTCGTCACCGCCCTCAACCCCCACATCGGCTACGACAAGGCGGCCAAGATCGCGAAGACCGCCCACAAGACCGGCAAGACCCTCAAGGAGACGGCCATCGAGCTGGGGCTGGTGACGGCGGAGCAGTTCGACCAGTGGGTGCGACCCGAGAAGATGGTCGGCCGGTAGGGGGTCTGGGGGGTGCGACGCAGCACCCCCAGGCAGGCCACGGGCGGCGAGCGGAGCCGAATTCACTTCGGCGGAGCGAGCGGGGGTTCAAGGGGGGCCAACGCAGGCCCCCCTCGCTCTCAGAAGCTCACCCGGACCGAGAGCTGCATGATGCGCGCGTCTCCCCCCAGCGACGTGATCGTGCCCACGGTCGCGCTGTCCGAGATGTTCTTGTTGGGCAGGCCCAGGTTGACCCGGTTGAAGAGGTTGAACACGTCCCAGCGCAGGACCGCGCCCACCCGCGGGCCGACCTCGATGCGACGCGACAGGCTCAGGTCGGCGCTCTGCCAGTTGGGACCCCAGAGCCGGTTGCGCAGCTCGTTGCCGAAGACGCCGGAAGGGACGGCCTGGAACGCCGCCTTGTCGAACCACTGGTCGACGGTCTTCGGGCCCTCGGGATCGCCGATGAGGTTGGGAAGGCCGGTCATGCTCTGACCGACGTTGCTGCTGCCCTGGGTCACCGTGTACGGCCGGCCGGAGCGCGCCGCGTAGATCCCCGAGATGGTCCAGCCCCCGAAGAGCGCGCTGCCGGCGCCCGACTGGGCCCATCGCTTGCCCTTGCCGAAGGGCAGCTCGGCCACGAAGTTCACCGCAAGGCGGTGACGGACGTCGTAGTCGCTCGGCCCGTACCAGTTGGCGAAGTTGCGGGCGTCCTGGGGGAAGGCGTTGGAGCCCTGGGTGGTGAGCTGCTCGGAGGCGTCGTCCTGGGAGTTCCCGAGGGTGTAGGAGACGCCGAAGCCGTAGCCGTGCGAGAAGCGCCTCTCCAGGCCGACGTCGATCCCCTTGTATTCGGACTTGGCGTCCTGGGCCCTCCACTCGATGAAGCCGAAGCGCGGGTAGGGGAGGGCGCCCAGCGCGTTGTTGCCGGCCGCGTTCGGCAGCGGCTGGTTGAGGTTGACGAGCGATGCCAGGTTGGTCCCCTTGGTGTAGATGCCGTCCACCGACAGGACGAGGTTGCGCACCAGCTCTCGCTGGAAGCCGACGCTCGCCTGCTGGATGGTGGTCTTCGGCGCGTCGTCGCTGACCGCGCGGATGCGCAGCCGCGCGAGCTGGCCCGCCGCCGGATCGAGGTTGGGCACGTTCAGGAAGCCCGCGGGGAAGCCCTGCCGGAAGAAGAAGAGGGGCGCCGTATTCGAGCTGCTCACGCTGTTGTTGACGAGGCCCGGCACGTTGAGGGCGAGCTGGTCCTCGCTTCCCACGCGGTCGAACAGGTTGTAGAAGATCCCGTAGCCGCCGCGGAGCACGGTCTTCTCGTCGAGCTTGTAGACGATCCCCACCCGCGGGGCGAAGTTGTTCCGGTCGGGCTTCACCAGGCCGCGGTCCTCGAGCGACCCGTCCTTGGCGAAGACGAGGTTTCCGCTCCCCGCGGGGTCGAAGTTCGTCTGCCGGTCTTGGGCTTCCAGGGCCGGGGTGATGAAGTCGTAGCGGAGGCCCAGGTTCAGGGACAGCCTGGAGCTGACCTTCCAGTCGTCCTGCACGAAGAACATCGTCGCCCAGTGACGCTGGTCCACCACGAAGACGTTCGAGAGCTGGAGGTCGGATACGTAGCCAAGCAGGAAGTCGGCCATGGGGTTGCCCGTGAAACGGTTGCGGAAGCGCAGCGAGCCGCGGGTTGCGGGCACGTCGAGGTACGAGTTCTTCATGGGGGCGAGGATGTCCGCTCCCACCTTGAGCGCGTGGTTGCCGCGCAGCACGGACAGGGTGTCCAGGAACTCGAACTGGTTCGTGTGCTGGAACTTGGGTAGGAAGTCGGGGGAGCCGATCTTGCCCAGCCCGGGGCCCTGGAAGTAGCCGTCGACCGTGATGCCGGGGACCCCGCCCGCGACCGTGGGATCGGTGATGGAGCCGGGGATGGTGGCTTCCGCGGGGGGCACCTGACCGAACGGCTCCTGGACGGCGTCCGACTGGGCGTGCGACCACGAGAAGCGGAACTCGTTCACGATCGTCGGCGAAAGGATGCGCGTCCAGCCCGCGACCACGCCGCTGGTCTTGATCTTCTGGTTGCCGAAGGCGGAGGTGCTGGTGCCGTCGATCACCCCGGTGAAGAGGCCCGGGATGTCGCGATGGCGGTTCGAGTAGATGTAGCGGGCGAAGACGCTATCCGTCGAAGAAAAGCGCACGTCCAGGCGGCCGAGCACCCGGTCCGAGTCGTCGGTGATGTTGGGCTGGCTGGTGTAGTTGTTGGCGGCGTTCGGCTGGGTGGGGAGGGGCACGAGGGCCATGATCCCCACCGCCAAAGGGTCGAAGCGGCTCGCCGGGATCCGGTTGCCCGGAAAGGGCTGGCCGGTGAGGGGGTCTTTCACCGTCGAGCTGAAGATGCCCTGGCGGTCCTCCGCGGTGAAGGTCCGGCTCACCCGGGTGACGCCGCGCTTGATGCGGGTGCCCTCGTAGTCCACGAAGAAGAAGGCCTTGTCCTTCACGATCGGGCCGCCCAGGTTGCCCCCGAACTGGTTCTGGTCGTTGGCCGGCTTCGCCAACCCGGCGCGCTTGGAGAAGAAGTCGTTCGAGTCGAAGCTGTCGTTGCGGAAAAAGTCGTAGGCGGTGCCGTGGATCTCGTTGGTCCCGGACTTCGTGGAGACGCTGATCGCCCCGCCCGGGGAGCGCCCGTACTCGGCCGAGTAGGGGCTGGTCACGACCTTGAACTCCTGGATCGCGTCCACCGACGGGCGGGAGACCTGCGACGTCAGCTCCTGCACGTTCTCCGAGATGCTGTTGTTGTCCACGCCGTCGAGCAGGAAGTTGTTCTGCAGCGCGCGCGCGCCGTGGACGTTGACGCCGCCCGTGCGGCCGAACGAGGTGCCGCCGCCCTGCTCGGTGAAGCGGTCGCCCTGGACGCCCGGCACCAGGGCCAGCAGGTCGTCCCAGTTACGGATCGCCAGCGGCAGCTTGGCCACCGCGCTCTGGTCCACCACCGTGCCGAGGGCCGCCTGCTCCGTGTTCAGCAGCCGGCGCGCATCCTCCACGGTTACGCTCTCGCTGACCGCCCCCAGGCCGAGGCTGAAATCAAGCCCCCCGCGCTGTCCGACCTCGAGGATCACCGATTGGAACGACTTCTGGAAGCCGGGGGCCTCGGCCTCCACGCGGTATTTCCCCGGGACGAGGTTGACCACCTGGTAGCTGCCCGCCGTGGTGGTCTTCACCTTCGTCGCGACGTTCGTGGCGACGTGCGTGACCGTCACCGTCCCCCCCTGGATCACCGCTCCCGAGGCGTCCTTGACCACCCCGGACAGCGTGGCACGATCCACCTGGGCGTGCGCCGTGACCGCGGCCAGCAGCAGCGCGCAGGCGGCGATGAGTCGCTTCATTTCTCCTCCTCCGGGACGAACCCAAGACCCACAGGCTCGGGCCGGGGTGTGATCCCGGCCGGGCCTTTCCGTGAGCTTCCTGTCAACGTCGAGTGAATCCCTATGGATTGATTTGTAACGTTCCAAAAACTACGGCCTCTCGGGGGGCTTGTCAACTGCCATCTTCATCGGAGCCATGAGGGATTAGGATGGGACCCCATGGCTCCAGGGCATTGGATTCCGCCGCGCCGAGGATCCGCGCTCGGCCTGCTCGTCTGCGCAGTCGTCGCTCTCCCGACCTTCTGGAATTGCCGGGGCGGGGCCGCTCCCGCGGCCCGCGGGCCCCGGATCGCGCTCGTGATGAAGACGCCGAACAACCCCTTCTTCATCGACATGCAGAAGGGGGCCGAAGAGGCCGCCCGGCGTCTGGGGGTCGAGCTGACCGTCCAGGCGCCCGAGCGTGAGATCGACGTCGAGAAGCAGATGCAGATCATCGAGAACCTGATCGAGACCGGCGTCCGCGCCCTGTGCATCGCACCCGCGAGCTCCAAGGGCATCGTGCCGGCATTGGCCAAGGCCAACACGGCGCGCATCCCGATCGTGGTCGTGGACGACGAAGTCGACCCGGAGGCCGCGAAGGAGGCCGGCGTCCACACCGAGAGCTATGTCGGCTCGGACAACGTGGAGGGCGGACGGCTGGCGGGCCGGTACCTGGTGGAGGCGAGCGGCGGCCGGGCGAGCGTCGCGGTGCTCGAGGGCATTCCCGGCCACGAGACCGGCGACTCGCGCCTGCGGGGCTTCCGCGAGACCGTGAAGGCAGCCCCCGGGGTCCGGATCGTGGCCTCCCAGACCGCCAACTGGGAGCGCGACCAGGGGTACAGCGTTTTCCAGAACATGCTGCAGGCGCATCCGGAGATCGACTCGGTATTCGCCTGCAACGACATGATGGCGCTCGGAGCCGCGGAGGCGATCGCGGCCGCGGGCCGCTCGGGCAGGATCCGCGTCATCGGCTTCGACGCGGTCGAAGACGCCCGGAAGGCCATCGCGCAGGGTACGCTGGCCGCTTCGATCGCCCAGTTCCCCTCCGAGATGGGCCGGCTCGCGATCGAGACCGCGGTGAAGCTGATCCGCGGCGAGAAGGTCCCCGCGGATCAGCGCACGAAGATCGGCCTGGTGACCAGAGAGGCGACCCCGCCTGCCCCAGGTAACGCTTCCAGATAGGGTAGACGGCTCAGGTCGAACAACGCCTCGACGGTCCTCAGCGCTCCGGGCCTAACCGGCCGGGCCTCCCGTGGTCACGGCGTCACGTCGAAGGCGTCCACGACGACGTAGGCGCCGCCGGAGGACGGATTCTGCGTTCCCGTCATCTCGATCACCAGGGTGTGGCCGCCGGCCCCCAGGCCGCTGGTCGCGAACACGGGCTGCGAGGTGGCGGGCCGGCTCGGGGCGAACGTGTCCACCGTGGCGACCGGCGCGCCGTCGATGCTGACGTTGGCGATCCCGCAGATCTCGCAGGGGAGGCCGATCCAGCTCACGCCCGTCCCGCTGAAGGTGAACGTGGCCGTGGCTCCCGTCGCGTTCGAGAGGACGGCGCGGTCACCGCTCATGGCCGCCCCCGCCTGACCGCTGGAGATCGTGGTCCACGCGCCACCCGGCGCCAGGATGGCCGCTGTCTCCTCGAAGCGGGTCAGCGGTGGCGGGCCCCCGTTCGACATCGTCACCGTGATTGCGGCGGAAGTCCCCACGTTGCCCGCCGCGTCCCGCGCCCGGGCCAGGAGCTCGTGCACCCCGTCGGGCACCGCCCGGGTGTCCCAGGCAAGCGCGAAAGGCTCCGCCGTCACCTCCGCCCCCAGCGGCGTCTGGTCGAGGAGGAACTGCACCCCGGCTACTCCCACGTCGTCCGAGGCGCTCGCCGCCACGGTGATCACGTCCGAGACCGTCGTCCCATCGACCGGCGCCGTCATCGTCGCCGTCGGCGGTGTGGTGTCCGGGGGCGGCGTGACGGCTCCCCGCACCAGTACGATCCCCTCGACCTCGGCGCTGCCGCCTTCGGGGGCGGGGACCGCGTTGAAGCCCGTGATCACCGATCCGTCGGCCAGGGAGAGCCGGAAGACGTTGCCCGAGCTCCGGTTGGCGACCCAGAAGGACGTGCCGTCCTCGGCCAGGTCGAGGCCCTCCAGGCCTCCGGCTCCTCCTCGACGTCGTAGGTCTGGACCAGGCTGCCGGCCGCGTCGAGGCGCGCGATCACCGCGTCGTTGGCCACTAGCACTCCACCGTCCGGCAGCCTCTTGAGCGCGTGCCCGTCGCCGCCCGGCAGGGAGTTGGTGAGGTCCGCGAGCTGGGCGCCCGTGCAGACGTCGTAACGCTTCACGCTCGGCCCCTCGGACGTGTAGAAGACCGTGCAGCCGTCCGGGTCCAGGTCGATCCAGTTGGTCCCCCGCCCTTCGATGGCCGCATCGAAGGAAGCCTGGGGCCCCCCCTCGGAGTCGAGCCTCAGGAGGTCGTGGCTGCAGTCGGCTTGGCCCACGAGCGCGTCGCCGGCCGGGCCGAAGACGATCGAAGTGGGGTTGCAGTCGTAGCCGGCCCCGAACGTCCCGACCCGATCGCCCGAGGTGTTGAACCGGTCCACGGTGTTGCCTCGGTCGCAGTCACTCGTCCCCGTCTCATCCACCCAGCACCAGTGGGTCACGAAGAGGTTGCCCGAGGCGTCGAGACCCATCCCCTCGGCGTGACCCTCCGATCCGACTAGGGTCCTGACGAGGGTGCCGTCCGCGCGACGCCATTGAACCTCCCCTGTGTTGAGCGACACGAACAGGTCTCCGGGCGCGAACGTGTCGTTCCAGGCCCAGGCCGCGTGGCCGGCCAGCAACATGAAAAGGCCACTAGCCAGGGATACGAACCCCGCTACCTTCATCTTCTTTCTCCATCTCGGCCCTCCCCGTCCCCTTCCCGACCGCACCTGAGCGGAGCCGCGGGCTGCGCCAGGAGGCTGCCGCGTGAAGGGTAGGTCCCGCAGCGGTCAGGGAGAATCGGGGGGGCGCCGAAAATGGGCTCAGGGTCCTCTGGCAATCCGGCGGAGGGTCCTCTCCAAATCCCCGCCCCGGGGGAGCGGCACCAGCCGCTTACCGGCACCCTGCGGGAGAACGTTCCGCGGTAAAGGACGAAGGGTTCAAGGCGGGGCGCCGTAGGCCCGGGCGATGGCGCGCATCCAGCGCGCGTCGCCCAGGGCGTCGTCGAGGGAGGGAGACGGGTCCGTGCCTTCGAGGAGGCAGCGCCGGAAGTGATGCAGCTCGGCGCGGAAGGCCTCCTCGTACGAGACCGTGCGCTGCTCGACCACCAGCTCCCCGCCCTCCATGCGCTCCACGAAGAGAGGGGTCGGGAGGTGGCGCAGGTAGGGGGAGGGGAAGACGAGGGTCACCCGCTTCTCCGGGCTCACGAAGCGCAGGCGCTCCTCGTAGTGCTTGAGCCCGGGGAGAAAGACCCAGCTCAGGGAGACCCGCACGTCGCCCGGAAAGCGGCTGATCGAATGCTGGGCGAAACCCCCGCGCCAGACCTCGGCCGAGACCACGGCCTCGGGATCGCCGAGGATTCCGCGCAGGGCGTTGACGTCGTGGACGAGGCTCTGGAACAGCAGGAAGGCACCCACGCGGTGCTCCCGGGGAGCGCCCGCGCCCACCGTCGCCGTCACGCAGTCGGCGAAGGGCCCCTCGGTGGCGTCGCGCACGACCGCTCGCGTCGAATCCTCCTCGTCCGGCAGGGTGCGCGGCCGGTCGGGGAGGGGCAGGAGCGAGTGGTGCTCGCGGTAGGCGCCGTCGTCGGGGTGGAGCACCGTGACCTCGACGTAGCGCAGATCGCGCAGGGCGCGCACCTCCTCGCGCGCCTTCACGTAGGCGGGATCGAAGCGCTTGTGGTAGCCGACCATGAGGCGGCCCGGGCTCCTCCGCGCCACCTCCGTGATCCGCTCCGTCTCTTCGAGGCTGAAGCCCAGCGGCTTCTCGACGAAGACGTGCTTTCCCGCTTGCAGCGCGGCCACCGCCGGCGCCTCGTGCGAGCCCGAGGAAAGCAGGAGCACGGCCTCGACGTCGGCTCGGGAGACCAGCTCCCGGAAGTCGAGATGGAGGCCGCCCACCGCGTAGCGCCGGCCGACCGCCTCCAGAGTCGCCCCGTTCAGGTCGGCGAGGGCGACGATCGAGAACAGGTCGGGCCGCTCGGCCAGGGTGGGCAGGTGCATCATCTGGGCGATGCCGCCGCACCCCACCACGCCGACCCGCAGCGGCCCGCTCATGCCGCCGGGCTACCGAAGGAGCCGCTCGCGCACCAACCCCAGCAGGTCGTGGTAGCCGCCGATGAACTGGTTCAGGGTGTGGACGGTGGCGCCGTAGTGCACGAAGTCGTCGGGGCCCAGGCCGTTCTCGTCGTAGGCCTTCCGGAAGTCTTCGAAGCGACGGTAGAGGGCGTCCACGATCCCGGGATCGACCGGCCGGTCGAGGGTGGGGCCCACCTCCACGTCCGAGTCGTTGAAGCGCTTCCACCACGCGTAGGGCATGCTCAGGACCACCCCCGGCCCGATGAGCTCCGACCAGTGCATGTGGTGCCGATAGGCCGCGGCCAGGAGGGTCCCCCGGTACCCCCGCTCGCGGAAGACGACCCGGGCCTTCTTGAAAACCGCGATGCCCGCCCAGTGCAGGAGTCCCGGGTCCACCGAGATCCCGTCCCGGGTCCACGCGCGCTGGAGCAGGTCGTCCAGGCGACCCACCATCAGGGTGACGTAGGGGTGGAGCCGCGCCATCTCGAGGCCGCGGGCCTCGGCCCGCGCCAGTCCCCGCTCGAAGGCCTCGGCCACCGCGATCGCCTGGGGCAAGGTGAAGCTCACGGTGGCGTTCACGTTGATCCCCTCGGCCACCAGCTCCTCCGCCGCCCGCAGGCCCGCCTTCGTGAGCGGGCACTTGACCGCGACGTTGGGGGCGACGGTGGCGAGCTGCCGGCCGTGCTCGATCATCCGGCGCGCGTCGCGGTAGAGCTTGGGATTCACCTGCATGGAGAGGAAGCCCTTGCGACCGCCGGTCGCGTCGTAGACCGGGCGCAGCAGGGCCGCGGCCTGCTTGCCGATGGCTTCGATCCACTTCCAGGCCAGGTCCTCTTCCGTGGCCTCCGCGTGCTCCTCGATCAGGCGGTCGAGCACGGGCATCCAGGTCTTGGCGTCCGCCTTGATCGCGCTGAACACGATCACCGGGTTGGAGGTGGCCCCGGTGGCTCCGCCGGCCACGGCTTCCGAGAGCTCGTTCAGGGCGCAGGAGTCGTTCCAGAAGTCGGCCCCCCGCTCCGTGGTCAGCCGCATCCGGGTGGCGGGAACGACCTTTGCCGCCGTCTGGGTCGTCATGGCTGCATTCCTCTATAGGAACCAGCGCTCCTTGCGGCGCGCCTCCTCGTAGGTGCTCCGGGCGGCCCGCACCGGATCCTGCTCCGACGTCTCCGCGGGCGGCACGTCCCACCACGACTCGTATCCGCCCACTCTCGCCTCGGGGTCGGTCTCGATCACGATGACCGTCGTCCGCGTCTGTTTTCGGGCCTCCTTGAGCGCCCCCTCCAGGTCGGCCACCGTCTTCGCCCGCAGGGCGTGGGTCCCCAGGCTCTTCGCGTTCGCCACGAAGTCCACCGGGATGCGCTCCCCCGAGAGCGTTCCGTCGGGGGCTCGGAAGCGGTAGCGGGTCCCGAAGCCCGCCGAGCCGAGCGACTTCGACAGGCCGCCGATGGAGGCGAAGCCGCCGTTGTCGAGGAGCACCACGGTCAGCTTCACGCCTTCCTGCAGCGCGGTCACCACCTCGGAGGACATCAGCAGCCACGAGCCGTCTCCGACCAGGACGTAGACCTCGCGCTCCGGGGCCGCCATCTTCACCCCGAGCGCGCCCGCGACCTCGTAGCCCATGCACGAGTAGCCGTACTCGAGGTGGTATCCCTTGGGGTCCCTGGTCCGCCAGAGCTTGTGGAGGTCGCCGGGCAGGCTGCCCGCGGCGCAGACCACCACGTCGCGCGGGCCCGCGAAGGTGTTGACGGCTCCGATCACCTCTCCCTGGCTGGGCAGCGGTCCGTGCCCACGCTTGTAGATGCGCTCCACCTCCGCGTCCCACTCCGTGCGGAAGCGGGCCGCCCGCTCCCGGTACGCCGGCTCCACGTGCCATCCCGCGAGCGCCTCCCGAAGCGCCTCCAGGCCGACGCGCGCGTCGCCGACGAGGGCCAGGCCCGCGTGCTTGAAGGCGTCGAGCTCGCACACGTTCAGGTTGACGAAGCAAACCGCCGGATCCTGGAAGGCGGTCTTGGAGGCGGTGGTGAAGTCCGAGTAGCGGGTGCCGATGCCCAGCACGAGGTCGGCCTCGCGGGCCATGATGTTCGCCCCCGGGGTCCCCGTGACCCCGACCGCGCCCAGGGCGGCGGGATCGTCGTAGGGCAGGGCGCCCTTGCCCGCCTGGGTCTCGCCGACCGGGATCCCGGTCGCGGCCACGAAGGCGCGGAGCGCCTCCGTGGCCTCGGAGTAGAGGACGCCGCCCCCGGCCACGATCAGCGGACGCCGGCTGCGGCGGACGAGGTCCGCGGCTTCGCGCACCGCCTCCCGCTCCGGGCACGGGCGCCGGACCCGCCAGACCCGCTTCTCGAAGAGGGCCTCCGGGTAGTCGAAGGCCTCGCTCTGCACGTCCTCGGGCAGGGCGAGGGTGACGGCGCCGGTGTCGGCGGGGCTCGTGAGGACGCGCATGGCTTCCGGCAGCGACGCGATGAGCTGCTCGGGGCGGCTGATGCGGTCCCAGTAGCGCGACACCGGCTTGAAGACGTCGTTGACCGAGAAATCCTGGGAGGCGGCCGACTCCAGCTGCTGAAGCACGGGGGCCACCCGGCGGCTGACGAAGATGTCGCCCGGGAGGAGGAGCACCGGCAGGCGGTTGATGGTGGCGCCCGCGGCGCCCGTGAGCATGTTCGTGGCCCCCGGCCCGATCGAGCTGGTGCAGGCCAGGGTGGCAAGCCGGTTCGTCATCTTGGCGTAGCCCGCGGCCGCGTGGACCATCGCCTGCTCGTTGCGGGCCGGGATGTAGCGCAGGCGCTCCCCGGCCTGCTGGAGCGCCTCCCCCACGCCCGCCACGTTGCCGTGACCCAGGATGCCGAAGACGCCGCCGATGAGCCGCCGCTCCACGCCGTCGCGCTCGGTGTACTGACGGGCGAGGAACTCCACGAGGGCCTGCGCCATGGTCAACCGGCGGGTCTTGCTCATCGACCCTCCGCCGAAGTAAGGGGGACGCGCGGGTCCTGGGCGAGGCCGCGCCAGGCGTCGCGGATCCATTGATGGGCGGGGTCGTCGCAGAAGGCCATGCTGCGGCCGGGGCCGGGTCCCGCCAGGACGTTCAGGTAGTACATGTCGTGGTTCGGAGTGGCCGCGCACGGCCCGTGATAACCCCTCGGCACCAGGAACACGTCACCATCGCCCACCGTCGCGGTGACGTCGAAGGCGCCGTCCGCCGCGTAGGTGCGGTGGAAGCCGAAGCCTCGCGGCCCCGCGATCCGGTAATAGTAGATCTCTTCCAGCACGGCTTCGCCCTCCCGGACCTCGTCGTGCTTGTGGGGAGGGTACGAAGACCAGTTGCCCGCGGGGGTCAGGACCTCGACCGCCATCAGCCGGTCCGCGGGGAAGGTCTCGGGCGAGCAGAAATTCGTCACCTGGCGGGTGGCCCCTCCGGCGCCCCGCACCTCCAGCCTCACCTCCTCGGCCGGACCGTAGCGCGGATCGAGGCGCCTTTCCGCGCGGGCCATGGGCAGCGCGAACTCCCCTCCCGCGTCGCTCCGGATCTCGACCCGGGCCGCGATCGGAACGTAGGCGAAGTCGCTCACGCGGGAGAAGACCGACCGTCGGCCGGCGAGGACGCAGCGGAGGCCGTCGCAACGCACGGCGCACGACCCCGAGAGGGGCAGGATCAGCATCTCGTTCCCGCCGGTCTCGATGGTACGCGACTCCCCCGCCTGGAGCCGGATCACGCGCAAGCCGGAGTACGCCCAGCCCGCCCGCTCGGGCGTCACCACCACCGGGTCGCCATCCTCCCCGGCGCTCCCGGCCGGGAGATGGAGATCATTCATCGACTCCCCACCCTATCCCTCCCGATACATCGGAATGAAGCAATGCCGGTCGAGCCAAGGCCAGCTCCGACGCATTCCGATGTATCGCCCCCCGTAGGGGGAGGGGAACGCTGCGGCACGTCGAGCTCCGCCCTGTCATCGACCCCCCACCCTATCCCGAAGTCTCCAGCCCTCTCAGAAACGCGAGGCTCTCTCCCGCCGCCTCGAGGGGGCCCCGGCCCGGGGGAGGATCCGCGTCGAGGACGGTGTCCTGCTCGAACACGTACCAGCCATCGTAGCCCTGCGACTCGAGCCAGCGAACGACCTCCCCGACCCGACCCGTCCCCTGCCCCAGCGGCCGATAAAGACCCTGCTTCACCGCCTCGTGGTAGGAGAGCTCGCGCCGCCGCACGCGCTCCGCGAGGCGGGCGTCCACGTCCTTGAGGTGGACGTGGCGGACCCGGCCGTCCGCCCGGCGCGCGACCTCCAGGGGGTCCGCCCCCGCGACCGCCAGGTGGCCGATGTCGAGGCAGACCCCGGCGTCCGTCGACGCGAGCAGACGCTCCACGTCGCGCGCCCCTTCGACCACCGTGCCGTAGTGGGGGTGCAGGGTCAGCTCGAGGCCGTGCCGGCGGGCGATCGCGCCCGCCCCCGCGAGGCCGCGCGCCAGGGCGGACCACTCGGGGTCGGTGAGCGCGAGGCCGGCCTCGTACCCCTCGCGGCCCGTGACCGCCGCCAGCACGAGCACCGCCGCTCCCCCTTCCGCCAGGGTTCGCGCCTGCTCTTCGACCGCGGCCATCTCGCGCTCGCGGACCGACTCGACATGGAGGACGGCGGGCACGAAGCCCGCGACCAGGCGCAGGTGGTGACGTTCCAGCAGGCGGCGCAAGGAGGCGGGGTCCTCGGGGAGGAAGCCCTTCGGGCCCAGCTCGGTGGCGGTGAACCCGAGGCCGCAGGTCTCGGAGAGAACGCGCTCGGCCGCCATCTGGTGTCCCCACCCAGGCGCCTCGCAGACACCCCACGAGATGGGCGCCCCCGCCACGCGGAGAAGGAACGAGGTCCCTTCCCTTGCCTTTTCCGGTCTGCTATGGTTGGAACGTTCCACAAAGGCAAGCTACGGACCCGGGTGAGGGATGTCAAGTGGTTTTTGAGAGAAGCCGCGGGAGACCCACCATCGAGGACGTGGCGCGTCAGGCCGGGGTCTCGAAGTCCCTGGTCTCCCTCGTCATGCGCGGCGCGCGCCACGTGAGCGTCCCCCGGCGGACGGCCGTGCTCCGGGCGGCGGCCAAGCTCGGATACCGCCCCAACGCCATGGCCCGCGGCCTTGTGCAGCGCCGGACGCGCATCCTCGGGGTGATGCTCTCCGACCTCCACAACCCGTTCTTCGCGGACGTGGTGGAGGGGATCCAGGACCAGGCGAGCCGGGCCGGCTACAAGGTGCTCATCAACACCGGCAACCGCGTGGCCGTGCAGGAGGCGGAAGCGGTCGAGACCCTGCTCCAGCTCCGGGTGGACGGAGTGATCCTGGCCGGCCCTCTCGTGGAGAGCGCGCCCATCGTGGAGACCAGCCGGGAGGTCCCGGTCCTCCTGGTGGGGCGGGAGGCTCACGCCCCTTCGGTGGACAGCGTGACCAACGACGACCGCGCGGGCGGCGTGCTCGTGGTGGAGCACTGCGCTTCCCTGGGCCACCGCCGCATCGCCCACATCGACGGCGGCCCGGGGGCGGGCGCGGCTGCGCGCCGGGCCGGCTACGAGGCCGCCATGCGGCGGCTGCGGCTCGGCAAGCACCTCGCGGTGGCGCCCGGCTCCTACACCGAGGAGGGGGGCCATCGCGGCGCGCTGTTCCTGCTCGACCGCCGGCCTCCCCCCACCGCCATCTTCGTGGCCAACGACCTGGCCGCCATCGGAGCCTTGAACGCGATCGAGGAGCGCGGGCTCAAGGTCCCGGACGACATTTCCCTCGTCGGCTACGACAACACGTCGCTGGCCGCGCTCCGCCACATCTCGCTCACCACCGTCCACCAGCCGCGGGTGGAGATGGGGCAGATGGCGGTCATCACCCTCCTGGAGCGGGTCGAGCAGGGGCGGAGCCGGCCCCGGCGCACCGTCCTCTCGCCGCAGCTCGTGGTGCGGGGGTCGACCGCCCCCCCCCGCGTCCGCGAGCGGTCGGAGTAGGAGTGGAGACCCCGCCCGCCGTGACCATGCTGGGGATCCGGAAGGCGTTCCCCGGGGTGGTGGCCCTGGACGGCGTCGACTTCGACGTCCGGCGGGGAGAGGTGCACGTGCTCCTGGGGGAGAACGGGGCGGGCAAGTCGACCCTCATGAAGGTGCTGAGCGGGGCCACCACGAAAGACGCGGGGGAGATCCGCCTCGACGGCCGCCCGGTCGAGATCGAAGGGCCGCGCCACGCGCAGGCCCTCGGCATCCGGACCATCTACCAGGAGCTGACCTTGATCCCCCAGCTCTCGGCCGCGGAGAACATCTTCCTGGGCAGGGAGCCGGTGCTGGGGGCGGGGGTGATCGATCGGGCCCGCCTGCACGGGGACGCCAAGGGGCTGCTCGGGGAGCTGGGGGTCGACATCGACCCGCGGGAGAAGGTCGGCGGCCTGGGGATCGCCCAGCAGCAGATGGTGGAGGTGGCGAAGGCACTCTCGCGCGAGCCGCGGCTGCTCGTGATGGACGAGCCCACCTCGGCCCTGACCGAGCGGGAGATCGAGCAGCTCTTCGCCACCATCGAGCGCCTGACCGCGAAGGGGGTGGCCGTCGTCTACATCTCCCACCGCCTGGACGAGGTGTCCCGGGTGGGACACCGGGTCAGCGTGCTGCGCGACGGCCGGCACGTGGCCACCCACCGCGTGGGCGAGGTCTCGGTGCCCGAGCTGATCCGCCTGATGGCCAACCGCGATCTGACCGAGCACTTCCCCAAGCGGCGCATCCCTCCGGGCCCCGAGGTCTTGCGCGTGGACGGCCTCTGCCGCGGCCGGGTGATCAGGGACGTCGGCTTCTCCCTGCACCGGGGAGAGGTCCTCGGCATCGCCGGCCTCCTGGGGGCCGGCCGCACCGAGCTGGCCCGGGCCATCCTGGGGGCGGACCCGCACGACGCGGGCCGGGTCTGGATCAAGGGCGAGGAGGTCGCGGTGCGCGGGCCCGCCGACTCCTTCCGGCGGGGCCTGGGCCTGCTCCCCGAGGACCGCAAGACGCAGGGGCTCGTGCTGGGCCTTTCCGTGCGCGGCAACGCCGCCCTGCCGAGCGCCCGGCGCCTCTCCTGGCTGGGCGTCGTGGACGCGGCCAGGGAGCGCGCCCTGGCCAGAAAGTGGGTCGAGGAGCTGCGCATCAAGACCGCAGGGATCGAGCAGGAGGTGAGCCGCCTGAGCGGGGGCAACCAGCAGAAGGTCGTGCTCGCCAAATGGCTGGCCGCCGACGTGGACGTGCTGTTCATGGACGAGCCCACGCGGGGGATCGACGTGGGGGCCAAGGTGGAGATCTACGAGCTGATGAACCGGCTGACCGCGCAGGGAGCGGGGATCGTGATGATCTCATCCGAGCTGCCGGAGCTCCTCGGGATGAGCGACCGGATCCTCGTCATGTACCAGGGACGGGTGCAGGCCCTGTTCCCCGCCGAGGAAGCGACCCAGGAGAAGGTGCTGCGGGCCGCGCTGGGACGGAGCGCATGACCCTGGCCGGCCGTCTCGCGCGGCGGGGGCGCGAGGTGGGGACCCTCCTGGGGCTCGTCGCCCTTTCCCTCCTGCTCTCGGCCCTCACCCCGCACTTCCTCACCGTCTCCAACCTCCTCAACGTCATGGAGCAGACGTCGATCAACGCCGTGATCGCGGTGGGCATGACCTACGTGATCATCTCCGGCGGCATCGACCTCTCCGTGGGGTCCCTGCTCGCCCTCTCGGGCGTGCTCCTGGCCAGCGGCCTCGTCGCCGGCCTGCCCCCCGCCGTCGCCATCCCCCTGGGCCTGGCCGCGGGCGCCGCCGGGGGCCTCGCGAACGGCCTGCTCGTCACCTGGGGCCGGCTGCCGCCCTTCATCGCCACCCTCGGGATGATGAGCGTCGCGCGGGGGGCGGCTCTGCTCTACACCGAGGGTCGGCCCATCTCGGGCTTCGAGCCCGGCTTCCGGCTCCTCGCCACCGGGCGGGTGCTGCTGGTGCCGGTGCCCGTGGTGGCGGCGGCGGTGGTGTACCTCCTCGCCCACTTCGTCCTGACCCGCACCCGCTTCGGCCGCTACGTCTACGCGATCGGCGGGAACGCGGAGGCGGCCCGCTTGTCCGGAGTGCCGGTGCACTTCCACCAGACGATGGTCTACGCGCTCTGCGGCGTCACGAGCGGGCTGGCCGCGGTGCTCCTCACCGCCCGCCTGAACTCCGCCCAGCCCATCGCCGGGATCATGTACGAGCTCGACGCCATCGCCGCCACCGTGATCGGGGGAACGAGCCTCATGGGCGGCTCGGGGACCCTCGGGGGAACGCTCATCGGCGCCCTCATCATGGGCGTGCTGCGGAACGGGCTCAACCTGCTGGGAATCTCGTCCTTCCTCCAGCAGATCGTGATCGGGTGCGTGATCATCGTGGCCGTGCTCGTGGACTCGGCCCTCAAACGGCCGGGCCGTTGAAGGAGGGTGCTACGCATGGGCTCAGGGGAACGAACCGTGCTCGCGGCGCTGAGCGTCGCGTGCCTGCTCGGGTGCCACCGCGGGGAAGCACCGCAGGAGGGGGGGCCACCCCGCGTGGCCTTCGTCCTGAAGACGCTGAACAGCCCCTTCTTCATTGACATGCAGCGCGGGGCCCAGGAGGCAGGCTCCCGGCTGAAGGTGGACCTCGTGGTCCAGGCCGCGGACCGGGAAGTGGATGTCGAGAAGCAGATGCAGATCATCGAGAACCTGATCCAGACGGGGGTCAAGGCTCTGTGCGTCACCCCCAGCGGGTCCAAGGAGATCGTCCCCGCCCTCGTGAAGGCCAACCGTGCGGGCATCCCCGTGGTGGTGGTGGACACGCGGGTCGATCCGAAGGCGGGGGCGGAAGCGGGGCTCTCCACCGACGTCTTCGTGGGCTCCGACAACTACGAGGGGGGCCGCCTCGCGGGGGCGCACCTCCTCGCCATCACCGGGGGCAAGGCCAGGGTCGCCATCCTGGAAGGCATCCCCGGGCACGAGACCGGCGACTCGCGGCTCAAGGGCTTCCGCGACGCGGTGAAGGACGCGCCCGGGATACGGATCGTCGCCTCCCAGACCGCGAACTGGGAGCGCGACCAGGGATTCACGGTGTTCCAGAACCTGCTCCAGGCCCACCGCGATCTCGACGCGGTCTTCGCCTGCAACGACATGATGGCGCTGGGAGCGGTGGAGGCCATCGCCGCCGCCGGCCGGACCGGCAAGGTCACGGTGATCGGCTTCGATGCGGTAGAGGACGCCCGGAAGGCCATCGCCTCGGGGGCCATGGTCGCCTCCGTCGCGCAGTTCCCGTCGGAGATGGGCCGCCTCGCCGTGGAGAGCGCGGCCAAGCTGCTGCGGGGCGAGAAGCCGCCCGCCGAGCAGCGGGTCCGGATCGAGCTGGTCACGAAGGACAACCTGGTCGCCCACTGAAGGCATCGGCGCCCGGACGAGAGGTATTTCATGACGACCAAGGGCAGCGGGCGGACACGGCTGGCCGTGGGGTTGATCGGGCTGGGCCGCCTGGGACGCGTGTACGCGCGCGACCTGGCCTCGCGCATCCCGGAGGCGCGCCTGGTCGCGGTGGCCGACACGAACGCGGCCGCGACCGACGACGTGGCCCGCCAGTACGAAGTCGCCGGCGCCTACACCGCGCCGGAAAGGCTCCTCGACGACCCGCAGGTGGAGGCGGTCGTGATCGCGAGCCCCACCCACACCCATCGGGAGCTCGTGGTGGCGGCGGCGGAGCGGCGGCGCCCGACCTTCTGCGAGAAGCCCCCCGCCCTTTCCCTGAGCGAGACCCTCGCCATGAAGGAGGCGGTCGAGCGGAGCGGCATCTTCTTCCAGATGGGGTTGATGCGGCGCTTCGACGCCGGCTACGCCGCGGCCAAGCGGCGGGTCGAAGAAGGGGCGCTGGGGACGCCGGTCGTCTTCAAGTCCACGTCGAGGGACCCTCATCGCACCACCCTGGAGTACGCCGACCCCCGGAGCAGCGGCGGAATGATCCTGGACATGGGCATCCACGACTTCGACCTGGCCCGCTGGTTCATGGGCGAGGTGCGCACCGTGCAGACCATGGCGGGGACCCTCGCCTACCCGGAGCTCAAGACGGTCGGGGACATCGACAACGCGATCGTGAGCCTCCGGTTCGCGGACGGCCGGCTGGGGGTGGTCGACCTCTCGCGCAACGGCATCTACGGCTACGACATCGCGACCGAACTCCTGGGCACGGAGGGGACCCTCCGGATCGGGTACCTGCGCGAGACGCCCCTCCTGGTCCTGACCAAGGGCTCCGTGTCCCACGACACCGTCCCCTACTTCATGGAACGGTTCGCGGGCGCCTACACGGCGCAGCTCCAGAACTTCGCGGGCAACGTGCTGGGAGGCCGCCCCGCGCCCATCACCATCGACGACGGCATCGAGGCCTTGCGCATCGCCCTGGCCGCCCACCGCGCGTACGAGACGGGCCGACCGGTGGAGGTGGCGACGGTCACGATCTAGGCTAGAGGCGAAGCCGCGAGCGGGGGGGCGGCGGGGGCTTGATCGGTCTAGAGAGTTCTATATACTCGTCTGTATGAAACAGATCCTGATCGAGCTCGAGGACGAGACCCTGAGCAGGCTGGAGAGGGTGGCGCCCGCTCGCTCGCGCCGGCGTTCCGAGTTCATCCGCTCGGCGGTCAACCGCGCGCTCTGGGAGCTCGAGGAACAGGCCACCGCCCACGCCTACCGGCGCCTGCCCGACACGGCCACGGATGCCTATCAGGACGCCGAGGTCTGGGAGAACCGGCGGCCCCTCGCGCGTGGCAAGCGACGCCGATCATGAGGCAGTACGAGATCCGCTGGGCCCGCATGCCACCACCCATCGGGCGACGCCCCGTCCTCCTCCTCTCCCGCACGCCCGCCTGCGCCTACCTCAACAAGGTCATGGTGGCCGAGGTGACCACGACCGTCCGGAGCATTCCCCAGGAAGTCTCCGTCGGGAGGAAGGAAGGGCTCGCGCGCACCTCCGTCGTCAACTTCGACAACGTGCACGTCGTGGCGAAAGCGCTCCTGGGCGAGCGAATCGGCGGTCTCGCCTCCTCACGGGAACGGGAGGTCAAACGTGCGATGGGCTACGCGCTGGACTGGCCGGAGCTGAAAGTCCTGTGAATCAGATCTCTGCCCCGGGACGGATCAGATGCAGGGCGGCCGGGAGCGCCGGCCGTGCTACGATCGCGGCGTGCGGAAGCCGTGGGTCGCAGTCGTCGCGCTGCTGGCGTTCACGGGCCCGATTGTCTCGAGCTTCACGACGTCGGCCGACCACGACTGCACCGATCACTCCTGCCGGTGCGGGAAGCGCCCTCCGTCCAGGGCCAACCCCACGCAACCGTGCCACGGCGGCGAAGGCGAGGACGAGCGCGGTTGTGAGATGCGCAGCCGGTGCAACCACGATTCTCCGGTGCTCGTGACCGCCCGGGCCTGCATCATGCCCAGGGCGTTGACGGCCGCCATCCCGGTGACGGCCGAGCTCGTGGCTCCCCCCCCGGCGCCCGCCCCGCGCGCGGGCGTCCTCCGCATCGACTCCCCGCCCCCCAAGAGCATCTAGTCCTCGCCGCGACAACCAACGATACGGGGACGCAGGTCCATCGTTCGTTTGGACGATGCATCGGAGGAGTCATTGTGAGAACCCCTCGCTTTCTTGTCCTAGCCTCGACCGCGCTCGGGCTCGGTCTGGTCGCCGCCCCCGTCCATGCCACCTGTGGCTCGACCGCCTGTTTTTTGTCGACCCTGACCCAGGACGGCTCCCTGCCCAAGAGCGCGTTTCGCCTGGACCTGTCGTACCGGTACGTGGACCAGAGCCGGAAGCGCTCCGGGACCTCGGCGACGGACGAGGTCCTCACGCCCGGCGTCGACTTCGCCGGCGGCGAGCTGGAGCTCGACCACCATCGGGAGATCAAGACCGGCTTCCAACTGGTGCAAGCCGACCTCGGCTATGGCCTGACCGGTCGCCTGACCCTGCTCGCGAGCGTCCCCCTGGTCTCCATCAAGCATCACGAGCACGTGGTGATCGAGGACGGCACGGAACGGTTCGGCGATGGAGACGGCACGAGCGGCTTCGGGGACGTGCAGCTGGGAGCGCGGTATGCCTTCCTCGCCTCACCCCGGGACCTCCTGCTGACCACCGCCGCGGTGAAGGTCCCCACGGGTGCCTACCGGCGTCTGGACACGGAAGGAGAGATCACCGAGCCCTCCCTGCAGCCCGGCACGGGGTCGACGGACGTGATCGGTGGGTTCGTGTATTCGCGCCAGATCCTGGCCCCCTGGACCGAGATCTTCCTGAGCGCCAGCTATCGCCACAACGGCACCAGCGACCTCGATTACAAGCTCGGGGACGAAACCCAGGCCGCGGCGGGCGTCACGCGGCGCCTGGGTGGCCGGTGGACGGGCAACGTTCAGCTGAACCTGCGCCACGCCCGGCGCGATCGGTTCCTCGGGGAGGACGTGCCCTCCACGGGAAGCACGCTCGTGAACATTACGCCGGGTCTCCGCTTCCAGGCCTCTCCTTCTCTCAGCGTCTACGTATTCGTGCCGGTACCGCTGTATCAGCGCGTGAACGAGGCGCAGCTCACGCCGAGGATCGGAGTGGTCGCGGGATTCTCGCGCCAGTTCTGACGAGGAGGCCTCAGAAGACCTTCGACATCCCGGCCAGGACTCCGATCCGGGGGCCGAGCTGGGCCTCGTTCACGTAACGGTACGGGCTCAGGAGGACGAAGGCGTAGAGCGAGACCTTGCCGGGAGCGCTCAGGCGAAGGCCCGGCGTGACATAGACCACGGTGCTTCCCGTCGAGGGCACTCCCTGGCCGAGGTACTGGTTCCGGTCCTGGTGAAAGAGCTTGGTCTGCAGGGAGGCGGAGAGCCGGCTCGTCAGGGGACGGGCCGCTCCGGCGGTGATTACGGTCTGGTTGCCGAAGCGATAGTCGAGGGAGTTGGTGGTGGTCGCCTGGTACGAGCCCGCTACCGCCCAGGTGAGGCGCAGGGAGTCCGCCCGCCAGGAGTATTGGACGGAGCCCACGAAGTCCACCGCACCCGTGCCGGGCTGGAGGGTCGGGTCCTGTATCCCCCCGCCGAACTCGCCGCCGATCCGGTAGCGGCCGGTCGGTACCTTGAGGGACACACCGCTCACGAGGCCGCGGGGACCGAAGGCGGCGCGGATCCCGACGAGGGCATCCCCGATCCCCGTCGTGCCGTACTCCTGCCGGAAGTCGCCATGCGCGACCTCGTGCGCATGCCAGAGAGCCAGGGGCAGGGACGCCGTGAGGTTGAAGCGCGCGCCCAGGCCGTAGGTCAGGTCCATCTGCACTACGCGGTCGTACCCGTCGATGTCGCGATGGAAGCTCGGGAAGATCTGCTGGCGCTCCAGGAACACCCGGGCCCGGAACACCGCATCCACCTCCTGGCTCCCGCGGAGGAGCGCTCCCTGGTCGGTATAGCCGAAGGTCAGATCGAGCCGGAACTGCTTCTTGGGGAGCAGGCTGTTCTCGCCCCGGGTCAGGAGGGAGCAGCTCGAAGAGTCGCAAGCGGTGGCCACGGACCCCGCGGGCCACAGCGCCAAAGCGACCAGCGAGAGGAGCAGCGCCCTCATCGCTAGTGAATGACGAGGAGGCCCTTGAAGGCCAGGTCGGCGGGTCCCGCGGAGTCGTGGTACGCGCAGATCGACACGCTGGTCCTGAGCACGACCGTGCCCGCCTGTCCGGGCTGCAGGGTTCCCAGCTGGCTCATCTCGGGGCAATCGCCGAAGGCCAGCTCCGGCGCCGCCTCCAGGCGATGGGCCACGCTGTCGTTGTTCGTGAAGGTGACGGTGACGGGGGCATAGAGGTGCAGGGTCTGCGGACTGACTCCCTTCGGGGTGATGCTGACCGCGGGCACGGTGTCGCGGACCTGGTCGGGGTCGAGCAGAGGCTTGGGCGGGTCCATGATGCTGGAGCCACAGCCGGTCGAGACGGCGGCGGCCACGATCGCGCCACGCAGAGCCGCCCCGTTCACAGGAACGTGCCCAGGAATTCGAGGATCGCCTGCCTCCCCTCCGCCGTCTCCTGGTGGCCCACGTCGTAGCGGAGCAGCTTCCATCGCTCCGGGTGGCCCTCTGCCGCATAGACCGCCTTGAGCTCGCGGTCGATGATGTCCAGGCCCTCCACCGGGGTGAGGGGATCGCGCAGTCCGGCGAGCCCGAGATGCGCGCGGGGGGCGATGAGGGCGTTGATCTCCGCGGTGGTGAAATGCTTGAGCAGGGCGGGAACGTAGTAGTAGATCCCGTGCCCCGAGAGCCCCCCCTTGGCCAGCAGGGTGTGGAAATCGGTCAGGCAGCAGATGTCGACCGTGACCTTGATCCGCTCGTCCAGGGCGGCCACCCACCACGCCATCGTGCTCCCCATGGAGATGCCCAGGGTGGCGATGCGCTGCGGGTCGACCTCGGGCCGGGTCACGAGGTAATCGAGGGCCCGGAGGCTGTCGTAGACCATCATCCCCCAGAGAACCCGACCCTGCCAGAGCATGGCCTTGAAGGTGTCGGCCTCGGAGGCGTGGCTCCGCTCCCCGAAGACCCAGGTGTCGGTGCAGAGGACGGAGTAGCCCAGGCCGGTCAGCACCTCCGCGTAGGGCGGGTTCTGCAGGTAGCTCCGTCCCTCCACCAGCTCGCGCTTGCCGATCTGGTACCCCCCGCCGTGGGAGTGGTTGAAGAGGACCGCGGGGGCCCGCTTCTGGAGACCGCGGGGACGGGCGAAGTAGGCGGGCACGGGCTCGAGGCCGTTCAAGTCCAGCTCGAGGGTCTCGAGGACGTAGCCCGCGCGCTCCTCTTCGGAGCGCTTCCGCGCGGTGATCGGACGCGCGCGATCGGGGAGGTCGCCCATGAGCGAGTAGAGAAGTCGCCGGCCGGCCGCCGGGTCGCGAGGGTTGGCCATGAGCCGCCAGGGGACCCCGAGAAGGAACCCGAGCCCGCCCGCCAGGGCCAGGATATCGCGTCGCGTCGCTTCCGGCATGGAGCCTCCCGCTGCGCTCGAGAGCAGGTTCGCCGAGTCAGCCCCGGGCCCAGGGCAGGGTGGAGTTCGCGAAGGCCACCCGGCCCTTGAGCAGGTGGTACACGTAGGCGCCCAGGCAGAACTTGCCGAAGAGGAGCGCCGAGAAGGCCACGACCAGGAAGCCTTGGAGGACCCAGGAAACGAGCGGCCGGCCCGCGAGGAGGGCGAGCCCGGCTCCCAGCAGGAACCCAGCGGCCACTCCCTGCGCGAAGCGGCGCGGCATGGGCGCCGGGGTGAGGGGGCCCGTCCCGCGCCGGGGAGCCACGAACCGGTTGAAGACCGCCTCGAACGGGTTGAGGCCGGGCAGGAGCGCGTTCCACCACAGGATCGCGCTCAGCAGGAGGAAGAGTGGCCCGGACTGGAGGACGATGCCGAGCAGGACCAGCGGGAACACGATCCGCGGCTGGAAGTAGAGCCCCTCGAAGCGCATGTTGCAGGCATCCGGCGGCTCGTCCGGAAATCCCTGCTGGCGCATGAAGTTCGTGACGACCGGCGAGGCCATGAGGTTCTCCTCCCCTGGTGCCCTGGAACATCATAACGTCGGATCACTCGGACGGTGCGCGCGTCTCCCCGGGCTCGACGAATATCCGGACCTGCTTCGGGCGGACGTAGAGGCGCTCGCCCGGCTCCGGGCGCAGGGACTCGAACTGCTCCCGGGTGGCCTCGACCTGGATCGCGGCGTCGTTTCCGTCGGTCAGCTCGAGCTTGATCACCGCCCCCGCGGGGTTCACGTGGCGAAGGGTGGCCCAGAAGCCGCCGCCCGCCCCCTCGTGCCGGCCGAGGTCGAGCTCGTAGGGGCGGGCGAAGCCGGAGGCGGGGCGAGCCTCGGCCTGCGGATGGCCGGGATAGTCCACGGCGAGCGGGCCGAGGAGCGCCTTTCCCCCCTCGACCCGACCGTGAAACACGTTGACGTTGCCCATGAACTTCATGACGAAGGGCGTGGCGGGGTGGTCGAAGATCTCCTGGGGGGTTCCGACCTGCTCGATCCTCCCCTGGCTCATGACCACCACCCGGTCGGCCACCTCGAGGGCTTCCTCCTGGTCGTGGGTGACGAAGACGCTGGTGAGGCGAATGTCGTCGTGGAGGCGCCGCAGCCATCGGCGCAGCTCCTGCCGCACCTGGGCGTCCAGGGAGCCGAAGGGCTCGTCGAGGAGCAGCATCCGGGGCTCCACCGCGAGGGCACGGGCCAGGGCCACGCGCTGGCGCTGGCCACCCGAGAGCTCGGAAGGCAGCCGGTTGGCCAGCCAGTCGAGCTGGACCAGCTTCAGCAGGCTCATGACCTTCTCGCGGATGACCGCCGGCGCGGGCCGGGCCGCCCGCGGCCGCACCCGCAGCCCGAAGGCCACGTTCTCGAGGACGGTCATGTGGCGGAAGAGCGCGTAGTGCTGGAAGACGAATCCCACCCCGCGGTAGCGCACGTCACGGGCGGTGGCATCCTCTCCCTCGAAGAGGACCTGGCCCACGTCGGGACGCTCGAGCCCGGCGATGATCCGCAAGAGGCTCGTCTTGCCCGAGCCGGACGGCCCCAGGAGCGCCACCAGCTCGCCGCCGGGCACCGTCAGGCTGACGTCGTTCACCGCGACGAAGTCGCCGAACTTCTTCGTGATGTTTCGGACCTCAATGCTCATCGATTGAACTGGGGGGCGCTGCAATCGCGCCCCCCCGACCCCCCGCGCGCTGCGGTGGAGTGAATCCACCTGCGTGCGCCGCTCGCTGCCTGTATCCAAGGGCGCTGCAATCGCGCCCCCCAGACCCCCCGCGCGCTGCCTGTATCCAAGGGCGCTGTGGTCGCGCCCCCCAGACCCCCCGCGCCTTGCTCGTCGCTCGTCGGCCTCCGAGGCGTCCGCCACTCCACGACGCTCTTGGCCGCGAGGGTCACGAGGGCGAGGAAGGCCAGCAGGGAGGCCACCGCGAAGGCGGCCTGGAAGTTGTACTCGTTGTACAGGATCTCCACGTGGAGGGGAAGGGTGTTGGTCTTGCCCCGCACGTGGCCCGAGACCACGGACACCGCGCCGAACTCGCCCATGGCCCGCGCGTTGCAAAGGACCACGCCGTAGAGGAGCCCCCACTTCACGTTGGGGAGGGTGACCCGGAAGAAGGTCTGCCAGCCCCCCGCGCCCAGCACCCGGGCCGCCTCCTCTTCCTCCTTCCCCGCCGCCTGCATCACGGGGATCAGCTCCCGGGCCACGAAGGGGAAGGTCACGAAGGTGGTGGCGAGGGCGAGCCCGGGGAACGCGAAGACGATCCTGATGTCGTGCTCGGCCAGCCAGGGGCCGAAGGTGCCCTGGCGGCCGAAGAGCAGGATGAAGATCATCCCCGAGATGACCGGCGAGACCGCGAAGGGCAGATCGATGAGGGTGATGAGGGCGTTCTTGCCCGGGAAGTCGAACTTGGCGATGGCCCAGGCGGCCGCGAGACCGAAGATCAGGTTCAGGGGGACGGCGATGGCCGCGGTGAGCAGGGTCAGCTTCAGCGCGGCGAGGGCGAGGGGTTCCCTGATCGCGGCCAGGTAGGCGGCGAGGCCCTTCTCGAGGGCCTGGGAAAAGACGGCCGTCAGGGGCATCACGAGGAAGAAGCCCAGGTACGCGAGAGCCACCAGGATCAGCACGCCTCGCACGAGCGGCGGCTCGGCGAGCGCCCGGGGCGCGACCGCGGTCGGCCGCGAAAGGGGGGTCGCCATCGGCTAGGCGCTCCTCCGGCCGCTCCAATGCTGGAGCAGGTTGATGAAGAGCAGCAGCACGAAGGAGGCGACCAGCATGACCAGGGCGATGGCGGTGGCGCCCGCGTAGTCGTACTGCTCCAGCTTGGTGATGATGAGCAGGGGCGAGATCTCGGTCTTCATCGGCATGTTGCCCGCGATGAAGACCACCGAGCCGTACTCGCCGACCGCCCGGGCGAAGGCGAGGGCGAAGCCTGTGAGACAGGCGGGGAGGAGCGCGGGCAGGACCACGCGCCCGAAGGTCTGGGCGCGGCTCGCCCCCAGGCTGGCCGCCGCCTCCTCCACCTCGGGGTCGAGGTCCTCGATGACGGGCTGCAGCGTCCGCACCACGAAGGGGAGGCCGATGAAGGTGAGGGCCACCGTCACCCCGAGCGGCGTGTAGGCGACCTTGATTCCCAGGTCGAGGAGGGGCTTCCCCAGCCAGCCGTTCTCCGCGTAGAGCGCGGTCAGGGCGATCCCCGCCACCGCCGTGGGCAGGGCGAAGGGAAGGTCCACGAACGCGTCCACCACCCGCTGGCCCGGGAAATGATAGCGGGCGAGCACCCAGGCCACCACGAGCCCGAAGACCGCGTTGATCGCCGCCGCCGCGAGGGAAGCCCCGAAGGTGAGCTGGTACGAGGCGACCACGCGAGGAGAGGTGACCGCGGCCCAGAAGGCCGCGGGGCCCAGGGTCGAGCTCTTGAACACGAGGGTGGAGAGCGGGATGAGGACGATCAGGCTCAGGTAGGCCAGGGTGAAGCCCATGGTGAGGCCGAAGCCGGGCAACACGCTGTGGGCCTTCCAGGTGGATGTCATGGCTGGTAGATCTGGTCGAACACACCGCCGTCCGCGAAATGGGCCTTCTGCGCCTTCTGCCAGCCCCCGAAGACCTCGTCGATCGTGATGAGGTCGATCCGGGGGAAGGTCGCGGCGTACTTCTTCGCGACCGCCTCGAGCCGGGGACGGTAGTAGTTCTTGGCCGCGATCTCCTGGCCTACCGGCGTGTAGAGGTACTCGAGGTAGGCCTGGGCCACGGCTCGCGTCCCCTTCCGGTCGGCCACCTTGTCCACGAGCGCGACCGGAGGCTCGGCGAGGATGCTGAGCGAGGGCACGACGATCTGGACCTTCTCGGGGCCCAGCTCCTTGATCGAGAGGAACGCCTCGTTCTCCCAGGCCAGGAGCACGTCGCCGATCCCGCGCTGCACGAACGTGGTGGTCGCCCCCCGGGCCCCGGAATCGAGCACGGGGACGTTCTTGTAGAGTCGGTTCACGAAGTCCCTGGCCTTGGCCTCCGTTCCGCCGGGTTGCTTGAGCGCGTAGGCCCAGGCCGCCAGGTAGTTCCACCGGGCGCCGCCCGAGGTCTTGGGGTTCGGGGTGATGACGGAGATCCTGGGCTTGACCAGGTCGTTCCAGTCCTTGATCCCCTTCGGGTTCCCCTTGCGGACGAGGAAGACGATGGTCGAGGTGTAGGGCGAGCTGTTCTGGGGCAGCCGTTTCTGCCAGTCCCTGGCCAGCAAGTTGCCGTCTGCCACCGCATCGATGTCGTAGGCCAGGGCGAGGGTCAGCACGTCGGCCTCGAGGCCATCCAGGACCGCCCGGGCCTGCTTCGACGAGCCGCCGTGGGACTGCTGGATGGCGACGGCCTTTCCGGTCTTGCCCCGCCAGTACCTGGCGAAGGCCGCGTTCACGTCCTGGTACAGCTCGCGGGTGGGATCGTACGACACGTTGAGGAGCTCCTGGCACGGCGCCGGCGAGGTGGCGAAGGCCAGAACGAGGGCGGCGGCGAACGGCGCGGTCGGTGACATGAGGGCGTTCCTCCGAAGCATCGATCTAGAAGTAGACCTGGGCCCGGGCCAGAATCGCCTTCTCCGGGGGACGGTTGCCGGTGGCGGCGCCGCCCCTGAACGCGGTCTGCTCGTAGTTCAGGACGTACTTGACGTTGCGGTTCAGGTACCAGGTCAGGCCGACCGCCCAGGCGGTGGCTCTCCGGACCGACTTCGTGAGGTCGGCGAATCCCAGGGTGAAGGCCTCGTCACCCACCTTCATTTGATGCACCCGCGCGACCAGCTCGAGCGCGCCCCACTGCTTCTTGCCCGGGTCGAATGGTCTCGCGGGCTTGACCGGGGTCGTCCAGCCCGTCTTGTCCTTCGTGAGCAGGAGCGAGACGGCCACCTGCCAGGCGTCGGCGTTCACCCGCTCCGCCACCCCGCCCTTGACCAGCGGGGTCGAGGACAGCGCGTACTCGGCGAAGAGGGCGAAGGGCCCGACATAGTAGTGGGCGTGGGGCGACCAGCGCTTCCGGGTGCCGCTCATCGACACCCCCGCGCCATAGGAGAAGATGGCGAGCTGGCCGGGAGAGCGGTAGGTGGGCAGGGCGGTCCCCTCCTGGCGGCCGATCTGGCCCGCCACCCCGAAGCCGAGTCCCTGGAGCGGGCCCTTTTTCATGTTGAAAGGCTGGAAGAGCGCCCGCGCGGCCGTGTCCTTCCCGTCGTTCACGTCGTTGTCCCCGGTGCCCCCGTCGACCACGCCGTTCTGGAGGGCGACCGCGTAGGCGAAGGCGCCGCCGCCCACCTCGCCGTGGACCTGGAGGCCGACGTCCCGGCTGGGGGCGATCGAGCTCGGAAACCCGCGCTCGACGAAGAACAGGTTCGAATCGCTTCGTCCCTGCTCCGGAGCGCTCGGGGTCTTGAACTTGCCGACGCGGACGCGGAAGGCGGAGGAGAATCGTGCGTCCAGGTAAGCATCCTGGATGACGGCCTGGCCGCCCCCGAAGTCGGGGACGAGAGTGAGCTCGAAACGCTCCGCCACGGTGCCCACGAACAGCGGCCGGACGCGACGCAGCAAAAAGGTGTCGGTGCCGAGCTTGCCCTCGTCACCCGGGTAGAAGCGACCGTCGGCCTGGGTATAGACGCCGATGCGGAGCCGATAGTCGCCCGTCTCGGATTGGATCACGAAGCCGTCCGCGCTGACCGAAGCCGGTGAGTTGGCGTTCGGCTTCTCCGCCGGCTCCTCGGCCGGCTTCTCCTGGGCCCCGAGCGGGGCGGCGGGGAGCAGCAGCGCGAGCGCCGCTGCCGTCCAGGGTCTGGGGATTCTCATCTCTTCAACTTCCGGGCCCGGGCCCGCTGGGCCAGGATGCGACGGTTGCGGGTCACCAGGTCGTGGAGGCTGGTGTGGTCGAGGATGGCGGCGGAGGCGTTGCGCACTTCGAGGAAGAGATCGAAGAGCCCGGCGTGGCGGGTCTCCGTCCGCACCCGGTGGGCGAGCTCCGCGGCATCCCCGAAGGGCGCCAGGGGCCCGTCCACCAGGCGGACGACCTCGCCGACCAGTATCTCCTCGGGGGGCCGGCGGAGGCGGTAGCCGCCCTCGCGCCCCCGCTGGCTCGCCACCACCCGGGCGTTCTTGAGGGTGACCAGGATCCCCTCCAGGAACTTCTCGGGGATGGCCTCCTCCTCGGCGATCTCGTGGATCTTCACCACCCCGCGGTCGTAGGACTCCGCGAGGTGGATGAGGGCCTTCAAGGCGTAGAGTCCGCGCTGGGAGATCCGCATATATAATCCCTACAGGGTTAGTAGACTAATAGCGACCGCGCGTCGCTGTCAAGCTCTCAGAACGCCTTCTTGCTGTCGAGGAGGAGGGTGACCGGCCCCTGGTTCACGAGGGCCACGTCCATCATGGCCCGGAACACGCCGGTGGCGACGGGGAGCCCCGAGGGCCGGAGCCGGGCGACGAAGCGCTCGTAGAGGCGGTTCGCGTCCCCCGGGTCCGCCGCCGCCGAGTATCCGGGGCGCCGGCCCCTCCGCGCGTCTCCGTAGAGAGTGAACTGCGAGACCACGAGGATGCCGCCCCCCACTTCCGTGACCGAGCGGTTCATCTGTCCCGCCTCGTCGGGGAAGATCCGCAGGTTCAGGGTCTTCTCGGCCAGGTAGTCGGCGTCGCTCTCCGTGTCGTCCCGGCCAACCCCCAGCAGGACGAGCAGACCGGGTCCGATCCGGCCGACCACCCCGCCGTCCACGCGCACCGAGGCTTCGGAGACCCGCTGGATCACCGCCCGCATCGCCCCCAACCTCCGCTTCGCACGCACCCTAGGCTGAAGGCGCGCGGCCGGTCAACTCGGGTCTATCATGCCGCGGTGACGAACGCCCCCGCCCGCATCGGGCGTTATCGGATCCTCGGGCTCGTCGGCCAGGGAGCCATGGGCCGCGTCTACCGCGGGCACGACGATTCGCTGGAGCGCGACGTGGCCGTGAAGGTCATGTCCCTGGGGCCGGTGGACGCGGACGCCCGGGCGCGCTTCGAGCGCGAGGCCAAGGCGGCGGCCCGGCTCCAGCACCCCAACATCGTCACCATCTACGAGCTGGGCGAGCACGAGGGCTCGCCCTTCATGGCCCTGGAGCTGCTCGAGGGGATCGACCTGCAGCGGGCCATCGAGGGGGGGCTCCGGCCCGACCCGAAGGTCACCCTGCCCATCGTCCTCCAGGTCCTGGCCGGGCTCGGCCACGCCCACGAGGCGGGGATCGTCCATCGCGACGTCAAGCCGTCGAACGTCTTCCTGGCCCGGGGTCGGCCCGCCAAGATCATGGACTTCGGGGTGGCGCGGCTGGCCGGGGGGGCCACCACCGCCGGCCTGGTGGTGGGGACGCCGAACTACATGTCGCCCGAGCAGGTGAGCGCGGGCGAAGTCGACGGCCGGAGCGACCTCTTCTCGGCGGGCCTCATCCTCTACGAGCTGGTCACGGGCGAGAAGGCCTACCGGGGCGACACCGTGGTGACCCTGCTCTACAAGATCGTCCACGAGCAACCCGACCTGGACCTGATCCCGAAGGGCCCGCAGTGGGAGAAGCTGAACCGGGTCCTGGCCCGCTCCCTCGCGAAGGACCCCGACGGTCGTTACCGCGACGCCCACGCCATGGGGGCCGAGCTCGCCGAGGCGCTCATGGACCTCGGCGGCTCGCCGGACTGGATGACCCGATCGGACCAGGCCCTGAAGGTGCGCACGCGCCCGGGCGAGCCCGCGCGGCCGGCCCCCGTTGCGAGCGCGGCCGGGGAGCCCGCTTCCTCACCCGCGACCCCCGTTTCCCCCCGCCCCTGGGGCCTGCTCACTGCCCTGGCGGCCGCCCTCGGCCTGGGGACGATCGCGCTGCTGGGCGTGGCCGCTTTCTTGATGATGGGGCCCCGCGATCGTCCGTCACCCTCGCCCGCTCCCTCCGCTCCCTCGCCTCGCGTGGCCGCCTCCTCCTCCCCGTCACCCCGCGTGGCCGCTCCCTCTTCCCCGTCGCCCACCCCCCTGCCCAGTTCACGCCCGGCGGAGCCCTCTCCCGCGGCATCGCCCAGCCCGCGCGTGGAGACGCCTCCACCCACGCCGCCGCCGGCCGAGGGCCGCCTCGACCGCGGGAACGACTTCATGGAGAAAGGCCGCTACGCCCAGGCGCTCGCCGAGGCCAGGGCCGTCCTCGCCCGCGATCCCAACAACGCCGACGCCCGGGCCCTGGCCGGCGACGCGGAGGCGGCCATCCTCATCGAGGAGTGCGTGAAGAAGGCCAAGGCCGCGCTCCTGGCGGGAGACCGGGACGGGGCCCTGGAGGAGATCAAGAAGGGGCTCGCGGTGAACCCGAGCGAGGGCCGGCTGCTCGCCCTTCACCGCCAGGCCACGCAGTAGGCGCTGGTCCCTTTACAAACCCCTCCGATCTTGCGCTAGGATTCAGCCTTCCCCGGGGGAGAGCTCGGGGCTCCTAAGGAGGATCCGTTCATGACCTACGTCATCGCGGAGCCGTGTATCAACACCAAGGACACGGCGTGTGTCGAGGTGTGCCCCGTCGACTGCATCCACCCGAAGAAGGACGAGCCGGAGTTCCAGGCGGAGAAGAAGCTCTACATCGACCCCGAGACCTGCATCGACTGCGGCGCATGCGTTCCCGTGTGCCCCGTCCAGGCGATCTTCCCCGCCGAGGAAGTCCCCGAGAAATGGAAGCAGTACACCCAGATGGAAGTGGACTGGTACGCCAAGCGGAAGTAACGTCGTTTCCGTGACCCTGAGCAGGGGCCCCGAGGCCGATATGCCACCCGCCCGGGACGAGCCCAGAGTGCTCTTCCGCACCGCCTACGCAATCGACGCTCCGGGAGAGGTGGCCCTCGAGGACTACGCGCGCGTCCTCGCCCGCGCCGAGTCGGCGGAGGCGCTGCGCCAGGATTCCCAGCCGGACCGGGTGGCGGGGGTGCGCCTGGTCGGCCCGGCCACGGAGGTCACTCCGAGCCTCCGCGCCGACATCGAGGACTTCGCGCGGGACCTGGCCAACCGGGGCGGCGGCAGCGGCCTCGGCTGGGCCTGAGGGAGGATGAGGACATGGCCGAGAACCTGAAGCTGGCCCGCCTGTACCTGCTGATCCTGGCCATCGTGACGGTGGGGCGCTGGTCGCTGGGGTTCCGGCACGTTCCCTATGAGCAGGGGACGGACAAGCTCAGCATCGTGATGATGACGCTCTTCGCCTCCATCTTCTACGCCGCCTTCACCCGTCGCTGGCTGGGCTACCGGATCCTCCAGGCCGTGACGCTCGCCATGCTGCTGGGGTTCCTGGGCCAGTTGGTCGTCTTTCTCTCCACGGTGGCTTCCTACGCCGTGGGGATCGACACGTACTTCAACCATCCGAAGGCGCTGAACCAGGAGGCCGCGGTGGGCTTCGCCCAGGCCATGGGGATCCGCGTGGGCGGCCTCGTGGCGAACACGATCCTGAACGGGATCGCGGGGGCCCTGGGGTGGGTGATGGGCGGGGTCCTGCCCTCGTCGAAGTAACCTCAGCGCCCCGCGGCCAGCCGGCCGTGGCGCTCCAGGATCTGGCGGACCCGATCGTGCGGAAGGCCGAGGACCCTGCGTCCCTGGTAGCCGCGGGTGGTCCGCCCTGCCACCAGCGCATTGACGATCGCTTCCTCGGTCGCTCCCACCGTGGCCTCGAAGAGCGGGTCCATGCGGTCGTTCGGGAGCATGGTGAGGGCGACCGGCTTTCCGGCCTCGCCGAGATCAGGATTGGCGGTCGAGAACGCGATGAAGATGTCGCCCGAGCCGTTCCCCGCCACGCTCCCCGTGCGGGCGAGGCCGAGGGCGGCCCTCCGGGCCAGGCGCTCGAGCTGGTGCGGCAGGAGCGGCGCGTCGGTTCCCACCACGATGATGATCGAGCCGGTTTCCTCCTCGCCCAGCAAGCCCTCGCCCAGCTCGAGACCGACGGGAAGGCCGCCGATCAGGAGCTGGGGGCGACGGCCGTGGTTCGCCTGGACCAGCACCCCCAGGGTGTAGCCGCCCCGGTCCGCCGGCAGCACGCGGGAGGCGGTGCCGATGCCGCCCTTGAGCTCGTAGCACACCATCCCGGTGCCGCCCCCCACCCCGCCTTCCGCCACGGGCCCCGGGGCCGCGGCCCCCATCGCCGCCGCGAGGTGCTCACCCTTCACGTGCCGGCCGTAGATGTCGTTCAGGGTGCCGTCCCAGGTCTCGGCCACGATGGGCAGCGACCAGACGGTCCAGCCCGTGCCCGGGGGCGGCCAGCGCCGGGCCGCGTACTCGATGATCGCGTCGCGCACCACCCCCACCGCGTTCGTGTTCGTGAGGGCGATGGGGCCTTCCACGATCCCCGACTCGCGGACCCAGTGTGCACCCGTCATCTCGCCGTTGCCGTTGAGCGAGAAGACGGCCCCGAAGCAGGGCGTGCGCGCGGCGTCCCCCTTTCCGTGCGGCAGGACCACCGTCACTCCCGTGCGCACGGCCTCGCCGAGGACCAGCGTCTCGTGGCCGACCTCGACCCCCGGCACGTCGGTGATGGCGTTCCAGCGTCCGGGCGCCCCGAAAGCGAACGGGATCCCGAGGTCCCGCGCCCGGGGGGCGTCGGGCTCGGCGGCGAGGGCGGATGAGACGCCGGCCAGCAGGCAGGGAAGGAGCAGGAGCGGGCGCATGCAGGGACCTCCGGGGGCGGAGCGTACCATTGGCGGGTTCAGGGGAAGGTCGGGGGCGGTCCAAGGAGTGGGAGTCGGCGGTGGCTTGGCCGAACGCTCACACAAAACGTCTACCAATTGATCCCATTCGCCCCGACATCGGGCTTTCCTACTATTGACAAGCTCGTCGGCGCTTTGCTAGCGTCAGCTTCGCACTAGTCGCCGTTGCTCTGGCGTTCGGAAGAGGCCGCCCGCGGTGGGCGGCTTTGGTTCATGGGCGCGCAGGTGAGCTGGCTGCTAGGCAAGGGCTAAGGAGGCCTGCACGTTCATGGTCGAAGGTACGGTGAAGTGGTTCAACGAGTCGAAGGGTTTCGGTTTCCTGTCCCGGGAAGGCGGGCCTGACGTTTTCGTTCACCATTCGGAGATCCGGGCCGAGGGCTTCCGCACCCTGAACGAAGGCGACAAGGTGCGGTTCGAGGTCGTGGACAGCCCCAAGGGACCCCGCGCAGCGAACGTCACCAAGATCTAGCGACTCGCACCACCGAACCTGAACAACGCCCGGGGCCACGCCAAGCCCCGGGCGTTTCCTTTTTCCGCTTCGGACAGCTACGATTGCCCCCTCCGTGGGGCGATACATCGGAATGCAGTGATGCCGGTCGAGCCAAGGCCAGCTCCGACGCATTCCGATGTATCGGAGGGATAGGGTGGGGGGTCGACATCGGAGGCGACATGCGACTGGTGACCCGGGGTGACCTCGACGGGCTGACCTGCGCGGTCCTCATCACGAGCTGCGAGACGATCGGGGAGATCCTGCTCGTGCACCCCCAGGACATCACGGGCCGCCGGCTGGCCGTCACGGACGAGGACATCCTCGCCAACCTCCCCTACGACCACGGCTGCGCGAAGTGGTTCGATCATCACTTGCTGACCGAGAGCAACCCGAAGCCGCCCGAGACCTTCGACGGCCGCTACGGCCTCGCGCCGAGCGCGGCCCGCATGGTCTACGAGTACTACCAGCCCAAGAACCCCGGGCTCGAGAAGTACGAGCGGCTGCTCTCGGAGACGGACCGGCTCGACTCCGCCCACCTCAACCTGGACGATGTGCTCGATCCGAAGGACTACATCCTGCTCGGCTACACCCTCGATCCCCGCACGGGCCTCGGCGTCTTCCGGGACTACTTCCTCAAGCTGGTGGAGGACCTGAAGAAGAAGCCCATCGGGGAAATCCTCGCCCAGCCCGACGTGCAGGAGCGGGTCAAGCGCATCCGAGAGCAGGACGCGGGCCTCCGGGAGGTGACCGTCCAGAGGTCGCGGCTCGATGGCAACGTGGTCTTCACCGATTTCCGCGACCTGTCCCCCATGCCGGTGGGCAACCGCTTCATCGTCTACACGCTGTTTCCCCAGGCCAACGTCTCCCTGCGGGTCCACTGGGGCCCGAGCCGGGAGCACGTGGCGGCCGCGGTGGGGCATTCCATCTTCAACCGCACCAGCCGCACCAACGTGGGCGAGATGATGTCGCGGTTCGGGGGGGGCGGGCATCGAGGGGCCGGCACCTGCCTCCTGCCCGCGGCCACCGCCGACGCGCAGATCGCCCAGATGCTCGCGGCCCTCAAGAAGGATGGCTGAGCCGGGGTGACCGACGAGGTCCTCGCCATCCTCCGCGAGGCGGGCCGGGTGGCGGCCGCCGCTCGGGAGATGGGGGCGCGGCTGATCGTCCCCGGAGCGTCCTTGCGGGAGGTGTGCGAGGCGGCCGAAGCCGAGATCCGTCGGCGGGGAGCCGACCTCGCGTTCCCCGCCCAGACCTCCCGCAACCAGGTGGCCGCCCACTACTGCCCGGGCCCGGAGGACGACACGGCCTACGCCGAAGGCGACCTGGCGAAGCTGGACATCGGGGTGCACATCGACGGGTGGGTGGTGGACACCGCGGTCACGGTGAACGTCGGAGACCGCCCGGGCCCGCGACGGCTGGTCGAGGCGGCGCGGGCGGCGCTGGAGGCCGCGATCCAGACCGCGGGGCCCGGGGTGCCCATCGCGCGCGTCTCCGCCGCCATCGAGTCCACCCTGCGGGTCCACGGCGTGCGGCCCATGAAGAACCTGTGCGGACACCACGTGGGCCGCTGGACCGTCCACTCGCCGCCCCCGATCCCGAACTCCCCGGACGGGGCGGACGACCGGCTGGCGGTGGGGGCGGTGCTGGCCATCGAGCCTTTCGCCACCGACGGTCTGGGCTTCGTGGTCGAGCAGGGCCGGCCCGAGGTCTTCCGCCTCCCCCCGGGACAGGAGCACGGCGATCCCCTCGACCGGGAGCTGCTGGCGGCGATCGCCGCCAAGCGAGGGCTGCCCTTCTCGCGCCGCGACCTCCGGGCCTTCGCGCGGCCGCGGGTGGAGGCGGCCCTGGCCGTGCTGGTGGCCCGCGGACGGCTGGCCGCCTACGCGCCGCTCGTCGAGGCGAGCGGCCGGCAGGTGGCCCAGGCGGAGCACACGCTGTACGTGGGACCCGACGGGGTGGAGGTGCTCACCCGGTGACCGGACGCCCTACTTCGGCTCTTCCTGCTTCTCCTGCTCTTCCTCGGGAAGGTCGTAGGGCAGGGGCTGGGGTCCCGGAACGATGCCCGCGATGTCGGGGTCGACCTCGGCGGCCGCCCGGTCGAGCTTGGGCTTGGTCTCCTTGCGCTCGACGCGCTTCTGGGCTTTCTCCCGGGCGCGCTCCTGGCGGGCGATTTCCTTTTGCCGCTTTGCAAACGTGGCTCTTCCTCTGTTGGCCATAGAGTCACTCCTGGGAGCCTGACCCCGGGCGAGCGCCCGATCGCGCCAAGTGTACCATGTTTCGTTCCCGCCGGAAGGAGGAGGAGCCTTGGCCCGCGACCCGAACACCCGCCTCGCGTACTCGACGGCCGGCGAGAAGGAAGTGAAGCCTCGAGCACCTCGTCCGGCATCCTCGTCAGGCGTACGGTCAGGCGTGCGCCTGCGCCTCGAGCGGCGGGCTTCGGACCGGGTGGTGACCTCGATCTCCGGCCTCCCCGGCACCGCGGCCGAGGTGGCGGCCCTCGCCCGCTCCCTCAAGTCGGCCTGCGGCGCCGGGGGTACGGTGAAGGCCGGAGTGGTCGAGCTGCAGGGCGACCATCGGGAGGCGGTCGAGGCGTTCCTGGCCGCCCGCGGCCTCAAGTCCAAGCGGGCGGGGGGTTAGGCACTGTGGAGGGCATCATGTTCGATCCGTTCCGGCCCGGCCTGCTCGAGGGCAAGACCACGATCATCACCGGCGGGGGCAGCGGTCTCGGCCGCGCGATGGCCCTCCGGATGGCCGGCCTGGGGGCGAGAGTTGCGGTGCTCGGCCGCCGGCCCGAGCCCCTGCAGGACACCACGAAGGCCATCCGTGACGCGGGCGGGACGGCGGCCGGCGTCCCCTGCGACGTGCGCGATCCCGCCGCGGTGGCCGCCGCCTTCGATGCGGTCGAGCGCGAGCTGGGGCCCGCCAACCAGCTCATCAACAACGCGGCGGGGAACTTCCTCTCCCCCACCGAGGACCTCTCGCCCAACGCCTTCAACTCGGTCGTGCAGATCGTCCTGTACGGGACGTTCCACTGCACGGCCGAGCTGGGCCGGCGGCTGGTTGCCCGCAAGAGCCGAGGCGAGGTCCTCGCCATCACCACGACCTACGCGGCCACCGGCTCCGCCTTCGTGGTCCCCTCGGCCGCGGCCAAGGCCGGGGTGCGCGCGCTCATCAAGAGCCTGGCCGTGGAGTGGGCGGCCTACGGCATCCGGCTGAACGCGATCGCCCCCGGGCCCTTCCCCACCGAAGGGGCCATGAGCCGGCTCATGCCCGGCTCGGACCTCGAGAAGCAGGCCCTCGCCCGGATCCCGGGGAAGCGCTTCGGCGAGCACTGGGAGCTCACGAACCTGGTGGCCTACCTGATGAGCGACGCCAGCCCCTACCAGACGGGCGACGAGGTGACGATCGACGGGGCGGAGGCGCTCTTCTCCGGCCAGCAGTTCGCCGCCTTCGCCCGGATGGACCGGGCGGCGGCCCGGCAGATGATGGCCGCGCTGAAGCCCAGGAAGTAGACGGAGCGCGGGCCGGCTTCAGTAGCCGCGCCGCTTGTCCACCACGTTCTCCAGGGGCTCGCCCGCCCGGAAGCGGGCGAGGTTGCCGAGGAAGAAATGCATCGCCTCCTCCAGCCATCCCGCCTTGTGGTCGGCGCAGTGGGGCGACAGCAGGACGTTGTCGAGCCGGTAGTAGGGATGGCCGGGGGGAAGCGGCTCCGTCGTGAACACGTCCAGGGCCGCCCCGGTGATGCGCCTCGCCTCGAGGGCTTCGACGAGTGCCTCCTCGTCGATCACGGGTCCGCGGCCGAGGTTGATCAGGGTGGCGGTGGGCTTCATGGCCGCGATCTCCGCCCGGCCGATGAGGCCGCGCGTCTCGGGGGTGAGGGGGGTCGCGATCACCACGTCGTCCGCGCGGCGCATCAGGTCGAGGCGGGCCTCGAGGGGCAGCACCTCCGCGACCAGGGGGTCGCCCGCCGAGGCCTCCGGCCGGCGGCGCAGGGACATCACCCGCATGTCGAAGGCCCGGGCCTTCTGCGCGATCGCCCGGCCGATGTCGCCGTAGCCGACGATGCCCAGGGTGCGTCCAGCCAGGGGCTCGAGGTCGAACGGGTCCCACTTCCCCTCCGCCTGGCTGCGGAGCATGCGCCGAACTCCCTTGGCGAAGAAAAGGAGGGCCGCGATCGCGAACTCCGCGAGGGCGGGGCTGTACACGCCCCGGGCGTTCGTGAGAACGGCCGGGTTCGCGACGAGAGCCGGGAACAGCACCTCCTCGATCCCGGCGGAGCGCGAGTGGACCCAAGCCGCTCCCGCCGCGAGGTCCCACACGGACTCGAGGGCGGCCCGGCGCATCGAGCAGACGAAGACCGCGTCGGGGGCGGGGGCGCCCGCGAAGTCCTCGCGGGCGGCACCCCGCACGAACGTCACCCCTGCCGGCGCGGGGTCGAGCACGTGCAGGCCGGGGTCGCGGGGGGAGGCGAGCACCCAGACGGTGACGGGCCGCATGGCCCCAGACGGTACCACGGAGCTACGATCGGAAGGCGCGCCGCCACGGGGCGAGGATGACCATGGATCGAGTGAGCCCGACCCTCCGCCCCCCCGGGAGGGCCGCGATGCGGATGATCTGGGCGGACCTCGGGTTCCTCCACTGGGAGGTGGATGCGGCGGCGCTCCGACCGCTGGTCCCGGACGCGCTCGAGATCGACACCTTCGAAGGCCGGGCCTTCGTCGGCCTCGTCCCGTTCACCATGCGGGGCGTGCGCCCCGCCTGGGCGCCGCCCCTGCCGTGGCTGTCCCGCTTCCACGAAGTCAACGTGCGCACCTACGTCCACCGGAAGGGCCGCGATCCCGGGGTCTGGTTCCTGTGCCTGGAGGCCGCCAACCCGGTGGCGGTGGTGATCGCGAGGACCTTCTGGAGGCTGCCGTACCACTTCGCCCACATGCAGCTCGCGCGGGAAGGCAGCGCGATCCGATACGCCTCGGAACGGCGCTGGCCGGGCCCGCGGCCGGCCACCTGCGCCTTGCGCTACGAGCCGGTCGGGCCCGCCTCGCCGGCGCCGGTCGATACCCTCGAGCATTTCCTGGTCGAGCGCTACATCCTCTACGCCTTCGCCGGCGGGACGCTGCTCTCCGGCCGCGTGCATCACGCCCCCTATCCGCTGCAAGCGGCCAACGTAGAGGGCCTCGACGAGTCGCTGCTCGCGGCCTGCGGGGTCGCGCGGCCGGCGGCCGCGCCTCTCGTGCACTACGCCCGGGAGGTCGAGGTCGACGTCTTTTCCCTTCAACGGGCCCCCCTGACCCCACGTTTGACAGCCCAGAAGCCGGGGCATAGTCTTTGGTCCCTGCGGTCGTCAGCTCCCTTCTCCAGGATGGAATGGCCCGAACCCGGGAAATGCGGTTGCCCTTAACTCTTTTGGCTCTTATGCTTACGAACTCGAACGCTTCGGAACCCGCCGTCGCCGAGCCGCTCACGGAAGCCCCCCGGCCCCCGGTGGCGCGGAAGGTCCCCAAGGTCGACGAGATCCACGGCGAGCGCCGGGTCGACGACTACTTCTGGCTGCGCGACAAGAAGGACCCCGAGGTGGCCGCCGACCTCGAGGCCGAGAACGCCTACACGGACGCGGTGCTGAAGCCCACCCAGGCACTCCAGGAGGCGCTCTACAAGGAGATGCTGGGTCGGATCAAGGAGACCGACATGAAGGTCCCCTACCGGAAGAGCGGCTTCTACTACTACTCACGCACCGAGCAGGGCAGGCAGTACCCGATCTACTGCAGGAGGAAGGGCGACCTGGGGGCGCCCGAGCAGGTGACCCTCGACCTGAACGCGCTCGCCGAGGGGCGGAAGTTCATGGCCCTCGGGGCCTACACCGTCAGCGACGACACCCACCTGCTCGCCTACTCGACCGACGACACCGGCTTCCGCCAGTACACGCTCCATGTCACGGATCTCCGGACGGGCGAGATCCGCGAGAAGGTGGCGGAGAACGCGGTCTCCGTGGCCTGGGCGGCCGACAACCAGACCCTCTTCTACGTGATCGAGGAGGAGTCCACCAAGCGTCCCTACCGGCTCTACCGGCATCGGCTGGGCACGAGCGCCCACGTGGTCGTCTACGAGGAGCCCGACCAGGCGTTCAACATCGGCGTGGGACGGACCCGGAGCGAGCGCTACCTGATCCTTGGGGTCGGCAGCCACACCACCTCCGAGGCGAGGTTCGTGCCCGCGGACACCCCGGAAGGCGAGTGGAAGCTCGTCGCCCCCCGGGTCCATGACCAGGAGTACGACGTCGACCACCATGGCGAGTCGTTCTACATCCGGGTCAACGACACGGGCCGCAACTTCAGGCTGGCCCGGACGCCGGTCACGAGCCCGGGCCGGGAGAGCTGGCGAGAGGTCGTCCCCCACCGGCCCGAGGTGATGCTCGAAGGGGTCGACCTCTTCAAGGATCACTACGTGCTCTTCGAGCGGGAAGGCGGGCTGCCCCAGCTGCGGGTCACCGACCTGCGCACGGGCGCGTCGCATCGGATGGCCTTCCCCGAGGCGGCGTACTCCGCCTTCCCCGACGCCAACCCGGAGTTCGACACCACGGCCTTCCGCTACAACTACCAATCGCTGGTGACTCCCAGCTCGGTGTTCGATTACGACATGGAGAAGAGGACCTCGACCCTGCTCAAGCAGACCGAGGTCCTGGGCGGATACGACCCGTCGCGGTACGCGATCGAGCGGCTCTACGCGACCGCGAAGGACGGGGTCAGGATCCCGCTGTCGGTGGTCTACCGGAAGGATTTCCGGCGGGATGGAAAGTCGCCGGCCTACCTCTACGGTTACGGGGCCTACGGGTTCCCGCTTCCGATCACCTTCTCCTCGAACCGCGTGAGCTTGCTGGACCGGGGCTTCGCGATCGCGCTCGCCCACGTTCGCGGAGGGGGCGAGATGGGCAAGGCCTGGCACGACGACGGTCGGATGATGAAGAAGATGAACACCTTCACCGACTTCATCGCCGCCGCCGAGCACCTGATGGCGGAGAAATGGACCTCGCCCGATCGCCTCGTCATCGAAGGCGGCAGCGCAGGGGGCCTCCTCATGGGCGCGGTCGCGAACCTGCGTCCCGATCTCTTCAAGGCCGTGGTCTCCAAGGTCCCGTTCGTGGACGTGATCAACACCATGCTCGACGAGTCGCTCCCCCTCACGGTGGGCGAGTTCGAGGAGTGGGGGAACCCCAAGAAGAAGGACGAGTACGACTACCTCGAGACCTACTGTCCCTACACGAACCTCGCGCGGAAGGCGTACCCCTCGATGCTGGTCAAGACCTCCTTCAACGACAGCCAGGTCATGTACTGGGAGCCCGCGAAGTACGTCGCGAAGCTCCGGACCCTGAAGACCGACCAGAACCCGCTCCTCCTCAAGACGAACATGGCGGCGGGCCATGGAGGAGCCTCCGGGCGCTACGACGCCCTCCGCGAAGCGGCCCTCGACTACGCCTACATCCTCCGCGAGGTCGGCATACACGACTAGCATGCGGACGCTTCCCAGCTACCTTTGCGGCGCGTGGGCCGAGGGAAAGGGCGACCTCCAGACCCTCGTCGACCCCGCCACCGAGGAGCCGCTGGCGCGGGCGGGCGCGGGCGGCCTGGACCGCCAGGCGGCCCTGGAGCACGCGCGGAGCAAGGGGGGACCGGGCCTTCGCGCCTTGACGTTCGGGGAGCGGGGAGCGCTGCTCCAGGCCATGGGCGACGCGCTCCAGGCCCACCGGAACGAGCTCCTCGACCTGTCGGTCACCAGCGGCGGCAACACCCGCGGAGACGCCAAGTTCGACGTGGACGGGGCGACCTTCACCCTGGCGGCCTACGCCGAGCTCGGCAAGGGGCTGGGAAGCGCGCGCGTCCTGGTGGACGGCGAGGGGATCACCCTTGGCCGCAGCCCGCGCTTCCACGGGCAGCACATCGCGGTCCCCCGTCACGGGGTGGCCGTCCACGTCAACGCCTTCAACTTCCCGGCCTGGGGCCTGGTCGAGAAAACGGCGGTCGCGCTGCTCGCCGGGGTGCCCGTCGTCACCAAGCCCGCCACCGCTTCCGCCCTCCTCGCCCACCGGATGGTCGAGATCCTGGTGGAGAAGGCGGGTCTGCCCGAGGGAGCGCTCTCCCTGCTGGTGGGAGGCGTCGGGGACCTCCTCGAGCACCTCGGGCCGCAGGACGTGGTCGCCTTCACCGGCTCCAGCGAGACCGGCCGGAAGATCCGCGCCCTCCCGTCCGTGATCCGCCACTCGGTGCGCGTGAACGTGGAGGCGGACAGCCTGAACGCGGCGATCCTGGGCCCCGACGCGGCGCCCGGCTCCGAGACCTGCGACCTCTTCCTGAAGGACGTGCTCCGGGACGTGACGCAGAAGGCCGGTCAGAAGTGCACCGCCATCCGGCGCGTTCTGGTGCCCGCCCCGGTGGCCGCGCGCGTGCGGGACGAGCTCGTGGACCGGCTGCGCTCCGTGGTCGTGGGCAATCCGGCCGAGGACGCGGTGCGGATGGGGCCGCTGGGGACGGCGGACCAGCTCCGGGACGTGCGGGCGGGCATCGGACGGCTCGCCGCGGATGGCCGGCTGGCCTTCGGCTCTCCCGAGCCGTTCCCCGGCGTGGGCGCTCCCCCCGGCAAGGGGTTCTTCGTGTCGCCGTGCCTGATCGAGGTCGAGGCGGGGGCGGCCGCCCCCGCCGTCCACTCCCTCGAGGTGTTCGGCCCGGCCGCCACTCTCATTCCCTGGTCGGGCGCGCCCGCCGAGGCGGCCGAGATCGTTGCCCGCGGCGAGGGCGGGCTCGTGTCTTCCGTCTACTCCGACGACCCGGCCTTCCTGAGCGAGGTCGTGCTCGGCCTCGCCCCCTTCCACGGGAGGGTCTTCCTGGGCAGCGGGAAGATCGCCGAGCAGTCGCCGGGGCCGGGCACCGTCCTGCCCCAGCTCGTCCACGGCGGCCCCGGCCGCGCGGGCGGTGGCGAGGAGCTGGGCGGCCCGCGCGGTCTCGGCCTCTACCTGCAGCGCGCGGCCCTCGAGGGGAGCCGGCCCGTGATCGAGAAGATCGCGGGGGTCAGGAGCGGCTGATGTCCCAGGGGAACCTGCCCGCGACCGTGGAGCGGGTGCTCGGCGACTTCCTCGAGGCGGCCCGCGCCGCCTTCGGAGAGGACCTGCGCTCCGCCGTGCTCTACGGGAGCGCGGCCGAGGGGCGCCTGCGCGCGACCTCGGACGTGAACCTGGTCCTGGTGCTGGCGCGCTTCGAGCCCGCGGCCGCCGACCGCCTCCGCGAGCCGATGCGGGTGGCCCAGGCGGCCGCGCGCCTCTCCCCGATGTTCCTGCTCGCGTCCGAGGTGCAGGACGCGGCCGAGGCCTTCGCCGGGAAGTTCTCGGACATCCTCCGCCGTCGGCGGGCGCTCTTCGGGTCCGACCCGTTCGCCTCCCTCGCCATCCCCCGCGCGGCCGCCATCGCCCGGCTGCGCCAGGTGCTGCTCAACGAGACCCTGCGGCTCCGCGCCTTCTACGTCGAGCGCAGCCTGCGCGAGGAGCAGCTCGCGCTGGTGGTGGCGGACGCGGCGGCGCCCCTCCGGTCCTCCGCCGCCCTGCTTCTCGAGCTCCTCGGCCGGCCGGCCGCCTCGCCCCGGGACGCCCTGGAAGCGGTCGCGGCCGAGGAGGGTCCGGATCTGCGAGAAGCCCTGCCGTGGCTCAGCGAGGCGCGCGCGAATCGCCTTCTGCCTCCCGGAACCGCGGGACCCACGCTCTTCCGCCTGCTCCGCCTGGCGGAGCGGATGCGGGCGCGAGCACAGGACCTCTCCTGAGCCACCCATGAACCCGCTCGACCTGCGCGGTCCCGAGTTCCTGGCCTTCTACCTGGGCCTGGGCCTGCTCACCCTGCTCGGGCTGCGGGTCTGGCGCCGCTCCGCGGAGGGCGGCTCCGGGCGGATCAACCTTTCCGATCCCTACCTCATCGCCTCCTTGCGCGGCGGCGCGCCGGAGGTGATGCGTCTGATCACGGTCTCGCTCATCGACCGCGGCCTGCTCAAGGTGGAGCCGGGCGAAGACCTGGTCTCGCCGACCAGCCCCGCGGCCCCGGACCTGGTCCGCCGTCCCCTGGAGAAGGGCGTCCTCGAGTGGTTCTCGGAGCCACGGGCCGCCGCCTCGATCTTCGAGTCGACCCGCCTCCAGTCCCAGGCGGAAGCCCTCGAGAGCGACCTCGCGCGGGTTGGCCTCTTGCCCGACGAAGCCACCCGTCGCCTGCGCCGGGGTCGCGTGCTCCTGGCCGTGGGCGTGCTCTGGTCCGTCGCGATCGTGAAGATAGGGATCGGACTCGCACGAGGCCGGCCCGTGGCTTTCCTGGTCATGCTCGCGATCCTCCTGGGGGTGGGAGCCTGGAAAGTGGCGAACCCAAGGCGCACCGCGCGCGGCGACGCGCTCCTGGCCGACCTGCGTACCCTGTTCGGCGACCTCAAGCAGCGGGCCGCTAGCCTGCGGCCCGGGGGGGCCACCGCGGAAGCGGCGCTCCTGGCCGCCGTTTTCGGCCTCGCGGCCCTCCCCACCCCTTGGGACTTCACGAAGAAGATGTACCCGAAGGCGAGCACGTCCTCGAGCAGCTTTTCCTGGAGCTCTTCGTGCGGCTCGTCCTGCGGCTCCTCCTGCGGGTCCGGCTGCGGAGGCGGCTGTGGCGGCGGCTGCGGCGGGTGCGGGAGCTAGAGATGAGCGGCTTCGCCGGCGACCTTGTCGGCCTCGGCTGGCGGCCAGAGCTGGCCACGGGCGTCCTCGCGCACCTCGACCGCATCGACGTGGTGGAGGTGATCGCCGACGACCTGTTCGGCGCTCCGAGGCGGGAGCTGCGGGCCATGCGGACGCTGGCCGAGCAGGTGACGCTGACGCTGCACGGCGTGGGCCTCGGTCTGGCCTCGAGCGATCCCGTGGACGGCCGAAGGCTCGACGGGATGGCCCGGGTGGTGGACGCGATCCGGCCCCATTCGTGGTCGGAGCACCTGGCCTTCGTGCGCGCGGGCGGGGTCGAGATCGGCCACCTGGCGGCGCCTCCACGCAACGAGACGACGGTCCAGGGGTCGGCCGAGAACCTCGAGCGGGCCCGCGCCACGGTGGGCAGCCCGCCCCTCGTCGAGAACGTGGCCACCCTGATAGACCCGCCGGGCAGCGATCGTGACGAAGCGACCTGGGTGGCGGACGTGCTCGACACCTCGGGCGTCGATCTGCTGCTCGACCTCCACAACCTCCACGCCAACGCCACCAACTTCCGGTTCGAACCCCTGGGGTTCCTGGAGCGTCTGCCCGCGGAGCGGATCGCCGCGGTTCACCTCGCGGGAGGGCGGTGGGTGGCGGGCCCCGGGGGCGAGCGGCGCCTCCTCGACGACCACCTGCACGACGTGCCCGATCCCGTCTACGCGCTGTTGCGCGAGGTGGGCCGGCGCGCGCTGCGGCCGCTCACGGTGGTGCTGGAGCGGGACGGTGCTTTTCCCTCGATGGGCGAGCTGCTGGGGCAGCTCGAGCGGGCGCGAGCCGCGCTGGCCGAGGGACGCGCGGCGAGGAGCCAGTCCCCCGCGGACGGGACCGGGCGAAGCGCCGCGTGAGCCCCGGCTTCGAGGGGTTCCTGGCCCGGATCTACGTGGACGCGGAAGCGCGCCACCGCTTCCTCGCGGACCCGCACGGCGAGGCGACGCGGGCCGGGCTCACGCGCGAGGAGGCGGAGGCGCTGGCCGCGATCGACCGGACCGGTCTGGAGCTGGCCGCCGTCAGCTTCCAGCGCAAGCGCGAGGAGAAGGCCCCGGCCCGCTGGCGCGCGCGTTGAGCTACTCCTCGAACAGGGATCCGACGGCGACCTCGAAGCCTGGGAGAACGTCGTCGCCGGGAAGGGTCGTGCTCGCGTCGAACTCGCGGATGTCCGTCAGGCTGCGGTAGGCGGAGACGACACGCGCTTCCGGATCCGCGACCCAGACCAGACGGACGCCGATCTCGAAATACTCGCGGAGCTTCTGGTTCAGATCCACCGCCCGGTCGTCGGGGGAAAGCACTTCGACCACGAGGTCGGGAGCGACATCGAAGTAGGCCAGTTCGGGCGAGCAACGCTTTTCGGTCTCGTGCGTGAGGAACAGCACGTCCGCCCCGCGCACACGGTCGGGGCGTCGCCGCGTGTACAGTCCCACCTCGCCGGTGTGGACCGTCCCCAGGCGGCGCGGGCGGACGAAGGCGTCTATGGCCGCGGCGATCCGAAACTCGACCCTCCCGTGACGACGATTCGTGGGGCTCATGCGGATGATCCTCCCGTCGATCAGCTCGCAGCGCCCGATGTCGCCCATCCGGGCCAACTCTTCGCCCGTGATGAGCCGCTCTTCAGTGGACGAAGGCGGGCTCGACATGGATCGATCTTAGCATCGGCTCCCCGCGCTCGGTCAGGACTTGCGCGGGTCCTTGAGCTTGGCCAGGACGGCGAACGGGTTGTTGAACGCGGGCTGGGCGGGGGGCCGGCTCGAAGGCGGTTGCGGAGAACGCCGAGCGGGGGGCGCGGGGCCGCGCTCGGGACGTGGCGGGGGCGGGCCTTTGCGAGCGGGGACGGCTCCCCCGGACGGGGGGCCTGCCTCGGGCCGGGGCGGCCGAGGGGACGCCGGCCCCTTGCCCACCGGGGCGGCGCGGGGGGGCTTGGGCTTCCGCGCCGGCGCCCGTCCCGCCTTCCGCTCTGGAGCCGCCTTGCGCACAGGCGGCGCGCTCCTCATCGAGAGCGAGATCTGCTTCTTGTCGAGGTCGACCTTCAGCACCCGCACCTGGACCCGGTCACCCGGCTTGACCACTCCCCGCGGGTCCTTCACGAAACGGTCGCCGAGCTGCGAGATGTGGACGAGCCCGTCCTGGTGGACGCCCACGTCCACGAAGGCGCCGAAGTTCGTCACGTTGGTGACGACCCCGGGGCAGAGAAGCCCCGGCTTGAGGTCCTCGAGCGCGCGCACGTCCTCCCGGAAGCTGAAGGGGACGAAGCGGTCGCGGGGGTCCCGTCCCGGCTTCTCCAGCTCCCGCAGGATGTCCTCGAAGGTGTAGGCTCCCACCTCGTCGCGGAGCTCGGTGGCTTTCCGCAGGAGCTCCACCCCGTTGCCGAGCAGCTCGGAGACCGGGCGGCCCAGCCGGGCGGCCAGGCCCTCGAGCACGGGGTAGGTCTCGGGATGAACCCCCGTGTTGTCCAGCGGGTTCTCGCTCCCGGGAACCCTCAGGAAGCCCGCCGCCTGCTCGAACGCCTTGGCCCCGAAGTGCTTGACGTCGAGCAGCGCGGCGCGGGAGGGGAAGAGCCCCTTCTGCTCGCGGTGCTCGACGATCGCCCCCGCGAGGGCGGGGCCGAGCCCGGAGACGTGGGCCAAGAGGTGGCGCGAGGCCGTGTTCAGGTTGACCCCCACCTGGTTCACGCAGGAGTCCACCACCGCCTCCAGGCTGCGCTGGAGGGCGGCCGGCGAGAGGTCGTGCTGGTACTGCCCGACCCCGATGCTCCGGGGCTCGACCTTGACCAGCTCCGCCAGCGGGTCCTGGAGGCGCCGGGCGATCGAGATCGCGCCCCGCACGGTGGCGTCGAGGCCGGGGAACTCCTCCCGGGCCACGTCGGAGGCGCTGTAGACGCTCGCCCCCGCCTCGCTGACCAGGACCACGGGAGCGGCCACCCCGGCCTCGCCCAGGGCGGCGCGGGCGAACACCTCGGTCTCCCGGCCCGCCGTTCCGTTGCCCACCGCGACCGCCTGCGCCTCGCGGCCGAGCTCGGCCAGCCGCGCGCGGGCGGCGGCCCTGCCCTCCTCCGTCTGGAGGTGGATCACGTCGCTCTTGACGAAGGCCCCCGCGGCGTCCACCGCGGCCAGCTTGCAGCCGGTGCGGACGCCGGGGTCGATCCCGAGCACCGGCTTGGGCCCGAAGGGAGCCTCCAGGAGGAGCCGGCGCACGTTCTCCGCGAAGACCCGGATCGCCGCCTGGTCGGCCGCGTCCTTGAGCGCGCGATGCACCTCGTTCTCGATGCTGGGCAGCACGTGGTCGCGGAGCGCGCCGCGCGCGGCCTCCTTGAGGACCTGGGCTCCCGGCGAGTCCGGGACCGTGCAGGCCGCGGCCTCGAAGGCCTCGAGCAGGCGTGCTTCGAACTCCGGGTCGTCCGGCGGTCCCCCCACCGCGAGCGCCAGCTCGCCCTCCGCGGTTCCCCGGCGCACCGCGAGGTAGCGGTGCGAGCTCTGGGGCTCGCGCAGCGAGCCGACCTTCTCCTGGAACGCGAAGTAGGTCTCGTACTTGCTATGGGGCTTCGCCTTGTCCGTGCGGCTCGCCCGCAGCCAGCCCTTCTCGAAAAGTGCGTGCCGCACCCTTGCGCGCAGCTCCGGGATCTCGCTGAGGCGCTCCACCAGGAGGTCACGGGCCGCCGCAACCGCCGCCTCCGCGGTGTCGATCCCCTTCTCGAGGTTGCGGAACGTGAAGGCCCACAGCTCGAGGGTCTGGCCCGGGAGGGGCGCCTCGGAGCCGTGCCCGCAGCTCCAGATCCAGTCCGCGAGCGGCTCCAGTCCGGCCTCCCGGGCGAGCACCGCTCGGGTCTTCCGCTTCTGCTTGTAGGGCAGGTACAGGTCCTCGAGGGCCTCCAGGTCGAAGATCGCGAGGACCTGGTCCTTGAGCTGGGGGGTGAGCTTCTTCTGCCGCTCGATGGCCTCCAGGATGATCGCCTGCCGGTTGGTGACCCGGTCCCACAGCTCCCGGGCCTCGAGGGTGTGGCGGATGGCCACCTCGTCGAGGTTGCCGGTCCTCTCCTTCCGATAGCGGGCGATGAAAGGCACGGTGGCGCCGCCCGTGGCCAGGTCCAGGACGGCATGGGCTCCCTCGAGGCGGATCTCGGGGTGCCGGGCGCGGAACCAGGAGTCGAAGGCGGAAGGGGCGGGGATGGTCAAGACTCGGCTCGGACGCGAGGCCCCTATGCTGCCATCATCCGGCGGCGGGAGCAAAAGGGAGGGGCCGGAGCCAGCCGAAGCTAGCCCTCCAGGCTCCTCCAGAGGTACCAGGAGGCGACCGACCGGTACGGCCGCCAGGGCTCGGCCGTCTTCTGCATCCAGTCGGGCTTGGGCAGGACGCGCTTCCGCCAGGCCTTCTGCATCGCCTTGCGGATGCCGAGGTCGTCGACGGGCAGCACGTCCAGCCGGCCGAGCCGGAACATGAGGAACATCTCGGACGTCCAGCGGCCGATGCCCTTCACGGCCGTGAGGGAGTCGATGACGGCCTCGTCGGAGAGCCGAGGGAGACGGCGGAGGGGCAGCCCGTCCTCGACCCGCGCCACCAGGTCGCGCAGATAGCCGATCTTCTGGCGAGAGAGGCCGACGCTCCGCAGCTCGACGTCCGACCGCCCGGCGATGTCCTGGGGCCGCGGGTGTTTCCGGCCCACGAGCGCGCGCAGCCGGCGGTGGATCGTGGCCGCGGCCGCCCCCGCGAGCTGCTGGTACACGATGGCCTCGGCGAGGGCGGCAAACGGCCCTCCCCCGCGGTCGACCCGGTAACGGCAGGGACCCACGTCTCGGATCAGGCGCTCGAGGACCGGGTCGGCGGCGCGCAGGTGGCGCACCGCGCGGCGGAGGTCGGCGGGGGTCATCATCCTCCTGCGGGTCCCATGGGGATATGGTACCCTACCGTCCCACCGTGGTTGATGCTCCGGCGTCGGCGTCGGCCCCCGCCACCGCCAGCGACCTCGAGGCCCGGCTCCGCACGCTTCCCAAGGTCGAGCTGCACCAGCACGTGGACGGCTCGATCCCCCCCGAGGTGACCTGGGAGCTGATGCGCCACTACCGGCTCCACCCGGTGGACACCCTCGACGAGATGCGCCGGCACCTCGAGATCCAGGATGGCGAGGAGGGGACGCTCCTCGCCTATCTCGACAAGATGTACTACCCGCTCTGGGTGACCCAGTTCTACGAGAACGTGAGCCGGGTCGTGGAGGCGATCGTGGACGCGGCCGCGAAGGCGAGGGTGGTCACCCTGGAGCTGCGCTACTCGCCCATCATCCACACCTACGCCGGCCTCACCCCCCGCCAGTCGATCCGGGCCGCCCTCTCCGGGATGAATCACGCGAGGAAGCGCCATCCTCACATGAAGCTGGGCCTGGTGGTGATCGCCATGCGGCAGCACGGCCCCCACATCGCGAAGATCCTGGCCCGGCAGGCCCTGGCCGAGGCGCAGCACCTCCACGAGCGCACGGGGGTGGTGGGGTTCGACATCGCGGGGCCGGAGCGCGGCAACCCGCCCCGCCTCTTCCGCAGCGCCTACGAGATCGCGCGCCTCGGCCGCCTGGGGACGACCGCCCACGCGGGAGAGGACGCCCCCGCGGAGTACGTCTGGCAGGCGGTGGACGAGCTGGGGGTGAACCGGGTGGGCCACGGCTGCGCGGCCTCGAGCGACCGGGAGCTCCTGCGCCGGCTGGCCCGGGACCGGATCCTCGTGGAGTGCTGCCTCTCGAGCAACTACCACACGGGGGCGGTCGCGAAAGGGGCGCGCCACCCGCTCCACGCCTTCCTCGAGGCGGGGGTGCCGGTCGCCCTGTGCTGCGACAACAGCACGGTCTCCCGCACGGACGCCGTGAAGGAAGCCGTCCTGGCCGCGGAGCAGGTGGGAGCGGAGGCGGTGGAGGCTTCGCACCGCGCGGCCGACGCATTCACGTTCATCCGTCCCGAGACGTCGCTCCCCGCCCGGGGCGACGACTGAATGGGCGAAGCCGCTCCTGCAACAGTGATCCCTCCCCCTACGTGGGGGAGGATAGGAGGGGGGGTCGATGAACAATAGGGTGGGGGGTCGACTACGGACGCGGAGCCGTGCACACAAGAGCATTCCCCTCCCCCAAACGTGGGGAGGGATAGGGTGGGGGGTCGATAGAGATGGCGCGTGAAGTCTGGAGCCAGGGGCCGTTCGAGCGCGGCGGCTTTCGTATCCCCCCGATCGGGCGGCCTCCCGCCGCGACCGTGCGGGGGATCGTCTTCGGCCTGCTGGGCCTGCTGCTCCTCCTGACCAGCTACTACCAGGTGGAGCCGGCGGAGGTGGGGGTGGTGCAGCGGTTCGGCCGGTTCGTGCGCACGACCGACCCCGGGCCCCACCTGAAGATCCCGTTCGGGGTCGAGACCGTGACCAAGGTACCCGTGCAGCGGCAGCTCAACATGGAGTTCGGCTTCCGCACGACGCGGCCGGGGATCCGGAGCGAGTTCGCCCCCCCCAGCCGGGAGACCATCGGCGAGTCCGTGATGCTCACCGGCGACCTCAACGTGGCGGTGGTGGAGTGGATCGTCCAGTACCGGATCAAGGACCCCAAGGCCTACCTCTTCAACGTCCGCGACGTGCCGGAGACCTTCCGCCTCATGTCGGAGGCGGCGGTCCGCCTGGTCGTGGGCGACCACAGCGTGGACGAGGTCATCACCATCGGCCGGGAGGAGATCGCCCGCCAGTCGAAGGAGGAGCTGCAGCGGCTCTGTGACCTCTATGGGGTCGGGATCGAGGTCCAGCAGCTCGTCCTCCAGGACGTCAACCCCCCGGACCCCGTCAAGCCGGCCTTCAACGACGTCAACCAGGCCATCCAGGAGAAGGAGCGGGCCATCAACGAGGCCTGGGCCGAGTACAACCAGGCGGTGCCGAAGGCCAAGGGGGAGGCGGAGCAGGCGGTGCGGGCGGCCGAGGGCTACGCCCTGGAGCGCGAGAACAACGCCCTGGGGGACGCCCAGCGCTTCGAGGCCGTCTACGAGGAGTACCGCAAGGCGCCGGCCGTGACCCGCAAGCGCCTGTACCTCGAGACCATGCGCGAGCTGATCCCCAAGCTGGGGCGCAAGGTGATCCTGGACGAGAAGGCCCGGGGGGTGCTGCCGCTGCTCTCCCTCGAGGGAGAGCGCAAGGAGGTGAAGCCGTGAAGCCCCTCTACCTCGCGGCGGCGGCGGCCGTGCTGGCCCTCCTGTTCCTCTCCACGTACACGGTCCAGGAGACCGAGCAGGCGATCGTCGTGCAGTTCGGGCAGCCGGTGGGCGGCCTCGTGACCGAGCCCGGCCTCCACTTCAAGCTCCCGCTGGTCCAGACCGTCTATCGCTTCGACAAGCGCTGGCTGGAGTACGACGGGGACGCCAACGAGATCCCCACCAAGGACAAGAAGTTCATCTGGGTGGACACCTACGCCCGCTGGCGGATCAAGGATGCCCTGCGCTTCTTCCAGGCGGTGCGGGACGAGCGAGGCGCCCAGGTGCGCCTGGACGGGATCGTCGACGGAGAGACTCGCAACGCGGTGGCCTCCTTCGACCTCATCGAGCTCGTGCGGTCGTCCAACCGGGAGTTCCAGCTCACCGAGGACCTGGCGGGGATCGGGGCGGGGGAGGCCGCGGCCAAGATCCTGACCGGAAGGTCGAAGGTCGCCCAGATCATCCTGGACAAGGCCGCGAAGATCACCCCCGAGTTCGGGATCGAGCTGGTGGACGTGCGCTTCAAGCGGATCAACTACACGGACTCGGTCCAGCAGACGGTCTTCCAGCGGATGATCTCGGAGCGCAAGCGCATCGCCGAGCGCAGCCGCTCCGAGGGGCAGGGCAAGGCGGCGGAGGTCCGCGGCCAGAAGGAGCGCGACATGCTGGCCGCGAGCTCGGTCGGCTACAAGAACGCCCAGGCCCTCAAGGGGGCGGCCGACGCCAAGGCCACCGCGATCTACGCCCGGGCCTACGGGCGCGACCCCGAGTTCTACCAGTTCCTGAAGGCCATGGAGACGCTCAACGGCGCCTTCTCCCAGGGCACGACCGCGATCCTCTCCACCGACTCGGAGCTGCTCAAGTACTTGAAGAGCGACGGCGGGAGGTAAGGCAGAGGCCGGAGCCGACGCTAGGCCGGGTAGAAGTTCCTGGGCCAGGCGTGCTTGGCCACCGCGGCCAGCAGCCCCGCGGAGAGGCGCCGGCCGTCGGCCGCGGCCGCGTTCGCGTCCACGGTCGCCCCGCGCCGCATCCCGGGAATCACGGTCGAGACCGCGTCGTGGCTGAGGCAGAAGCGCAAGGCCAGCTCGGGGAGGGTGGCCGCCTCGGGACCGAGCAGCTTCTTCAGGGTCTCCGTGCGCTCGAAGACCTGCCGTTTGCGGTCGCCCGCGAAGTAGTCGTTCCGCCAGTCTCCCGCGGGGAAGACCGTGTCGGGGGTGATGGTGCCCGTGAGCCCGCCCTCGTCGAGGGGGACGCGGGCGAGCACCCCCACCCCATGCGTCCGGCAGAGGGGGAGAAGCTCCGCGGCCGGAGTGGGGTCGAAGACGTTGTAGATCACCTGAACCGTGTCGAAGAGGCCCGAGGCCACCGCCCGCAGGGCCGAGGCCGCCTCGTGGTCGTTGACCGAGATGCCGAGGAAGCGGGCCTTGCCGCCCGTCTTCAGGGCCAGGAAGGCGTCCCGCCAGCCGTCCTGGTCGAGCCACTCGTCCCGCCAGACATGGAGCTGGAGCAGGTCCACCCGCTCCATGCCGAGGTTCTTCAGGCTCTTCTCGCAGGAGTGCTTGATGTGGTCGGCGGGAAAGACCTTCGCCACCGGGACGCCCTTTTTTGCGGGCCAATCCAGGTTCTTGGGCGGCACCTTGGTGGCGACCCACACCTCCTCGCGCCGCGCCCGCACCGCCTCGCCCACCAGGCGCTCGCTCCGGCCCTCCCCGTAGACGAGCGCGGTGTCGATGAGGTTGACCCCCTGGTCGATGGCCCGGTGGAGCGCCCGCAGGCTCTCGTCGTCCTTGGCGCCGATCCACATGGTGCCGCCGATGCCCCAGGCCCCGAAGCCGAGGGCCGACACGTCCCACCCCGTCCGGCCGAGTCGCCGCTTCTCCATCATCTTCTACCGGTCTCCATGGGCTGGATTCTGCCATGACACGGCCCGCGGCAAGGAATCAGACAGGGGGCGTCAGGGTTGCAGTCAACGCGGGGCGCCTGGTACCCCCAATTGCGGTCAGGGCGGGCCCTGGGAGGCGGCACAGGCCTTGCTGTTTCCCGGGCCGTGCGGGGGGGATCGCGGGCTGAGCAGCGCGATCGGCAGCCGCAAAGGGTCCTGGGCGACCGGCGGGGTCTGGAGGGGGCCGCGTCGGACGCGTAGGGTCGGAGCGGCGGGTCGGCTCGAGTACTCGGCGGGATCCCCCCGCACTTTCTGATTCCGGGCCGAGGCGACGAAAGAGAGATCAGGCGAGGAGCAGCAGCTCCCGCTGGATGTCGCCGGTCACCTCGGCCTTCTCGTCCCCGACGTACATGTCGATCTCGCTCCGCACCCCGAACTCCGGCAGGTAGACCCCGGGCTCGATGGAGAAGCAGACCCCGGGGATGATGCGCCGCTGGTCGCGGGTCTCCAGGTTGTCGATGTTCACGCCGTTGCCGTGGACCTCGTAGCCGATCGAGTGGCCGGTGCGGTGCAGGAAGTAGGAGCCGTAGCCGCGGGCCTCGATGAAGCCCCGCGCCACGTCGTCCACCTCGTAGCCGTGGATCTTCCGGCCCGACCCTACCGCGTCTTCCACGAAGCCGATCGCGGCGTCCCTCCCGCCCCTCACCACCTCCCAGACCTCGCGCACCTTGGCCGGCACTTCCGGTCCGCAGAAAGCCATCCAGGTGGCGTCGTAGTAGACGGCCCTCGGGTCTCCCGCCACTTTGGCCCACAGGTCGATGAGGACCACGTCTCCCTTCCGGATCTCGCGGTCCTTCGGGCCCGGCGCGGTCTCGAAGTGGGGGTCCGAGGCGTGGTCGTTCACGGCCACGATGCAGGGGTGATGCGTCGTGAGGCCGCGCGCGTCGAAGCGGGCGGCGATGAAGGCCTGGACCTCGCTCTCCTTCACGGGCAGGCCCGCGGCCAGGCGCTCGCGGATCAGGGCGAACGCCTCGTCCTTGGCCATGAGGGTGTCCCGGGCCGCCTGGTCGTGGAGCGCCTTCTGCTCGGGGGAGAAGCGGGCCTCGAAGATCTGGACGAGGTCGGCCGAGCTCACCACCTCGGGCCCCGCGGCCCGCACCATCTCGATCGTTCCCGCGTCCACCCGGCTCACCAGGGGGATGGCCGCCCCCGGGCTGTATTCCATGGCCACCCGCCGCTTCCCCGCGAGGTGCGTCTTCAGGGTGGACTCGAGCTCGCGCCAGGACCGGTACAGCACCTTGAGGCCGGGCGCCCCCGCGAGCGCGTTCGGCTCGATCACGTGCAGGAGGGCCACCGGCTCGCCCGCGCGGGGGATCAGGTAGAACCAGCGGCGGGTGCCGATCTGGAGCTCGTCGAAGCCGATCACCGCCCGGGCGATGGGATTCGAGCCGCGCAGGTCGTAGAGCAGCCAGCCGTCGAGCCCCTGCTCCGCGAGCGCCTTCTGGATGGCGGGGAGATCCATTATCGACCCCCCACCCTATCGTTCATCGACTCCCCCTCCTATCCTCCCCCACGTAGGGGGAGGGAACGCTACTGCAGGAACCGCCCCGCCCTTCGTCGACCCCCCTCCTAGCCTCCCCACGCAGGGGGCCGCTCACTTGCGGTTCTGGAGCTTGGCCAGGAGGCGGAGGATCTCGAGGTAGAGCCAGACGAGGGTGACCAGCAGGCCGAAGGCCCCGTACCACTCCATGTACTTCGGGGCCCCGCGCCGGGCGCCGTCCTCGATGAAGTCGAAATCGAGGACCAGGTTCAGGGCGGCGAGCCCCACCACGAAGACGCTGAAGGCGATCCCGATGGGCCCGCTGTCGTGGATGAAGGGGATGCTCTTGCCGAAGAACCCGAGCCCCATAGAGACCAGGTAGAGCAGGGCGATCCCGCCGGTGGCGGCCACGATCCCGAGCTTGAAGTTCTCGCTGGGACGGATGAGGCCGGAGCTGTATGCGGCGAGGAGGGCGGCCAGGCAGCCGAAGGTGAGGCCCACCGCGTTCATCACGATGCCCGGGTACCGCAGCTCGTAGAGCCCCGACAGGCCGCCCAGGAAGAGGCCCTCGAGGGCGGCGTAGATCGGGGTGGTGACGGGGGCGAAGGCCGGCTTGAAGGCCGTGACCAGCGCGACCACCAGGCCGCCGAGAAGACCGAGCCACAGAAGCGGGCTCACGGGCTCGTCTGGCGTCACCTGCCGCCAGGTGAACGAGGCGGCGGCGAGCAGGATCAGCAGGGAGAGGCCGGTCTTGTTGACCGTGCCCTGCAGCGTCATGGTTTCCCCGAGCGCCCCGGGCAGGCCCCGGAACGTGTCGTCGCGCAGGGTCGGATTACCGGATCGGAACATCGACACCTCCAGAAAGACGATTATAGCCGCTCGGTTCGCCCCGGGCGGGGAGGCAGTATAGTCGGCCCTTCGAGGACCGCCCTGGAATCGCGCGCCGTGTCCGCCCCCCGCGAGTGTCCTTTCTGCCGATCGTATCTCGGCGAGGGCGGGGTGCCGCCGGCCACCGACGTCGATCCCAAGGTCCTGCTCGTCATCCTCGCCAACAACCCGTGGTGGCCCCCGGAGTCCGGCATCTGCAAGGACTGCTCGAGCCGCTTCGTCGAGGCCTACGAGCAGGCCCGGTCCCATTACCCCGGCTTCGCCCGGGGAACCGTTCCCATCCTGCCCACTCCGGTGCGCCTGCTCGCCTCCGACCGGTACACGGGCAAGGGCGTGACCATCGCCTTCCTCGACTCGGGCTTCTACGCGCACCCCGACCTCGTGGAGCCGCGCGACCGGATCCTGCGCTACCTGGACGTGAACGCTCCGAAGGCGCGCAAGTCCGACCTGCGGGAGCCCGGGGAGTCGAGCTGGCACGGGATGATGACCTCGGTGGTGGCCTGCGGGAACGGCTGGCTCTCCGACGGGCTCTACCGCGGGCTCGCCTCCGAGGCGCGCCTCGTGCTGGTGAAGGTGGGGACCGCGCGCCGGATCCGGCACGACGACATTCGCCGTGGCCTCGAGTGGGTCCTCAACAACCGCCGCCGCTACGGTATCCGGATCGTGAACGTGAGCTGCGGGGGGGACTACGAGGCGTCGTACCTCGAAGACCCGCTCTCCCAGGCCGCGGACGGCTGCACCCGGGCGGGCCTGCTCGTTTGCTGCGCGGCCGGCAACCTGGGCAACCAGCCGCGCCATCCGGTGATCCCGCCGGCCTCCGCGCCCTCGGTGCTCACCGTGGGCGCCCTCGACGACAAGAACCGCCTCTCCTTCTCCGGCTACGACATCTACCACTCGAGCTACGGGCCGACGATCGACGGCCTCCAGAAGCCCGAGGTGATCGCGCCCGGAATCTGGGTGGCCGCCCCCATCCTGCCCGGCACGAAGGCCGCGGCCCAGGCCGAGCTGCTCTCCCGGCTCTCCGCCGCTCCCGATGCCGAGCTGCGTCGTCTCGTCGAGGCCCATCCCGGAGTGGACCCCGTCCTCGACGCCGCGGCCGCGCTCCCTCCCCCGCTCCTGCGCCAGCTGGTGGTGGCGAAGCTCCGCGACAACAACGTGATCTCGGGCGCCTACAAGCACGTGGACGGAACGAGTTTCGCGGCGCCGATCGTGGCGGGAGTGGCCGCCCAGATGCTGGAAGCGAACCCGAAGCTCACCCCGCAGCAGGTCAAGGGCCTCCTGATCCGCACCGCGCGCCGGCTCCCTCACGTGGACGTCGACCGCCAGGGCTGGGGCGTGGTCGACGCGCGGACCGCAGTCGCAGCGGCGCCGGGCTGAAAAGCAATGGGCGCCTTGCGGCGCCCATGGGCACGAACTTGGAGGAGAATCCCCTTTGTAGGGGGGAAGGATTTTCGGCGGGATTAAGTGTTGGTTGGCTCAGCCATCAGGAATGCGTTATTCATGGCCTTCTTGACTGGTTAGACGGAGCAAGTCCTGTGCCGGTTGCATCGTTTTCGTTAACTTTTGTGAAGTGACTGAAAGAGCAAGACTTGTAACGACAGGGATCGGGCCGGGGCAGCTCGTCCTGTCCCTCTCACGCCACAGAATTGCGCATGATCGAGGAAGGTTTGCCTCAGTGGCCGCGGTGGAGCGTCGACGCTCCGATCCCGCGCGCGCACTCGTGACACAGGAAGTCGTATCCCGAGAGGATGTCGTAGACGCGCAGGCACTCGGCGCACGCAAAGCGCTCGCAGATGTCACACTGGAGCAGCGCCTGGTTGTGGATCTCGGCGCTGCCCTTGCGGTAGACGAGCCGCGATTCCGTGATCGCCTGGCGGCAGGACTGGCAACTGACCGGAGGTTCCATCGGAGCCTCGACGCCTCGGATGGACCCCTTCGGAGGCCACTGAGATAGACCTATCGGAGGGAACCAGATTGCAGAAGCGTGCCTCTAAGATATCACACCCCGGCTCCGGGGCAGGACCGCACCGCCCTTGGCCAGGAACCAGGGCTATAATGCCGGGCATCGACGCTTCCCATGGAACTCTAGACGGAGCCTCCTCATGAATAGAGCCCTTTGTCTCCTCCTCGTCCTGAGCCTCGCGCCCGTCCCCCTGGCCGCCCAGTCGAAGATCGACCAGGCCCTGCAGAAGGCGGAGGAGCAGCTCGCGAAAGGCAAGCCGGAGGATGCCGTCAAGACCCTGTCCAAGCTCGTCGAGCAGAACCCCACGAGCGCCGAGGCGCACATCGCCCTGGCCCACCTTCACGAGCGCCTGGGCAACCTCGACGAGGCGTCGGCGGTGCTGGCCAAGGCCAAGGACGCGCTGCCCGGCGCGGGCAAGGCGGAGGTGCTGGCGGCCATCGCCGCCCTGAACCTCGCGGTCGGGACGGGCAAGGACGCGCTCGCGCACGCGAAACAGGCGGCCGAGCTGGCGCCCACTCCGGCCACCCTTGCGGCCCTGGCCCGGGCTCAAGTGCGCGTCCAGGATGCGCCCGCCGCCCTCCAGACCGCCGACAAGGCGGTGGCGGCGGGGGCGACGAGCGCGCTCGCGCACGAAGCGCGTGGAGAAGCGCTCCAGGCCCTCGGCCGGCACGCGGACGCGGTGGCCGAGTACCGCAAGGCTCTCGAGCTCGACCCCAAGCTCACCCTGGCGCGCGTGCGGCTCGCCTCCGCCCTCGTCGCGCTGGACAAGGCGGCGGATGCGGTGGTGGAAGCACGCAAAGCCACCGAGGCCGACCCCAAGAACGGCGAGGCCTTCGCCACCCTCGGGCGCGCGCTGCTGGCCGCGAACCCCAAGGACTGGAGCTCCGCCATCGCCGAGGCGCAGCAGGGCGCCTTCCTCAACCCCAAGAGCGCATACGTGCAGCTCACCGTGGGCAAGATCTTCGAGGCCGGGGGCAACTACGATCAGGCGTCGGCCGCGTACCAGCGCGCCCTGGAGGCCGACCCCGGCTCCGGGGCCGCGCGGCTGGCCCTCCTCCAGGCCGACTTCGCGCGCGGGAAGGTGGGGAACTCGATCGCCGACCTCAAGAAGCTGGCGGCCGAGATGCCGAACAGCGGAGAGGCCCAGCTCCTCGTCGGCGAGCAGATGCTCCGGAAGGGCGAGGCCACCGAAGCCGTGCCCATCCTAGAGGCCGCCACCCGGCTTCTGCCCGGGTCGGCCAACGCCTGGGCCTTCCTCGCCGAGTCTTACCGCCTCAACCGCCGTGCCGACGAGGCCGCGAACGCCTTCAAGAAGGCGGTCGAGTTGGCCCCAGCGAACACGGTATACCGGACGACCCTGGGCCTCCTCTTCGGCATGGCCGGGCGGTACGACGAGGGGGTCAAGGAGCTGGAGCAGGTGGTAGCCACGCCCGGCTACAAGGACGCGGCGGCCTGGGTCAACCTGGGCTGGCTCTACCGCAACATGAAGCCGCCCAAGGCCGACAAGTCGGTGGCCGCCTACAAGAAGGCCCTCGAGCTCGACCCCAAGGAGGAGCAGGCCGCGCTCGGCCTGGGCTGGGCCTACTCCTACACGAAGTCCTGGGACGACGCGATCGCCGCTTTCAACAAGGCCATCCAGATCGAACCCAAGACGGCCGGAGAGGCGTACAACGGCATGGCGTGGTCTTCTTTCTTCAAGAAGGACTTCGCGAACGCCCGGGTCTATATGGAGAAGGCACAGGCGGCTGGGCGCAACGACGCCCGCCTCAAGGAGAACGTCGAGCGAGTCGAGAAGCAGATCAAGGAGGGCGTCGCCTTCACCGAAGAGCAGATGAAGAAGCTCGAAGAGGAGCAGGAGCGGGAGCGGCAGCGCCAAGCGAGGTTCGACGGGGCCAACCAGAACATCCGCAGCAAGAACGCCGCCAACCGCGTCCGCGGCTGCCACGACCTGGCGGCCCTGGCCGGGGGCGAGGCCGTCACCAACCTGGTCTTCGTGATGCAGAACGACAACGACTATGGGGTCCGGGAGGCCTGCACGGTTGCCCTGGGCTCGCTCGGCCCCGCCGCCAAGAGCGCGCTCCCCAACCTCAAGGCCATGATGAACTACAGTTGCCCCGAGGACCTCAATGCGACCAAGGAGCAATTGGACAACATGATGAAGTGCGCAGACTTCAAGCGCGCGGTCCGGGACGCGCTGCAGAAGGTCCAGAAGTAGGGAGAGCGGGCGCGTCCCAGAACCCGGGGATCGCCCGGCCGCAATCGGGGCAGGTCCCGCGGGCGAGACGGTTCTGGAGCACTCGGAAGCCCTGCCGCTCGATGAGCAGACCCGAGCAGCCGGGGCACCAGGTGTTCTCCCAGCGGTCGACCAGGCCGGGCAGGTTCCCCGCGTAGACGAAGCGCAGGCCCTCCGCCGCGCCGATCTCGGCCGCCCGGAGCAGGGTGGACACGCCGGTGTCGTCGGGCGCCGTCATCTTGTAGTCCTGGTGGAAAGCGGTCACGTGCCAGGGAATGTCCGGTGACACCGAGACCAGGAAGCGCGCGATCTCCCGCAGCTCCTCGTCCGAGTCGTTGAAGCCCGGCACCACGAGGGTCACGATCTCCACCCAGAAGCCCCGCTCGTGGAGGGCGCGGATCGTCCAGAGCACGCGCTCCAACGTCCCTCCGAGCTCCCGGTACGAGCGGTCGCGGAAGCTCTTGAGGTCGACCTTGTAGAGCGAGACCCAGGGGCGGATGTAGTCGAGGACCTCCGGAGTGGCGTTGCCGTTCGAGACGTAGGAGCACACGAGCCCCTCGGGCAGCGCTTCCTTGAACACCGCCACCGCCCACTCGCTGGTGATGAGCGGCTCGTTGTAGGTCGAGGTCACGATCCGGGCTCCATGCCGGTGGGCCAGGCGCACGATCTCCGAGGGGCTCATCACCTCGGGAGGCGCCACCGCATTCGGATCGCGCAGCACCTGCGAGGTGAGCCAGTTTTGACAATAAGGGCAGTGATAATCGCAACCAAGCATGCCGAAGGAAAGGGCCTTCGCACCCGGGAGGGCGTGGAAGAATGGCTTCTTCTCCACGGGGTCGAGCTGGAGCGCCCCCACGTAGCCGTGGGGGACGCGCAGGGTGCCGCCGTCGTTGAAGCGGACCCGGCAGACGCCGTCGTGGCCCGGAGGGATGAGGCAGCGGTGGCCGCAGGCGAAGCAGCGGACGCGATCCTGGGGCAGCTTCTCGTAGAGGACGCCTTCCCGGGTGTGACGGGCCAGGAGCTGGCCCAGGGGGTTGGCAGTGGCCGGCATGGCGGCTCCCTTCCCCACTGATTCTACGCCCGCCCGCAGCCCGGACCCCTTGGCAGGGGGCCCGGGCCCGTCATTCGCGCGTCGCCGCTACTGCCGCTGCCCGTCGTGCTTCTGCCGGTAGATCTCCCGGCTCGCCCGGTTCAGGTCGCGATTCAGCCGGGCGGGACCACGCTTGACAGGAGGAAGAACAGAGGCGAAACTAAAGCGAAAGGCAACGATGGTACGCCCGGGCGTTCCCGCTCCGAACCTGCGCCCCCTCATGGGCACCGCGGTCCTCCGCGAGCGTGGAGGCGTGCGGTACCACGAGCTTCGGTCCCGGTCGCTCCTCAACCGCTGCGACTCCCCGCGCATGCCGTTCCAATGGACGGTCAATCCCTACCGGGGCTGCGCCATGGGCTGCCGTTACTGCTACGCCGCCTACACGCACGGCTTCATGGGGATCGACACCCCGGAAGACTTCCATTCCGTCGTCTACGTGAAGACGGGGGCCGAGGCCGAGACCGCGCGCCGGCTGCTTCCCGTCGTGCGCCGGGGCGAGCTCATCGCCCTCGGGACCGCGACCGATCCCTACCAGCCCGCGGAAGCCGAAGCCCGGGTCACCCGCCGCTTCCTGGAGACGGTGGCCGCGCTGCGGCGCGTGCGCCTCGGGATCACCACCAAGGGCGCGCTCGTCCTGCGCGACCTCGACCTGCTGCGCCGCATCCACGAGCGGTCGGAGCTCTCCGTGCACGTGAGCCTGATCTCCCTCGATGCCGATCTGCTGCGCCGGGTCGAGCCCTGGGCCCCGGCCCCCGAGGTGCGCCTCACGGTGATGCGGCGGCTCGCGGAGGCGGAGATCCGGGTGTCCATCTCCGTGGCCCCCATCCTGCCCGCCCTGACCGACGGCGAAGCGGGGCTCGACGCGCTTCTCGCCGCGGCCGCCGCGGCCGGCGTCCGAGCCGCTGCCTGCAACATCCTCTTCCTGCGCTCTCCCACCCGCGAGAAGTACCTGCGCTGGATCGCCCGGGAGTTCCCGCGGTGCCTGGAGGCGTACGAGGAGGCCTACGATGGGCGCGTCTACCTCGGCGGCCGCTATCGCGAGCGGCTCCACGCCCTGGTGCGCCGCCTGCGGGAGAAGCACGGCCTCGCGAACGCCTTCGGGAGCGAGGAAGGCTCGCGCCGGCCGGCGGCCCCCGCCCAGCTCCGGCTCTGGGCCTGAGGCCCCCGGCTCAAGGTAATATCCGGAGCGCGGCTCCGAGGCTGGGGAGGTGGGGGTGGGCGCGATTCGCGTCGAGCGGGATGGACGGACGGCCGTCCTCCGCATGGACAAGGCGCGGGGGAACGCGATCGACGAGGCGTTCACGGAGGACCTGTTCCGGGCCTGTCGCGAGGTGGCGGCGGACGACGCGGTGGGCGGGGTCATGCTCGCCTCCGCCCACCCCAAGCTGTTCTGCCCGGGCCTCGACCTCGTCACCCTCTACGAATACGACCGGCCGTCGATGGAGCGGTTCATGGGCCGCTTCGGGGAGGCGGTGCTCTCCCTCTACGGGATGCGCAAGCCGGTGGTGGCCGCCATCGCCGGGCACGCGGTGGCGGGAGGCTGCGTCCTCGCCCTGACCGCCGACCATCGCATTCTCCGCCGCGGATCGCAGATCGGGCTGAACGAGGTGCGGGTGGGCCTCCCCCTGCCCTGGTCGGTGGCCATCCTGCTGAAGGCCTCGGTGCCCCCGACGTCCTTCTCGCGAGTGGCGCTCCTCGGCCAGAACTTCGCCGACGAGGAGGCCTGCGCGGCCGGCCTCGTCCACGAGGTCCGCGAGGCCGAGGGCTTCGAGGCCGCCTGCCGGGAAAGGCTCGCCGAGTTCGCGGAGAAGGACAGGGGGGCGGTGGGAACGACCAAGGGTTACCTCCGCGACGCAGCCCTCGCGGAGATGCGGTCCCAGGAGATCCCGCGGGCCGCGCAGTTCCTCGACGCCTGGTTCTCGCCCGCGGGCCGGGAGCAGGTCAAGCAGACGATCGATTCGCTCAAGCGCTAGGGCGTTTCCGTGTCCGTCGCCACACCCAGAACGCGATCCCGAGCACGGCCGCGACCGCCGCGATCCCGAGCACGCGGTTCGCGTCGCCCACCAGCGCCTTGACCGCTTCCCAGTTGCTGGCGACCGCGTAGCCCGCCGCCCCCAGGAACGCGTACCAGATGGCCGAGGCGAGGGCGGCGGGAACCAGGGCCCGGGCCGCGGGCATCCCCACGATCCCCGCGAACGGCGTGACCGCCGCCCGCACCCCCGGGAGGAACCGGCTCAGGAAGATGGCCACCACGCCCCAGCGCGCGTACGCCTCCTCGAGGGCGGCCATCACCTCGGGGGGCACGAGCTTGCGCCCCCGCCCGACCCGGAAGAAGGCGGCGTGGTGGCGGGCGAAGTGGTACATGCCGACGGAGGAGGCGGTGTTGGCCAGCCAGCACGCCAGGGCGAGAGGCACCACCGACACCTCCCCGCGGCGAGCCAGGAACGCGCCGAGGGCCACCGCCACGTCCGCCGGCACCGGGGGGAAGACGTTCTCCAGCGCCGACAGGGCCATCAGGACCAGGTAGGTCGGGAACGCGGGAAGCCGGGCCAGCCAGTCGAGGAACTGTTCAAGCACCCGTGATCGCCTGGTGTACGAGATGGAGGACCGAGAGGTAGGGCCGGCCCACCGCGCGGGTCATGCCGATCTCGCAGGTGCGGCAGGTGGAGTAGAGGCCCACCGGGTCGCCGTTCAGGAGCTCGCGCACCTCGGCCGCCTCCGCACGGGTGGCGCTCTCGGTCAGCTCCGGGACGAGGAAGCCCCGGTCGCCCGCGAAGCCGCAGCACTCGGCGCTCCCGGGGACGACCACCCGCTCGGCGTGGGCCTCCGCGACCCTCACGAGGTCCGGCAGGCCCCCCGACTTGACTAGGGAGCAGGTGGGATGGAGCACGGCGGTGCCCCGGCGGCGGGGCAGTTGGCGCCCGGGCAGCACGAGACGCGCCCAGAACGACGGGAAATCGAAGACGCACAACGCGCGCCCGCTCTCGCGCAGGACCGCGAGGGCGAGCTCGTTCAGGGTCGCCGCGCAGGGTGAGGCGTCCGTGACCACGGGGGCGCGGCCGGCCCGTGAAGCTGTCCAGAGCGCCTCCGCGGTCTTGCCCGCCGCCTCCCGCGCCGCCTGGGGGAAGCCTTTGCTCGCGAACGGCATCCCGCAGCAGAGACCGCCGGTGCCCTCCGGATACCGCGTCGTGAAGCCCGCCCAGCGCAGCGCCTCGAGGGCGGCCCGGGACGGCGGAACCATCGTTTCCCCTGGCTGGGGGCCGATGATCCTCGTGAGACAGCTCGGAAAGTAGACGACGAAGCGCTCGCCCGGGGCATCGTCCGCCGAGGGCAGGCGCGGCGCCGGCCGCGGCAGCGCGAGCCCGGGCACCACGTGGGGCAGGATCGTCGGGGCGATTCGGTGGAGCGCACCCGTGACCACGTCGAGCACGCGGTCGCCCAGGGGGACTGCTCTCACGAGCGCGGCCGCCCGCAGACCGGTCCGGGCCAGCCGTGCGGTGGCCCCGAAGTGCCGGGCCAGGAAGCGCGCGGCCGCGCGCGACGGGGCCGGGTGGGCCGCCGCCCGCAGCTCCTTGATCAAGGCGCCGGTGTCGATCCGGACCGGGCACGAGGTCTGGCACATCGAGTCCCCGGCGCAGGTGGCCACGCCGTCGTACGCGAAATCGGCGGCGATGACGCGGGCCAGGGCCCGGTCTTCCGGGTCCGGGGAGGCGGCGAGGGTCGCCTGCTCCCGGGTCAGCACGATCCGCTGGCGGGGGGTAAGGGTCAGGTCGCGGGACGGGCAGCGGGCCTCGCAGTAGCCGCATTCGATGCAGCGGTCGGCCAGGGGCGAGATCGTGGGGGACGGCTTCAGGTGGGTGACGTGCGCCTTGGGGTCCTCGTTCAGCACCACTCCCGGATTGAGGATGCCGTCGGGGTCGAGCAGGCGCTTGATCCGCCACATCACCTCGTAGGCCCGATCGCCCCATTCGGTGCGCACGAAGGGGGCCATGCTCCGGCCCGAGCCATGCTCGGCCTTGAGGGCCCCGTCGTACTTGCCCACCACCACCTCGACGAGGCCCTGCACGAAGCGGTCGAAGCGGAGCACCGCCGCGGGGCTCCGGATGTCCTCGGCGAGGACGAAGTGCAGGTTGCCGTCCTTGGCGTGGCCGAAGAGGACCGCGTCGGGAAGGCGGTGGCGGACGAAGAGGTCCTGGAAGTCCGCGATGGCGGCGGCCAGGCGCGCGACCGGCACCGCCACGTCCTCGCTCAGGTAGGAGGTCCCCGACGGTCGACGGGCCCCGGTGCTCGCGGCGAGGCCCTTGCGCAGGTGCCAGAGGTGGGAGCGCACCTCGAGGTCCGTCGTGAAGCGCGCGGGCTCCCGCAGACGGAAGCGGCCCAGCACCTCCTCCGCGCGCGCCACCGCCTCCTGCAGGCCGTTCTCGTCTCCGGTCCGGAACTCGGCGAGGAGGGCCGCGTTGCTCCGCTCGACCGCGAAGGACAGCGGATGCTCGGCGGCGATCGCGCGGAGCGCGGAGGCGTCGAGGATCTCGAGGGCGTCCGCCCCCGCGGCCGCCAGGGGGGCCACGGAGTCCCCCGCCTCTTCCAGCTCCGCGAAGTGCAGGAGGGCGGTCGCGCGGCAGGGCGGCTCGGGGACCGTGCGCAGGGTGACCTCGGACACGAAGCCGAGCGTCCCTTCGGAGCCCACCATGAGGTGGGCCAGGATGTCCGCGGGGCGGTCGTAGTCGAGGAGCGCGTTCAGGCTGTAGCCGGTGGTGTTCTTGCCCGAGAACTTCCGGCGGATCTTCTCGGAGAGGGCCGGCTCCGCCCGCACCTCGTCGCGCAGGGCGAGGAGCGCCCCGTGGAGGTCGGGACGGTCGTGCCGGAGCGCGCCGTCGGCGTCGGGCCGGGCGGTGTCGACGAGGGTGCCGTCGGCGAGGAGCACGGCCAGGGCGTCGAGGGTGTGGTAGCTGTTCTGGGCCACCCCGCAACACATTCCCGAGGAGTTGTTGGCCACGATGCCGCCGATCATGCAGGCGTCGATCGACGCGGGATCGGGGCCGATCCGCGCGGCGTGGGGCGCGAGCAGGCGGTTCACCTGGCCGCCGATCACGCCGGGCTGCGCCCAGACGCGCCGGCCCCCGTCGAGCACCCGCACGCCCCGCCAGTGGGGGCCGAGCTCGACCAGGAGATCGTCGGACACGGCCTGGCCGGAGAGCGACGTGCCGGCCGCCCGGAAGGTGAGGTGCCGGCGGTGCCGGCGCGCGTAGGCGAAGAGCGCGCGCACCTCGGAGAGGCCGCGCGGCCGCACCACCGCCTCGGGGACCAGCCGATAGATGGAGGCGTCGGCCGATCGCCCCAGGCGATCGATCGCGCGATGCAGGACCCGCCCCGGCTCGAGGAGCCGCCCCAGGTCGTGGACGAGGCGGGGGTCGGCCGGCCGGAGCACGCTCGCCATGGACCCTACGGGGCCCCCGCGGCTACCGGCACCCGGAACCGGTAGCGCGTCCCTCCCGCGTTCAGCGTGATCGTGGTCGTCCGAGTGGTGGTGAGGCGGTCGCGGGTCATCCCCTCGCCGTCGGTCACCAGGATGCGGCCGCCCGAGTACAGCGTCCCCGCGGAGGCCGCGAGGCTCACCTCCACGCCCGGGAAGCGGGCCCCTCCCCGTCTCTGGACGCGGACGAGGAGCTGGGTCTGTCCCCCGCCCCTGGCCAGGTGAGCGGGCTCGGCCCAGGCGGCGACCACGATCTCCTCGTCCACCTTCTTCACCGGGAGGGGCTCCCCCGGGATGGGGGATGCGTCCTTGTGCCCGAACGTCCCGCAGGAGACGAGCACGGATGCGAGCGACGTCGACAGCAGTGCGCGCCGGGCGCGGATCAGACCCATGGCCCTCCCTCGGTCAGCCCTTGTCCTTGTAGAGGTGGGCCACCCACTCGCCGTACCCGTTGTAGATTCGCGTGGCACGGGAGCGGCCCCCGTCGATGCTGCGCTCGGTGGCCTGGCTCCAGCGCGGGTGCGACACCTTGGGGTTGACGTTCGACTCGAACGGGTACTCCAGGGGCTGGAGGTCGCTCCAGAAGGTGGCCGGCCTCTTCTCGGTGAGCTCGATCTTCACCACCGACTTCGGCCCCTTGTACCCGTACTTCCAGGGGACGACCACCCGGAACGGCGCGCCGTGCTGCTTGGGCAGCTCGTGGCCGTAGAGGCCCACCGTGGCCAGGGTCATCTCGTTCATCGCCTCGTCGAGGCGGAGCCCCTCGTAGTACGGCCAGCGGTACCAGTTGAAGTGCATCTGGCCCGGGGCCTGCTGCTTGTCGAGGAAGGAGAGGAAGCGCACGTGGCGCGCCTTGGCCAGCGGCTCGGAGGCCTGGAGGATCACGCTCAAGGGGACGCCGATCCAGGGCACGTCCATGTACCACGCCTCCACGCAGCGGTGCCGGTAGAGGCGCTCCTCGAGGGGAAGCTTCAGGATCTGGTCGAGGTCCCAGGTCCGGGGCTTGGCCACCAGCCCCGTGACCTCCACCGTCCAGGGTCTCGGCCGGAAGCCCTCCACGTGCCGCCAGACGTCCTTCTGCTCGGAGAACTCGTAGAAGTTGTTGTAGCGCCCGGCCATCTTTTCGTCGGTGGGCATGCCGTCGAGCATCCACTTCGGGCTGCGCGCCGCGGCCAGCGCGGATGGCGGGGGCGTCGGGGGCACGTCGGCCCCCAGGCCCGGCTCGCGACCGGCGAGCACCAGACCGCCCGCCGCCGCGGCCGTCGCCAGGAACCGCCGCCGGTTCATGAAGACGTCCTCCGGAGTGGCCTGGCGCTCGGGAATGTCCCAGCCCGGTCGGCGGCGAATCAGCATCGTTCCCTCACCGATTCTAGCGCGAGGCAGGGAGCCCCGCCCCAACCCTCGGACCCCGGGCGGGCGTAACATCTGCCCATGCCCGCCCCTGCCTTCGCCCAGAAGGGCGCGACCCTGGGACTCAAGGTCGCCGCCGCCCTCGCCTTCCTGGCCCCCCTCGCCACCCGCATCGTGGTGGGCTGGGCCTTCTACCTGACGGGGAGCGGCAAGTGGGCCCACTTCGACAACACGGTCACGTTCTTCGCCGAGCTCGGCATCCCCTACCCCGTGGCCAACGCCGCCTTCGTGGCGACCCTGGAGCTCGTGGGCGGGATTGCCCTCATGGTGGGCCTCTTCACCCGGCTCTTCGCCGCCGGGCTGGCCTCCACCATGGTGGTGGCCCTGCTGACCGCGGACCGGCAGCGCTTCCTGGAGTCCTTGAGCACGGCCAGCGAGATCAGCCCCACCGACATCTCGGCCTTCGTCTTCCTGCTGTTCTTCGCCTGGCTCGCCCTCTACGGTCCGGGTCCGGTGAGCCTGGACAAGCTCCTCGCGAAGTGGCTCAAGGTGTAGTCGGCGGTCACCGGCCGTCCCGGCAGGGGAGCGGGGTCGCGCCGCTCGCGCGCAGGGGGCGCGATGAGCTCCTCTACGGCTCCGCGGGGTGGGCCCGGGCAGGAGTTGAGCAGTCGACTGATCGGCGGTTGGCAAGGAGCGGCGAGCGAAGCGGGATTCACTCCCGCGGAGCGAGCGGGGGTTCAAGGGGGGCGACGCAGCCCCCCCTTGCTCATTTCAGAACCGGTGGATGTACGAAGCCTTGAAGAAGAAGCCGCGCTCCGCGGTCCGGTAGGGGCCGAGCCCGCTCGTCCAGCCCGCCCCGTCCCACTCCCGCCGCTCGATCGACGAGCCGTAGCCCGCGTAGGCCACGGTCCCCGGCCGCAGCTCGCAGGAGGCCAGGAAGTCGGTGAGGACGGTGTGGCGCGAGCTGTCGTACTGGACGATGGCCCGCAGGAAGAAGCGCTTGTCGAACTGGAAGGTGGTGCGCGTGTTGAGCACGTTCACCGTGTAGGCGCGCGCGCCGTCGCTCACCCGGTCGAACTCGACCCGGTTGTAGGAGACCGACTGGTTGAAGCGAGCGCTGGGCTGCAGGCTCACGTCGGCGGAGTAGGAGCGGGAACGGCCCAGGTACGGGCTCACGGCATCGTAGAAGATCGATCGCCCGAAGCTCGTGTTCACGAAGACGTTCAGCCAGCGGGTGAACTGCGCCCCGCCCATGACCCGGGTCTGGCTCGTCCGAAAGGTCTGCCCCACCCACGGCTCGTCCCCGAAGATGGTGTCCACGCGGAAGAAGCCCTGCCGGGTGAAGTGCATCCGCACTCCGGGCACCACGATCCAGGGATTGCCGCGCTGGATGCGGTCCTTCCCGTAGCGGGCGAAGACGAAGGGGACGATCCGCTTCAACCAGGAGAACTTCGAAGCGCTCGGGTAGAAGCTCGGGGCCAGGAAGCTCCAGCCCTGGGTGATCCCGACCTGGTTCATGAACGCGGTGTCCATCTTGAAGCCGGGGTCGTAGTGCTCGATCTGGGTCACGAACACGAGGCGCTTGGTCTCGAAGGCGTAGAAGGCCTGGCCTCCGAGGCCGCTCGTCGACTCCTGCCCGTCCGCGGAGCGCGTCCCGGAGGCCAGGAAGGTGGCGCTCGTGAAGTGGCTCCCGAACTTGAGCGAGACGTCCGTCCCCGCCACCCGGTTGTGGCCGTGGGCGAACTCGGTGTCGGTCAGGATCGCGCCCAGGTAGTTCGACCGGCCGAGGCTGAACTGGGTCCGGGCGACGTAGAAGTCCTTGCGCTCCCCGAGGAAGAGGTTCGGCTCGCCCTCGAGCTGGTGACCCGGCGCTTCGTCTCCCGCCGCCAGGAACGCGAACCCCAGGCGGCCGGCGGTGCCGGTGGTCT